>QDKV01004929.1_pt1 | contig 19037 bp, 18 predicted proteins | sample 1861101 | NCBI WGS metagenome assembly QDKV01 (sample SAMN04275158, study PRJNA302643) | Fungus metagenome, whole genome shotgun sequencing project. | isolation source: fruitbody | host: Mallocybe terrigena | place: Sweden | collected 2013 | reverse complement strand
TTTAAATATTTAATTACCAATTGGATACAAATATAAATAGCATTAAAATATTGGAAACCCCGAAGTGATTTCGACACAAAGCCAGTAAAATTTTCACATATATATACTTAGCGAATCCTCACACGCGTCTGATATAAAAAGACGTGCATACGAAAGCTTCTTCCTCCAACTCATTTTTCGAGTCTCCCTTTCGTTTTCGAATAACTTGGCCTCTGTATCTTCGCTCTCTCAACTTTTTATTAAATAACATAAGCACAATGCGTTTCTCAATCGCTGCCGTCACCCTCTTGGGCGTTGCTGCCTCTGCATCCGCCGACTCTTTTTTCCGTCGTCAGGACACCTTCCCTGGTACACTTTTTTTTGTTTTGTCGCATTTCTTCAATGGGTTTTTTGTTGAAAACGACATTATTTTAGCCTGCGCCAATTCGTGCACTACAACTGCCGATTTTGGCAGTTGCCAGATCACAGACTACCACTGTCTGTGCACCAGCCAGCCCTTCGTTGCCAGCGTGACCAAGTGTATTACTACCTATTGCAGTGGCGACGATCTTCAGAAAGCCCTTACCCTCTCTCAACGACTTTGTGCCGCAGTGGTATGTTACACTATTTTCTAACCGCAGACGGCGTTATAACTCAACTGGTTTCTAGGGCGTTACGCTGACTTCCTCTTCCCCCTCTTCCACGCAGACTTCCACGAGCACCAGTCCTTCCTCGACCTCCAAAAGTGGTGCTTCTTCCACTAACCGCAATGCCCTGTTTGGCCTTGCAATTGCCGCGCTCGCAGCATTCCCCCTCCTCTAATTCGGGATATGCTTGATGTTAGCTCCTACAGTCATTACTCGGAACTTTTGTCGTGTATTGTCATAGTTTCGTTATTTCAGAGATACCAGGGGCTTTAAGTGTCCGACGATGAATTATTGTATTATCTATGTCAATTAGTGTCAACCTAGATGTTTTCCTGGGTCTTTTGTTACATCTTGTGACCAAGTGCAAGACCCTCAGGACTCTGAATATTTAGAGAAACAAGTCGAACAGACTCGAACGATGTTAGACATCCAATTTAATTGATGACTGGAATGACAACGATGGTGATCAGACTGACATTGATCTCCCGTCTCCTCGCTCTTCGATTTTCTCGTTGGAGATAATACAGACATTCCGCCAAAGCGCTTGTCGTTTTCACATAGTAGGAGTGGAGTAGAATCGCATGAAATTAAACGGTGAACGAAGGAGGCATTGTACTATTCGACATAACAACTTCCAAAAAAAAACTGAGTGACGGAAAGCGGTGTCTGTCGAGGGTCGCGTAAGTACAAACCCAAAACGATTCGGTTGCTGCTTACCATTATATCACAGTAACAAGCGGTGGAACTGTTCTTAGCGGGAAACCATCCTTGTCCAGGCCTTTAGGCGTCATCAGCTCAAAGTCTAATGCTAAGCAGAGATGTGGCTTACCAAGACGTTTGCTCGATACTTGCCAATACACCCCCAGCAGCAGCTGCCATCGCCAAAAAGTTATCGGACTGTTTCCAGCCCAAAAACTTATCTCGAGTCGCATGCAGCGAGAAGCTGACAAACGAACGCGGTAGCACACTGATACCACCAAAATCAATGATGGTCACCTGTAGCGTCTTAGGGTCAATAAGAAAGTTGCATGGCTTGATGTCGCCATGAACTAACAGCAGTGGCTCCTCCAAGATCTCGACCGCTAGCGGCGAAGCTCTACGAGGGCGGTAGTAAGAGAGAGCCTGTGGTCAACTTGCCCCGTCAGTGATTGACTAGAAGACGGACTGGCACTTATCATGCCTTGTTTATATGCCGCTGTAAGGCAGCCGCGTCGGGGTAGCGATACGGTGCGCGGTAATCACCAAAGAATGGATGGCGAACGAAGCCGCTTCTTGCACGAATGTCGGCACTTTGTGTCAGAGTGTACACGCCTTCGATCAGACCAATTTCGGCGCCGACTGGAGGGGAGAGAGCAAAGAGCCAGCGGAGGGCGTTGGCAACCGCCTGACAGGCCACGTCGACGCCTCAGCCTCGCTGGTGGCATCGTTGATCCAGGTCTCCACGGTTGGAAGGTCGACGCGCTCCATTACAAGGTATTGGAAACCATCCCATGAGAAGCACTCATAGACCTCTGCGACGCACGTCGGTGCATCCGGAGAGCACTTGAATGCTGTGTAGACAAAAGCCTGGGTGTCACCTTCGTTGAGGATGTCCACCTCGTTGAACTTGACGACATAAGAGGACACGAGGCGCGGAGCCATCCTTCATGGCGGTTTGAATGGCAACAGCGCAGTTACTGATGATCGCAGATTGATTTGTGCTAAGTGGTCTGTTGTCAGACGAACCTAGAGGCCACAATCAAGGAGGTTAAGCAGCAGCCTCAAGCGGGCGGGAATAGTTTACGCACTGCATGGTGGCATATCTGCGAGGAGGAATGTCAATTAGTGTCTACCTAGATGGTTTCCTTTTGTTAGATCTTTGTGCCAGACATGAGATGCGCCCAGACAAAGTATTCGTCGTACGTGGTCATGGTCAATGATCGTTTGCCTAAAGAACGGCAAGAATCCTATCTCAAACCGCCTTCAAATGCAAGTTCGTATTATGTAATGCATTCGCGATCCTCATCCAGCCAGCCAATTGCATTGGAACCACATTTCCGAAAATGAACGATACTCTGTCCATTGTAACGCCCGTCTTCTCGTTGCTCGAGTATTCTTTAACCACAGCCCAATCGACTTTCAATAAAATCCCTGGCTCAGCTGTCGTCCTACGATATATCAGGAGTTCGCACCAGAATGACCCTGGACGGACACTCTTGGAGCTCTTCTTGCTCTTATTCGCTCTTCGTACCCTTATGCAATCGCGGACGCGTGCAGACAGGAATGGTTCTCATTTCATTCAGTTTACCGAAAAGGTGAAAGTCGACAAACCCCCCTCCAGTCAGTCAGTCAGGCAACGGATATTGAAGTGATTTTCTGTAGGAAGTGGATGAATTGGTGGACGAGTGGATTCCAGAGCCACTGGTGCCGCCACTAACACCAGAAGAATGCTCTGATTTAGCTGTCCTCCCAGTCATTGTAGGATCCAACGGTCCCAAACCTAAATTGCAGTCAACCGGCAAGACAGCCATTAATCTTGCCAGTTTCAATTTCTCGGGCCTAACTGGAAACGAACACATCACACAGCGAGCTATAGAAACGTTAAGGAAATATGGACTTGGCAGCTGTGGTCCTCCGGGGTTCTATGGCACACTGGGTAACGTTTTGGTCAAGCTTTGCATATTCGTTTCCTTGGCTAATGAGAATCCCAGATGTTCATATGGAGTTGGAAAATGACCTTGCCGAGTTCCTTGGAACAGAGGCAGCCATTCTCTATTCGCAGGGCTTCTCGACCGTCTCCTCCGTCATTCCCGCATTTTGCAAGCGCGGCGATATCATCGTTGCCGATCGTGCCGTCAATTTTGCTATTCAGAAAGGAATTGAAATTTCGCGTTCTACTGTTCGTTGGTATGACCATAATGACTTGAATAGCCTCGAAGAGGTGCTTCAAACCATCGAAAAGGAAAGGAAGAGACGGAGAGGACCCCTTACCCGTCGCTTCATTGTGACAGAGGGTATTTTCCAGAAAGATGGCGCGATGGTTGACTTGCCTAAACTTGTTCGTGATTGATTTCTTTTTTTTTCACAAAACGTTCTTATTTTACTGATTTTTTGGGGTCAAGATTGACATAAAATACAAGTATAAATATCGCTTAGTCCTCGACGAAAGTTATTCGTTTGGGGCCGTTGGGAGGACAGGTCGTGGGCTTACCGAACTTTACAACGTTCCAGCCTCCAAAGTCGACATGCTTCTGGGCTCATGCGCTATCGGCCTCAACTCTTGTGGAGGTTTTTGTGCCGGCTCTCAAATCGTCGTGGAGCATCAGCGAATCAATGGACCGTCCTTTGTTTTTTCCGCTTCCATGCCTGCCCTTCTTGCCGTTAGCGCTTCGGAGGGCATCAACATCATCCGTAACACACCTTCTATCTTTGAGAATCTTCAAGCCAACATACATGCCGCCCGTGCCATCTTGGACAAATTAGACTGCATTTCGATCCCATCCCATCTCGCCTCTCCCGTCATACACATTCATGTCCGTCAATCCCAATCTGTGCCACAACAGTTGTATGCGTCACCCAAGGACTTGGTCAAATTGGCAGAGTTCGATGCAGAAGAAAGGTTGCTTCAAGAAGCGGTTGAAGAATGCCTGGCACAGGGTGTGATTGTCACGCGTGCTCAGAAGTTGAAAGGACAAGAGATGGTCGAACCACGGCCAAGTATTCGCCTGGCTCTTTCAAGCGCCTTGACGAGGAAGGATACCGAGAAAGCTGTGGCCGTGCTGAAGAACGTGTTGATAAAGGTGTTAAGCAAGAAACGGTGATAACAACATAGAGACGTCGACCTGGACGCCAGTCATTATTATTGGTACTATCTAACAAGTTATTATACGTTTTGTTTAAAACCGATTTAATTTCCAGCCGTTTCCCTCTTACTTTCATGAAAACGTGAGGGTTCTGTTTAAGTTGCGAATCGCGATACATTGATCAGGACCTTGCTTCGTGTGTTCTATGGCATCGCCATTATCTAAAATCCCAATATCGGTCATGGATCAAGGAAAACGGTTGACTTCTTCTCTTAACTCGCCTAACGTAGGCTGAAATAGTTCGAATCCAACAAGAGATGCCATAAAGAGGAATATTTTTGCCGCTTGAAAATACATATGCATGGGGGCCAGTCTATCTACTTGCGGGCAGCTTTTTGCTGTGACTTAATCACCCTCTTGACGATCTTGGCCTCTTCAACTAGGAATGCTCGCAGAATGCTGATGTGATGTGACACTCAGAAAAGAACAACGATGAGACCATACGCCAACGTACCGCGACTTGACACAATCACCGCACCTTGAGCCGCCATATGCGCGTTGCACGGTCTTTTTGCGCTTCGAGATGGTGGCGTATTCACGCGGACGTAAAGCGGGAACCTAGATTGATCAATGTCATCCTGCGAGTCTGAGCAATCATCACGCAGACGGGACGCACACCAGGAAGAGCAATCCCGCAATCGCCACACTTGGGTGCCGAGGCGAGTTTTTTGATGTGATGATAGACAAGTTTGCCCCCAGGAGTCTTCACAACACGTCTGCGGTTAGAAGTGGTGTTGTAGGGTTGGCGTTTACGAAGGGTGACACGTTGAGCCATTGTGGTTGAAGCTAGATAAATAATCACTTTCATTAGTATTTGCACATAGAAATCCCTCCAGATAGAGCAGCGGCTTCGATATCATGGTCCGGGTGTATCCATCGGGCTCATTGACAACTCCCAAACCGACGATTTCAAAACACATTAACTTGACATGACCATCATCCATCGATAGAGGCTTTGTGTATAAACTTGATTCGGAAGGACTATGTTACTCACATTGCGAATAATAGACCTGTTAAAGCAGCGTCAGTTTTAATTGATCTCGAAGCCGTGGAATTTTTATACCTGGCCTTGAGAATGTCGAGAACGATGCCGAAGGAAGTCTGGTTGTGGTTGTGGCTTTAGAGTTGCACAGTACCACCGGCCATTGCCGAGATGACTCAGACCAACGAAAGTTTTTTCCGGCTTTTGACCCTTACTGCTTGCAAAATTCAATAGGAAGGTATACTTCTTACGAATTCTGGCTAGACCCTTGTGATGGCAACGACTTTGAACAAATAATTAAGCTGCATTTGTACATCGTCAGCCTCTCTAGCCATGATCAAGGGACTTGGAGAAATTGCAACAGGCTTTTCAAAACAAAAAAAAGGGAGCCTCGAAGATCTTGACTAGTAATTTAAAAGCGGAATTTGATTCACATTCACGGATTAGTTCCGGAATCCGTAGACTTATCGTTATCATTATTTGAAAATCCATTCACCTTGTATTTGTCTTGCACGACGAGCCAAACTTCAGTGTGGCTCTTTCCATTCTGATCCATTATAGACGACACATCCAGTAAGTACATATTCCCCAGCATAGGGGTAGATTATTCTATGCGTCTAGATGATTGGAATACGAACCTTAGACTTTAGATGGATCTCTGTGCGGGGGGATACCGCCCGAGGTAGTATGACTTGAAGAAAGATCAAATTTCACAGATAGTTGTTTTGTAGCAACGGAGATACGTTGTCAAAATATACACCGTCTAACCTTTTCATGTGAATGGCGGACATGAAAGAAGACGGCGAAGATCTATAAGGTTAATTCCAGATCAGGTAGTACCAAAGTTTATCTCTTGTCAAGGACGACCAAATATGGGCCTTATCTACCTTGTCCTTCTGTCCGGCTTTCGACGTGAGTGTGTATGACTTCTTCATTGTGTAGTGCTCCACAAGTGACAGCCATGACACCAGAAATTCTCATCAATGTTGAACGTAGTTTCGAAAAAGGCGTGGAATGTTGCGAACGCTAAACTAAACCATACGGAAAAGACTATAGAATAGCACCCTGGCCTCGACTGATTTCAATTGACGTCTAAAAGGGCAGCAGAAAGTACCATCGAAGCAAGGAAGGTGTGCCCAATTAGTACAGTGAAAGCCAAGATGCTGGACTGGGATGCGGGCCTGAAAAAGGATGAAAACAGCGCTCATTCCATCGGCTATTGCCATTGTTTGAAAAAGTGACAGTCGCTGGCAGTTTCTCAAAGAGAAAGAAAGAAACGTCCATGAAGATTATGTAATGATCAACGTCCATAGGTGGTAACCAAAACGGCGGATTCAATTGCATTCGAAAAATCCTCTATGCCTCCAGAGCTGATTCAAGTGTCTTCTTACATCTCTGTCGTCGGCATGCATACTACCTTGTGGGCGTTTACTGCCCTTTGCCTTCCTAGAACATCTTTTTTATTCACAATCACAACTCCAGCATGGGACCCTGTGCAATTGTCCTCCCGTGATCACCCGCAACATCCGTTTTTCGAACCGCTTACACTGAATCCAACACACACGTTGGCATGGTTTGTAGTTGGTGCCGCTTTTCTTCAGAGCTGGTGGGCAGGTTGGTTGAGACAGTGGTGGTCAGATACAGAAAAGGGAATTGACAGGGTTCACTATCAGCGCCAGAAGTTACATGTATGCCTAAATTCTCGATTTGTTTTAAATGGAACATTTATCAGAGTTGTGGACATTCAACAGGCTTTTAAAGATGCGTGGCTCATGACAATGGGGTTCTCCGTAGCTGCACACATACTTCTAATCTTGTTCGGTGCACCTATCGCCAGGTAATGAATTTGCCCCTTATGTTCGAAAGAGGTTGCTCATTTTGACTTCCTAGCTATGTCATTAAGACTTATCTTCTGGCTCTTCTGATATCCATCATGACCGTCTATTGTCCTGCATTTGTGATCGGAATTCCTTCAATGGTTAACACTCCTGTCACAATGCATAGGCGACAAATATGGGTTAGGCTATTTATTGAACTTTGGTATGCCATGCCATTATAGAATCGTCAGGGTCTGATAATTGCGAAGCACCGACAACATTGTCGAGCGCACATTGGTTTACCAGGCTATTGGAACACTCTTCGGGAGTTGGGTTGGCATTATCCCTATCGCACTCGACTGGGATAGGCCATGGCAGGTTCGTTGCTCTTCATTTTTTTCTTTCATATTTTGCCAACGTTTAAAAGGCATGGCCGCTAACTCCCGCTTTTGGCGCTATTGGAGGCTACATTGCTTCGTCCCTCGTGGCACTTACCTTAAGCTCCACGATGCAGACTTCACAAGACCAAATACAAGTAGCGACCGAGACAACAAGATGTAAAATTGATTAACCCATCCTTCTAGTCGGATGTCTTTGCGAAATCTAGGGTTCTACTCTTGCACCACGCGGAAATCACCCAGTGATTGTGTGATGAAGTCTGGGATAATTGAAGAGTCATTCTCCGTCGAAATATCTTGCTCAGAGTTGACTCCTGATAATGATGTCGGTTAGTCAAGGAAACGTTCTCAACATTATAGAACACAAACCTGTCAACACTAACAATGTGGTCAAACCACCCCTCTGGCCAAAAAGAATATCCGTGTTCAACCTATCTCCCACCATTATTGTCCGCTTTGGGTCGAAATTCACTCTATGGACAAGATCTGAGCTGACATCCGGGTTTAGCTACGGTGAACCTACTTGGCTTTTACACAATCTAGCATTGTGCTGGATGGCTTGCCCGTGCATATGGGATCCCTTCCGAGGGCATACCGAAGGGGCGCGCTAATCGAACCTGCTCCTGGTAGCAAGCCATCCACACTCGGATAAGTACCGTCCTCATTGGTAGCTATAAAATGACATCCAGGATTTAGTCTCAGGTACTGGAAAGCTTTCGATATCTTTGTATAGTTTATGTTTTTGTCCAATCCGCACACCACAGCGGATACGTCGGGATCTAGAGTGAATTTGGAGAGTTCGAAAGGCACGAGTGTGTTATCAGCAGGATCCTACAAGTTCAAAAGTCAGAAAAGTTGATTTTTGATCAAGAGAGTTGGTGATTTTTACTGTTCCGCCAATGTGCATTATTCCTTCGTCGCGCAGCTCCTCTTCTAAGCCATCCATACCTATCACGTAAACCTTCTTGTTCTTTGGAAGTTTTATCACCGAAGAGAGGTACACGGCCGCAGCATATGCCGATCCATAAATCTCGTCCTAACCAAGGTTCACTTAGCTTCCAACGCCTGATATTCCCAGCACCCACCAGATGTGCCTCAATGCCATGTTTATCGAATTTCAACTTGTAGGTCCTTCTGGATTTAGTGGCGTTATTCGTAACGAAGATAACCTGTTTATCTATTGCAAAGGTAAGTATAGCCTTGTATCCAGGTAGCAACTCAAAACTCACTTTGACGACGCAACATTTTCAAAACTTCTATCACACCGTCAATTAGTCTGTCATCATGCCATAATACGCCATCGCAATCAAAGAGCCAGGTATCGTAACTGTCTAACACGCCCTTGTATGCGTCCTGAGTCGTCAGTCGGGTGCTCATTGATTATGAGCGCAGGATGAAGGATGGGAATGGCGGAGATAAGGCCCATCTGATGTCGTGATAATTATGCTAGTCGCTGGTATATTATCAAGTCCTCAAAACTTGACTTCAGCATAACACTGTATTCACCTCATCTCCAAGTTTTCTTTTTCATTCTCCTGCTGATTCCAGGACAATACTTTTCAGTGTCACTTCTGGAAAGCCCGTATTCAAACAATTTAAAAGTTAAAACGGGCTAGGCCAGTGAGAAGTTATTCTTGGTTTATATTAATGATTGACCTGAAGGTTAGGTCGCACATGAGTTGAGGTGCAGACTTATGACCGCCCAACACTGGTGCCCAGAGAGAAAAATTGTATGTGGGCGAATCCGAGAACCAAGTACTTGGGCGAGCGGCGTTATGACGCATATAAACACTCTCTGCTTGACAGGTTTGCTATAGAGCACTTATTAACTTCTGAGCCTTCTGCTTCTGTTACGACGATCATGTCCTTCTCACGGCAATGATAACGTCATGGCTTTAAAACAGTATATCCGCTTGACGAAGGTTGGCAGCCTTTACGTAAATCACAAACATACTATCTACATACAAAAAACAACTGGTAGTGACAAACAATGTAGTGCCAAAATACAACAATGAAAACAGTACAAGAATAATATGATACTAGTTCAACAAAGCAAGAAAGCAATTTGCACGACCGGGGTATCAGTAATCTAACAGAGAATGTGAAGGTGTGATGCGAAAAGAACAATCAACGTAAAAGGATAGAAGATGAATACATTATATGAGTTACCGCTGCAAATGTCCACGTTCTGAAGAGTAGCTGGTTTGCCAGTCAAGGCCGTTCTGGTTGTGATTGTGTCCGTTGGTGTACGAATAATGAATGGTGTTCTGATGGGTTGACTGAAATGATTATCAGTTGAACTCGAGAAAAGGTGGAAGTGAGCATACGATATAATGATCTTCTTCCACTTTGACAGAGTTATAATGACCGGTTGAATGAGGGTAATTACTGGAAAGGGAGTGGTGGTCGGAAATTTGGGGGCGATGATCAATAGTTGATTGCAGTGGGGGTTGAATTTGGACAGGCTGTTGAAAAGGAAGTCACTAGAATCCTTGCCCCTCCAAAAACAAAATAAGGAGTATCAATAATGAGAAACACTCGCCGAAAAGGGGGGACTCGACGTTGCACTTGAGCCTGAAGGAGTGTTAGGCATCTGGAAACCAGGGTTCGGTAGGCTGAATAGTTGCGCGCTTTGATTATGATGGCTCGTAGAATTCGAGTTTATGTTACCGTAGTGAGGTTGAGGAATCGCAAGTTGAGGGGGAACCCTCGAAACCGGATCGTGTCCGTGTGGTGGGGTGTCACTTGGGCTCTGCGGCAATGAACAGGATTCTTAGTGAATATGTCAAAGAACGAAAACGAAAACAATAATTCACTATGTATAAATCCTCTTGATGGCCAGGCCTGCGCCGTTTGTAATCACGGTCTGGGCCTCGGAAATCAGCATAAGTTGACAACGACGGCCGGCGGAGAGCAGTGTCTGATGTGAATCTTGCTTGCGACGTCGAATCAGTGAGCAACCTCCGAAGTTCGTCGTTTTCTTTCTGTAAACGACCGTTCTCTAGCTCAAGCTCTCGAATCTTGAGCAACGGTGGGGGCATTGCATTGATTTGGTCTTGTGAGTATCCTGCAGAAAGTTGTAGCTTGGTCACTGTTTGTTCAAGCTGCGAGGGGACATCAGAGATTGACTATAATAAAGGGACGCGTCGTGCTCGAACCTGTTCAATGTAGGCCTTACGTTTGGCTCGATGGCGAGCCTGCGCCTTCGCGTTGCGGCTGCGCTCAGGGCGCTCTCCATGTGCCGCATGGTTGGAGGCAGACATCAGTCGTAACGTAAAGGATGAGCGGGTGAATGGGGATCGGGGTTGAAAAACAGATGGAGCGAAAGGGGTGTCCACACTTATATTGCTTTGTTGTGTTGCAGCGCCCGTTGTTGTTGGGTCCTAAATTCCATCCTGAATCATTGGGTCTGACCTGGCATTTCCTCGATCTGGCGACGAAATTCTGAATTCGGACGACCCTGCAGAAGCTTGGCAACCCAGAAAACCGGGTCATATGGATCTAGCACGACCTCCCGCTTCCCCTTTGTCTCTCTAGGCCCATAAAACCTGAAAACATGTTGTGGGTAAGCCCAGTTTTTTTTTTGTACCCCACCATTTCAAACCTTCACAAAACACAAAGGCTTTTCTAATGGTTTTATCAATTTTTCTATTGTCCTCGGTAAATTGCGGCAGTTGTTATCTGTTTACAGATATGATGTGCCTGAAAAATTCCTTCTGTTGATCGGGGATCAACGACAGAGGCCTTCCAAAGTGGGATGGTGTGGTACGATTCAAAGTCCGCGAACCCCGATTTCTCCAATGCGACTATATGGCTTAGTGGCGCGTGGTTTGACATTAAGGCCGCGTCTAATTGTGGGCATTCACTTAGGCCTTGACTTCATACCTCGGATACCATGGGCCATTGACATTTGAACAAGACAACATCACTCAGGCGACCCGGACAAGCTACGGATGGAACCTGCCGAGAGCAACCATACTAGGATTGGGGCGCAATACATTCATTTTTCTCACAATAATTCCTGCCAAAAAACTTATCTAGATCCATTGAGCTAGAAAAATGCTTTGGAAGAGGGAGGATTGGGCTGCGAGATGCCTGGTGAGTCGTAACTTTGTGATACATAGTCAGAACTAACTTTGGTTCATGGATTGTGATCGATCAGAACTAGGAAGTTACTAGTCACTTGGAGAGATAAGCTCGTCGGTTTTGGTGGATAAATAATTTTACCACCCTGTTGTCCGACCCTCTTCTCCTGGTACTAGGAGGGTGACGATGGTTTCGTAGTTCCTGTCGCAAGTTAATTTGAGAATTCATCATCTGTACGTTACCCACCGCTTTATGGATTTGGCGCCACGTTGATGTCAAAGCAACACTGTAACTGTTGACTGTGAATGCCACGATAAATCCACACCACTCTGCCCTTCAAGTTCGCACTACCAAATGCTGGACGTCGTAGAAATTAATTAAATAGTGTAATTGAAATATTAAAAATATCACACCCTCAAAATGTGTCATACCTTTTGCTTACCCGAGATAGGTTGCTAGTCCACTGGCAGTGGTAGAATTCGAAGTGGTGCCTCAAAAGAGGGCATTCATGTCTCATTACTATTTCTCAGACGTTATACCTAGGCCCGAAGAAGCCGGAAAAAAAGGTGTATTGCGTTTTGCCACATTGCAATCTAACCGATCCACGCAGTGGGATGCGTTCAATGTGCACCGGTGCACGGGCCGACATCCCAGCTGATCAGATTCGTATTTCAGGCGCTTCCAACTTCTAACTGATCGAGTAATTGCTCTTGACGGTAAGAGTCAATCGACGTTTTAACAGAGTTGAAGATATCGTGATGGGGAGAGAAAGTGCCATTTTTGTAGCATTTGCTTCCGCTTTTCGTAAGAGAGAGTGATGGCAATGATCGCAGATCGGTGACACGCGATGGATCAACGACACGCGGTTTATTTGAGGGAACTAAGTTTTTGAGCATTCAGACCTGAGGCATATGTCTATACGAATAATCAACATATATGATGAGAAATTTGTGACACCTTTCGGGAGAAGAAGCCTGCATCTAACTTAGCTTTCCGCATGAACCAGTGATGTGTGACTCTATTAATACTTCAGAAACTTATCAGAATGTGAGTTCAAAACATACCGCATAGTTACCGGGAAATGATATTAGTGCGGAAATTGAGTTTTTTTCCCTCCAAGAAACAGTAGACTCTACGATAAATGTGGCCAAAATCAGATATTAGACTGACAGACAACACAAACACGACCCTAAGTCAATTTCACATGGTTCTAAAATTATGGGCCATTACACTGCGTGGACATGCACATGTTTCTTCGGTTGATATAACAATAAATTCTTATCTAGCACTCGGCTTTCGGGTGAATTTCCAAAATATACAAGCGGGAAATTTATGCCTCGTGTTGAGTTAATGATACATACGTAGTAGGCCCATAGTCGTTTCAGTGACAATATCAAGATGCTTGTCAAGGAAAACACTGTAAAATTTCAGACGTTGTATTGACGAAGATAACGGCAAAGACATAAAAAAAGGAAATCACCAATCCAACTTCCCAGATAGGGTGATAGATGCCGTTAGAGAGGCTGGCAGTTTAAGATCAGCATATGTCGTCTTCGAGGTTTGGCACAGGAGACGAACGGGAAGCTGATGATGCACCGTCCTTTCGCCGAAGTCGAGGCCTAGGGCGAGGACGCGGTGCATGTTGAGGCGAACGCGGGTCAGGGGTATTTGCAACATGATCAGTGGAATCATCTTGAGAGTCCGCAATGACTCCTATGTTCCCGTCAGACCGGTTCCTCTCGCCAAAAGAATGTCCCCCCAAATCATCACTTTTTCGCCCTTTTGACCTCGCATTGTTGTTCAGACCCTTTTTCTGGCGTTTTCTCGTGCCCGTGGGTTTCATGTTAGCGGGTCGAGTGTTGCCCGAATCTGCTGCAGCGAGGCTCGTGCGTCCTCTTGCCATTTTCTCTTTTTCTAGGAAAGCGTCCATGTCACCATACTCCACGTCGCTATCTTCAATGAACTGTGCGGATTTGTACACTTCTTTCTCCTTCTCCTTCTTCTCTTTTCGTCTCTTGCGCACGGGATCGTCTGCTGAGAACTCATCGCCATCAGGATCCGGGGAAGGTGATCGCCTTCGCCTTCTATGCCGTTTCTTTCTCATTAATTGCGAGGCATTCTTGCCATCAAGGTCGATCGGCTTTTGAAGGAATTGTTTGATGACGTTGAGGGTTCGCTGCAACTCTTCAACAGTGATAGCAGCAGAGATATACCATTCCAACTCATCGGCATCTACACGTTCGCAACATTAATTCAACACCACACCCTCCTTCAATCTCCTCACCTTCATCGAGAATGTAGAACTTGCAGAGTCGAAACAGGAGTTTCAGTTGAGGATTCTTGGTCGCAGCATCGGCTTTTTCATCGGTGACGTATGGAATCACTGACGAGCCAAATAAGGGGGCCGAAGAGTAATACGCAGCTCTAGATCTCACAATAGTCTGTTATTTTTGCAAGGGCTTCCGCTGAAGGACCTTTACGAGACAAAATATTGTCTGCCTCCTCGTCGTCTATTTCGTTATCTTTGACGGACGGGTCGTCCCGCTTCCCGTCTACTTCTTCTATAAGTCTGGTGCGCTGATTTATGGTAATTTCAAGAATCTGTGAAACAAGAATCAGAAAGAATACGTTCGAAAATCTATCATGACTTTCCTCTGTGGTCCATTTGAGGAGATCACTGTGACTTGCTTCAACCAGTGCTGCAATAGCAATGCCTAGCTGATCACTCCAAGAATAACCTTTCTTAACCTCAACGTCGGGTGGAAAGCGGTTGTCAATAGTGGTTTTATCTTTCAACTGTTGGTTTGGCTCCCAGCTGGAAAATTGTTTCCAATGACTACGGTTCTTAGGAAACAAGGCCTCCGGAAGGATTCAGAATATTAAAGTAATACATCTATTGGATGTCACTTACCTCGATGGCTAGGAACGTATTTTCTTCTATAGCCTTAAAGAACTGGCGCAAAATAAAGTTGATAAGACGAACAAGATCCTTGTACGGAGGGTCACGCGGGATAGATTTCTGATCCGCCAAGATCGACTTGAAAAGATTCAAGGTTGACACCTACATAAACGGCATTACGGGAACTGGGCAACAAAACAACACAAAAGGTTCATGACACGGACGTTAAAAAATAAACCTTCAGCTTTGGCTTTGACGGCTTGGCGATGAAGTAAGTTGACCACACGGCGCATGTTGTCGGCAGACGTAAATTCGCGATATCGGCTCAGGTAAGTTAACAATGTGTGTGCGATTTCCGATTGAGCAAATTTCTACTTGGCCTGAGGAGTCATAAACAAACAGACCCTGGGTAAATCACTCACAGCCTCAAATGCCTCAAAGGTGAACAAGGTCTCATTGATGACTTCACTTTCATGCTCTTCTTCAATCTCTTCGACGTCGGGCACACCTTCTTCTTCCGAAATACCTGAAGTAACTCATTGAATAAGTATAACATTGCTATATCCGTTGTACACACCATTAGCCCTCCGTCGCTTCTTCGTGACTTTTTGCCGCACGTATGTTTCACTGCCTTTCTTTTTACCCCATGATTCTAACATTCGAAGCAAAACATAAGCCAAATGAACACTGGAATCGAGGTATGCAAGGGATTGAGATCCTGGACTGTATTGCTTCAAGCTATCCAACGCGATATCAAGCACTTCTCCATTATAGACTAGTTGTTGTTGGAGAGTCTCAGCGGCCTCTTGCAAAGTCGGGTCGTCTAATTCCGACGAAGACATGTGGTCAATGAGGATAAGAAGTTGGGTTAGGCATTCAATGCCTGCCTGCAGCTCTATCCACAGCTTGGGCTATGTGCAGATGTAAGTAATAATAGTGACATAGCCATGGCTACTTGCCTTTTCTTCAACAGCGCTGCGCATCCGCCTTAATATCCAGATGATCCAAGACTTCTCAGTGACCTCGGCGACGAAACCAAAAGTCCAATTAGCTTCTGTCTTGTTGGCCCCGGCATCCGTGGAACGTATGCGTAAAAAAAATTCGAGGAACCATTTTGTTACAAAGAGTAAACGGAGATTATCTTTCTCCGTTATCTTTGGTCGCTCTGATCGAATATCCTTCAAAACTCCCGAAAGGAAAGCTTTTCATAAAAAACAGCGGTTAGTAACGCACAGGTTAATCAGAGAAGGTTGTCTTACGATTGAAACATGACTGGACAAATTCAGTCGCAAGATTTTGGAGTACTACCTTTGCTTCCAGAGAAAGGCTGTCTCCGATACCAAATTCATCAACTTTGTTGACTTTCTTGGCTCTTTGACGCTTTTTCATGTCCATAACGCTTCCTGATTCTCCAGAGATGGCTTGTTGTTTATGGAGAATAAACGAACGTGCAAACGATGTATCTGAGTGCGATTCTGCCACGTCTCCTGCACTGCCCTCTGTTTCATGTGGAAGGCGCCGGTTCGGATTGAGTTTAACAGATATAGTGGTGCCGAAACGCGAATGGCGCGAATTCGACTTTCGTGCGAGGTCACGGCGAGCGCGATTCTCAATAGTGAGAAGCCGGTGTAAACCATCCGTAGTTTGCTACCAACTGGCATGAACGACATGAACATCTATTTGTGACTTTGTTCACCTACTTTTGCCTGGTCAACGACCAAAGACGCCGGCTTGACTCCGCGGAAGAGAAGATAAAAAATTTCGAGACAAAGGGTGTTCCACCCCTTAAAGAGAGGGTCATTGTCAGCGTTTGTGACGATTGTAAGTAGTAGTTCGAAGGTGTTGCTTTCTGAAAGGGCACGTATAAGTTTAGATTGTAGAGTCGAAAATTCAGCCAGATCGGCACTAAGGTGAGAGCTGGATGGAATGTCTTTGATAAATGTAAGGTTTCGAATAAGATGGAGGACCACATTAACGACCTGTCCATCTCGTTCCACCCGTTCCTTAGCGGGCTTAGCCAGGGGAGGAAGCATGATACCGAAGATAGCTTGCATGACATTTGGTTTCAATAAGGCAGCCTTGTAATGCAAATGACTCTCCAGTAGCCATGTGTAGTCGGCCCCTTTAACTAGATCCTCGTCCAACTCTTTCAGTTCTTCAGCAATATCGACAGGCCAAGTCATAGCGGTCATAAGGTCCACGCAATTTATGGCCCGTTTGTCTTCAACCAAGCCCGTGCCTGCAGTCTGTAGAAGTATTGAAACTAAGTCGTTTGGCAACACATACATCTCCCAGAAAAGGCGGGCAACCGTTCGGTCATCGTCAGTCTCGTCCTTCCGCCAGAGCTTCTTCAAATCCTTCAAACAACCATTGACTTGATCACCCATCACGTAGACATCTTCTTCGTATCCGCCAAGCGCATCGACGACGCGTCCAACTACGGGTGCGAGGAGCGCTCGTCGATCGAAATCAACTTCTTCGTCTGAGATCTCAATTACTTCTGGACCCATCTTTTGCTACGAGGGCGAGGCGAGAACTCGAGTGGACTGAGAATTCGTCAATGTCACCTCCCATATTGGATGTGACGAGCGCGAGTGTGACAATGCTATACAATTAGTATTAGTATTACTAATACTATTACTAATACTAAATAATCAAATATGAATTGATATTTGCGAACATGAGTATTTTGAAGAGGGATCCTGTTTATCGGTGAATGAAAATAATTTATATTCTTACAATATAGTGGTACACCCTATCAGCAATGCTGTACCATTATAATCAACTCGGCATGGGGGGCTTGGATAAAAATTTGGACGCGGAAATTACTATATTTGGTACCATTGCAATCCATATTAGGCAAAACTTTAGTCCAGATAGGCCTAAACCGGGGATTATAATGGTGCAGTATATCTTGCCACAAAGGTTTTCTTTAAATTCCACTGCCCTCGGATATCTTCAAGAGTGCATCAGGAGTTGCAACAACGAAAGGAGTATTGCTGTGAAAGCCGACATCAGAACTCAGGAAAGTGCATAGAAACTTGTAATTGAAGCCACAGGGGAAAATATTTGACACTGACAGTGGAACGCCGCTGTAAATGCGAGTTTAGGGATAGTTGTTTCCTGGAATTCCGTGACTCCTCATGACTCTCCATCTATCTGCTCTAGTTGACACAACAGAGTTTGAATGTGTGCTAGACTTTATCCGGAACGGATGGGCGACGGTCTCAACTTCTATGTAGTGCGTTCTGTTTAATTCAAAATTAGGGAACATTGCGATGACAGTCGGGTTCAATACATAACAGAACCTAATTCTTAGCTGATCGTCATGTTGCATTGTTTATTGTCGAAGGGCTCAACGAGGTCTTATCAGGAATTGATATATTGGTGCAGTGAGAGCTGTAATATCCTGTTGAGATACCAACTGATGCTGCAAGCAGAGTTGATAGAGAGTTATGTGCATTTGCGTGGAATTGTCAGCTTCAAATATCACATAGGTTCGCATAAAAAGATTAGAAAAAGATAGGAGCAACCCGAGTACGGTTTAAACTAGTTCAAGTTGTCTGCTGAATTGTCAGAGTTCGCCCTTTACCGCGATGTCGGGTGCAATACTTTTGAATTGATCAACCAATCAGAAATGCACGGAATCAAATAAATTCCCGATAAGGTATGTTCGAATATTTGAAATGCGGCAACATTGTCCCTCCAAACTCTGGACAACCACCAAAACTTCATTGTACAAATTCACAAACAACTTTGTCGTCAGCAACCGTAGAAAAAGATCCCTGCAACATGTCAGTTGTCATGTGCCTCGGAAACTTCACAGACTGATCAGTCTAGCATGAGGCTATGATTGAATTCATAAGAAAACACAAGGAATCCCAAGATGGTAAAAGTGAGGCCCGAGGCCCCGAGCTTGGTGAAGAATAATACGCCCCTTCTAGTACAATTTGAGTAGCAGGGGGTTCCTCGCAGGGCTTCCCTTTCTGATGGCTCATCAGTTTAAGAAAATACCCATCAGAACTTGAACCCGCGTCCGATACGGAGATCGTTGAAAGGGTGCTTGATCAGGCCATAACTACGCAGTGTCTGTTGAGTAGTTTAGGTGGGCAAGCCTGTCGAACCTGGGGATACCCAATTGGATGGACAAAAGTAGTGTGCACGAAAGCAAAACTTTGAATGCCAACGTTATCTTTTTGTTGAATCTTGAACAAAAAAGTTTGCGATCTAACTAATGCGAACCAATCGGGATTCCAAGTTAGTTCACTCGAGCATAGTAAAAACGGACAGAAAGAAACTCAACTCATTCTACAGCAAGACCAAACTTCTTGAGCTTTTCGAAATACTTCTGGACTCGACTTGCGACTTGTCGAGGAGTCCGACGACC
>QDKV01004930.1_pt1 | contig 19117 bp, 22 predicted proteins | sample 1861101 | NCBI WGS metagenome assembly QDKV01 (sample SAMN04275158, study PRJNA302643) | Fungus metagenome, whole genome shotgun sequencing project. | isolation source: fruitbody | host: Mallocybe terrigena | place: Sweden | collected 2013 | reverse complement strand
GACAGGACAAAAGGGCTATACAAAAACAAACAGAGGCAGAACATTCATTCTTTAAATGCAGGCTCCTAAAAGCAGCCGCTCGTCTCGCTCGTGGAGCCAGACGGACAAATCCGTGATGATCAAAATGTAAACAAACAAACCTAAGGGCTCAAACTCGCGAGAGAGCTAGGGTTAGCTAGGGTTAGCTTCGCGAGTTCGAGCCCTTAGGTTTGTTTGTTTACATTTTGATCATCACGGATTTGTCCGTCAGGCTCAACGAGCGAAACGAGCGGCTGCTTTTAGGAGCCTGCTTTAAATGGGTCATTTTGACGGAGGGAAGCCTTACTGTACCAGCAAGGCAATATATTATGTAAATTACCGCCGCGATTTTCGGCAACAGTAAAATAGGTAAATTACCAAGTAAATTACTACTAATTTACAGATTTTCGTCAGGTCACGTGCGGTTTGAACAACACAGCGGGCGACGGTGACTCGTCGGTGAGGACACTGTTCTACACCCAATCGGTTAGTTCGAAGGCACCACCAGCCTCCTCTTCATCTACCGTGTCCTTCCCAACAGCCCCTTCGGTTCCCTCGGCCTTCTTCACATGTGAAATGGGGGCATCTGCAAGGATCTCAGCCAGCTCAGCTGAGCACAGATCAACCTCATCGTCCTGAATCCTGATCAATGGGGAGTACAGCACTCAGCAAAGGTGGAGGATCTTGTGGATTGCCTTGTTTAAAACTGTACAGGACCTGGTCACCTGCAGGATTCCGTCGCTGGGAGGCTGACTGACCTGTGATTTTTTTACATTTTTTACATCCCCAATTTCTCGCAGGGTAAAAAACTAGTAAATTACTGTAAATTACACATGTAAATTACATAATGTAAAAAATACCCGAGTTTTACCCGCAACCCTAATGTGAGGGCCTTTTTGCGTTTCTCCTCTTCATAGACTCGGATGATAAACGTCCCGCGGCGGCCGATTTCAACTTGAAGGAAGAATCCTTTCCCAGAGTATATTCGCACTAAGTAGTAAGTACTTTCCAGTCGGACTTACTATATCATTTTGCGGGGTAATAAATGAAGAGGACTGGTTCGATGAAACAAACAGCAGCATGTCGAAAACACAAGGAAATAAATCTGTGGCTTCTTGTATTGGTTGATTTGATTTATGTACATATGATTGGCAAGTACTCAATCCACCCCGCGTTGGGCATAAATGAACAGATGATTATATGATACGAAGCCGTTACAATAAATTTGGAAAGTACCTGTCCATGAAAAGAATGAAAATGAATAACTCGTAAAGTGACTGCAGTGCATAGTGTGTAAATCCGTCAGTCCGAGATGATGCTAGAGGTCTTAAATTATCCCTTAATACCAAATTTACCCATTTCTTCTGCAGACCAATCAAATATGGGGATAGGATGAGCTTCCGTATTAAATACCCATTTCCCTAGATCGATGGCGTCGTTGTCGTCGAATAACATATAAAGGTATTTGAGCGTTTCCGCAAGAAACCAGCTAGATATTTTTGATAAATTGGTTGCCGGAAACGGAGACGAGTTTTGACAAACCTCGGCATATAATCCCTGTGCGCCACATGGGGTGCATCAACACCGAAAGCCGTTGAGTATCCATATTTCGTTCGAGTTTGCTTTTCGATGGCACAGAAGATTGCGTACCCTCTCTCTCTCCACTTGATGTCACCTGTCGTACGCCACATATAAAAAATACTCTCAATGGTCTGCAACGAATTTGTCACAAATGTTCTCCCAGGTCTGAGGGGGGCTTACTTCTGGTCTCAAAGAATAAGAATTTCCCCATGTATTCCAGTAATCTCTATTCGCTGGATTTTTTTCTGCAAGTGGCTCTCCCGTACCAGGTGGAAAACCTATCCTTCCGCCATCCTTCCACTTCTTAATTTCACGTATCCACTTCCTTCCAGTTCGAGGCGGCATCGTGACCTCGTTCGGACCCAGCCCAGAGTCTTGATCTGCGTAAATTAGGGTACACGTGTATGTGAGCCCTTTTGCCGCCCATTTGTGTAGTTCCCTTTCTTCCTGTGGGAGCACAGAAGGAGGGAGTGTCGAAGCGCCCAACGCAAGGAGTCCACCAAGATAACAGGAAAGGTGTTCGAGTCTATGTATAAAGTGGTCTCGGGCAAGGTCACCGACGTAGAGAAGCTTTCGAACAGGCGTCACGTAGAGAAGGTTATCTATAATACCTCGAGCTGACTTCACGTCTGTGTGAATTTAGCGGACTGTCGTTTCGAACGGATAATAAAAGGACTCAAGAATGTACATTGGTCTCGTGCTGCTATGTCGCTAGTCTGCAACCATTGTTTGAGAAGATATTCGTAGCCACTATCCACTGTAGCCCCAGTTGTAAAATGTGCTGCCAATAATTCGTGACATTGTGTTTAATGCATAATTGAACCAATGTTGACATACCTCCTCTCGGTGTGCCATCGTTGATGGACCAACTATCAAGGAAGAGTGTCACGTTTGCTTTGTAAAATACGTCCATTGCAGCTTGAACCTTGGATAAAAAAAATTAGTAATACATACCAACATATAAAGAGTCTTACTCTCTGATAAAATTCTTTTCTCCCAGTAATTTTCGCAAGATATTTGAACTCGAGCTGACAAGAAGCCGCTTCCGCAAATAGAACGGTATCCTTGCCGCCGTCAGATTTTATTTTCCCCCTTATCAAAAGCATGAGAAAGTAGTCACATTTAAGAGGAGTAAAAAGAACATACGTTAGTATATCGACGGAGAAACCGGGCAAACCGGTTGGTGTATCAAACGCAGGTAAGAGCGTTTCACCAAGCTCTTCAGCAAGCTTTGCTAGCAACGGCTCCCCTGAAAGCGCGTGAGCCGATAGCAATCCTCCAAGGTAACGAATTGTCGTTTCAAAGAAAGGAACGTATTGACCGGACTATCATTCATTCGTGAGCAACTTAGGAGGGCACTACAGAGGGGCGACTGACGTTTGAGATTTTGAAATGACGGTCCTTGATACTCTCCACAGCATCCTTGAACTCATCCTTTAATCCCATTATCCACATTGTGTCGAGGGAATCAAAGAGGGTGACAGACCATCCATTAAATCTTCAATTTAACGTGATCAATTATTCAGAACCCAATCGTATGAACCAGAATTAGACAAGTACTTATTAGTTGAACCCCCCGAAACAGAAAGCAATTCGTCTCCAGGAAAAGCGTATTTTTTATACCCGATCCAAGCATGCAAAAAAGCTTGCCGAACTTCTTCTTTCCGCGCATCCCAGTTAATTTGCCCTCCGTCAAGAGGCAGTGGCGATAGTGGTACTTGCACAGAGGCCAATTCTGGTGTCCCCAAAACCACATTATAGACAATAGGACCTCCGAACCAGAGGCAAGCGCATGCGATACACCCGAAGAGAAACCATCGAACAATGAACTTAGGTCGCATTGCAGTTTCTGACTGGGAGAGTCGCGATAAGCTTTCTGCAACGGAATGGTGTTGTGGAAGCATGTAGTTTAACACTAAGCAAGATACTGTAAGGACAGTGGATGAAGATTTTTCAAGCCAGAACTTTCATGTGTGCATGCAGTGTTCGGTAAATCCCAAAATGGCATTTTTCATTAAATTATGCAGTTATTACTTAGCAAATAATTCTATGACAATTCTAAGTGGGCAAATTTATATTTCCTGCAAGTATTGAATGCAATAAAACCTTGATGACCTGTTACCCTGCATTTTGATAATTTTCGTCGGATCTGCTCTCGAAGGAGGTTACCTCTATGCTGCAGCCACACCTCAAGTTTCGATATTCGGGAGTCTTGGCATTGTGAAACTTGGCACATCTGTCCTGATTTCCAGCATTTCCATTCCTAAACCTTCGTTTTCTTTCAGGTTCACACCATATCCCAAACTCTCCGTGACCTTCCGTGGCCGTCGTTGGTTGGCTGCCAGAACACTCGATAACGCCGGTTTCAATAATTGCGATGGACGGGACTCGTTATGCAGCCGAAACACGACTCTTGGAGATGCTCAAGGAGAAGCACATCGAGGACCCCGAACATCTCTTGGTCGAATGGAAATCCACAGAATGGAATGTCATGCTCGTCGTATGCACGATGGTTGCGGCTGTCTTCAGCGTTATTGGGGTCATTTTGCCGCGTTTTAGACATTCAGTGGTGCATTCACCTTGGATCTTCCCCCTTCTCCGGACTGTCGGCAGTTCTCTTGCTGTAATTTGTTGTCAATTCCTCATCCAATCGTGCATCATCTCCCTATCAAAGAATCCGAGTCGGATTATTTTCATGATCATGGATCGCATGCTTGTCGATGACATCAAAGAGAAGAACAAAGAGAAGAACGACCTTGATCCGAAAGATCGAACAGAAGAATGACTTTGATCTGGATGTTCAGAATGCATTTCGATGGGACGAGAATTGTCCATCCGAGGAGTGTCTTTGGGACCTTGAGCAATATCTGCACTCTCAACCTTGCGACACCCAGCCAAGTGATGGTCCAGACGAAGGCGATCTGCCCGCCTCCCTTTCGGTTAAACATTCTGCGACAGGGAAATATCGAGATCGCCGTGACGTTTCTTGTTGAATCGCGCCTTCATCTTCATCGCGTAGACAGCCCTTTACAGTAATCGCGATCAGTAACACTATAGTGTTCAAACAAGTGATATTGATACTTGATAATTAAAATTATAGCTATAGGTGTAGGGACTCCGGGTCGATTTGCAATCCCTGATCACACAAAAAAGACATGACATTAACGAATCCGCTCAATGACATTCACGGCCTATAATCGAGTAGTCGTGGATGGAGAGAGATTGATTAACGCTGCAAAGATGACGTCGGTTTAAGAGCATGTGTTATGTAATCAGACCTAGTCAGAGAAACACCAGATACGTCTGTAAAGTTGTGAAGCATTCCAAGCAACCTAATCTTGTTTTGCGTTCGAACCCAATCCTCATCAAGATCCCTCTTACTGCGGTGGGGACATTGGTTTCATCGGATTTTGGCTGTGTTGAAGGCAATGGCGGTTCGCCGTCGTTCCATTTTGCAACATATGGAGCCTCTAGCATACTTAGTGGCGTTAAAATGCCCAAACTGAGAGGAAATCCGATTTTGGCAAGTCTAGTAGATTTCGATTCAGATATGCCATTACGAGTCGGAACCATAATAATTTTGCTTAGCGTCACCGCAAAGTTCGGCGGTATTGAATTTGCATTTTCCAACTTGAAAGAAGGCGGTAACCGTATGCGCTTGTTGTATTGTCGACTTGCCGAATTCTCTCGTCATACCCCATGGCTCGTAAACAGCTTGACAATTAACACCAAAATACATGAAAGGTCTGCAAAACTTTGTCGCATGCCACGAATTTCTACGATGCTCTGTTTGTCGTTTTGACCCAGCAAAAGAACACACCACCACTTAATGGCTACCTATACACATCTCCGTCCAACCTCCCTACACGATAAGCCCTTCAAGCGGTTTCAGAACCTTCTCAAAAAACGGGAACCGAACGTCCGAGTCGGTGCTCGCAAATGAAGTCTGCAGCAAAAGACACTTGTCCACCACGCCTGCATACACATCCCCCATGCGAAACGCGACCTCCCGCATCAGCCTCTTCCGACACTTCTTATCATCCAACATTTGCTTCCACAAATCTCCCGGCGAAGAATCTTTGATTTTGCACATTTTGCTGGCGATATTCTCGATGTTGCTCCAGAGCGCAATCACGACGAGCAGGAGACCGAAACTGTAGATGTCAAAGTCTTGATGAAAGGGCTGGCCGTGTACGAGCTGATCTGGATGCCGATATATGTCGAAATCGAGGTTTTCTGCTTCGCCTTCGGTGGCGCCGACGTCGGTCTGATTGGGTCGGGAGTACTCGAAACCGATCACGTATGGTTCGGGGATGGTCGCCATCGAATTTTGGTCTCCGGGAGTAGGAAAGAACAGTAGATTTTGAGGGCGGAGGTTCTTGTGGTACCACCCGACGACGAGCAGTTCGAAGAGAGAGTTGGCAATACGACGGGCAAGCAGTAATCGTTCGGTCAGGGAAGGGTGAGAATTGGTGATGTGATGGAGGAGAGTGTGTGGCTCGATGTTGGTTGGGGCTGTCAATGGCCTCCGGAAGACGAGGCAGAATCTAGAATATGGGGGATCGTCGAGGTATCCTATGCAGTGCAGCGTGCGCCGTCCTTCTGGCTTGGCTTCTGCTAGGAGACTTGCAAGCGCACGGACTCTCTCGGTGCGCTGGTTTGCATTAATAGGCTCCCAAGACGTGCCGTATGGCTTCCACTCTACGACCACTTGCTGTCCATCGTATGTTGGAGACGCCGTACCCGAAGAGATGTTCAGATGACCCTTGTTCAAAAGCATGTTAACGGGCTGTACCGAACGGGACACGCGTCGAAGGAACTCGTCGTTTGATGCTAAGCAAGCGCGTCTGAGTTGGGCAGAGATGGCCATGTTGTGATTGTAAGTAGAAGCGGCTGTTTGGAGGATTGTGAGCTCTGCGGGGTTGTGTTCTTGTGAGACTAATTGGGCCTGGATAGATTTGACAGAGTCTTGGAGCTTTTCATAGCGGGATCTTTCGAGGAGGCGATTGAGGTTGTCGTTGATCTGGTGAAGCCTTGTGATGAGTCCGTCGAATTTACCGTTATCCCATGCAACCCATTGGACACGCCTTATGCGAACTTTATTGCTCAACTCTTGCAGTTCGGCCTCGACAACGGCAGGGTTTGCATCCGGGGCGAGGGAGTCGAGGAAGTTGATGGGGTAGCCACCTCCTGCGGAAAACCCGAGGTGATACCGCTCCTTCGGCTTCTTTGTTGAAGCAGTAATCGCATGTATCTCAACAAAAGCATCACGAACTGTTTTCTGGGGCAAGAACACAGGAACGCTAACTGCATTTCCTCACACCAGGATGTCAGCCAAGTGACTTCGAAATCGAATCGGAGTTTGAGGAAGCGTGCATCGCGATTGTGCTGATCACCACGCCCGCAACTTCCATGAGCTTTTTCTCAGTCTGGCAATCAACAGAAATCAGCCAAAATAAAGCGCTCCAGATTCCAGCTGACAGTGTGCCACCTGGCCGCTTGGCATTCCTATACGAGTCGCTCAAGTTTGAGACGACAGTAGACGAGTTTATCTCGGACTTCGACTTTATCCACTCCAGCGGCACGGTTGTTGGTCGCGGGGCCTCCTTTACGGCCTCGATCCAGGATGCCCGAGGGTTCACAACTGTCCAACGCATCTCCCACGACAGCGGCCTCTCTAAAGGGCAGAGTAAACCATGCAACCGGCCTCTGAACTTGGCGTGTGCTGGGACGTTCTGTCGCCCGTGTTGGTCGTGGAATGTGCAACCCACGGAACTCTCGCCTCTCTTGAGCGTCAATATCTGCAAGAACATACCCGATTGCGTTTATGCCACGATGTAGCTCGAGGCCTGCACTTTCTGCATGCTTGTTGCATCACACATGGGGACGTCAAGACTGAGAATGTCCTAGTCTTCAAACATCCCCAAAGAATAGTCATCGCCAAACTCGCCGATTTTGGTTGTAGCGTGCTGGACATGGAGGATCGATCACGCCTTCCGGGTGGCAGCGAACCCTGGAATGCTCCAGAGTGGAGGGACACACTCGAAGAAACCTTGTTTTGCAAAACCGATATATACTCCTTTGGCCTACTCTGCTGGTCCGTCCTCATCGGCTTCAATCCTTTCGATTCAAACATTTTTCATCTCCCTAGACCACAATCTCCCGCTGCACGTTTCAAAGCGATTCAGGAGATCAAGCTCCAGGACGCAATAATTCCACTGGCTGTGCAATCCGTTCCCTCGAGTGAACGTGCTGAAGCAATCTGCTCAGTCTTTCGCAACTCCTTGGGAAAGAACGCATCAACCAGAGACCTCGTGCCTATCCTGGCCGCCTTTCATCAAATCGAGACCTTGGCGAATAACATGTATGCCCATACTATGATTTTTTAGAGTTCCGTTCTGAGTTTGGACGATCCCACAGACAACGAAGTGAATCGGTCATCATTGCTGACACTCAGCATCACGAGCTCGTCTCTTGGATACGACAATACTCCAACTCGCATTTGCCTTCGGTTAGTACTCGACATGCCCCCTTTCTTTACTTAGCTGACTTGCACCATCACAGGGATACCTACTGTCGTCAAAATATTCGATTGAGCCTGATCAATGCTGCCAGCTTGCATATCCACTACGAAAACTCGTGCTTGATAACCTTCACAGCCGCACTTCGGAGGAACAAGACAGTGCCAATACCTTTTTCCTCCTATTCGCCATGACACTAATACTTGGTCACTCCCCCGTCGACGACTCTCGCGCCTTTGGATTTTTGGTCAATGCCGTCCGACAGGGAAGTGCAAGCGCAGAAGAAGTGCTGTACCGCTTTGCGCAGGGGCTTCACCAGGAAATCCCCAGCGACATCGATGCACATGCCATTCTAAAAACCTCGATGCTGCGAGGCTCTGTCATCGCAAGTGAGGATCTCCGCTTTTTGAATCCAACCCTCCACGCGATGACACTCCAGGAATTGCGATATGGCGGCGTGGGCCTGCCTGTATTGATAGAGGTTTCGTCAGCTTTCACCATCGCAACTCTGGACGCTCTCATCAACAGCAAGAATGGCCGAGTGGATAATTTTGCTGTCGAAATATCGGATGGCAAGCACGAGCAGGGACTCCTGCATATTGCAGCAGCATGTGGATTGCACTCATTCATCATTGCGCATCTGTGGACAAACGAAATACGCATGGAGAGACAGCCCTACTAGGAGCTTGTCGGTCCGGCCACATTGCTGTTTCGCATCTCTTGATGGACCACGGTGCCTCTGTGTCCATCGCAAGTGCATCCGGAGAAACTCCGCTCCACTGGCTTTGTTCATTCGACGACCAGGATGTCTCAGACCTCGCCTCAAGGATGTGCGCTCTGGGAGCCAATATTGACGCAGAAGCAGAGGCACAAGAGTACTCGGGATTGGACTACAATCAAGGTACTCCCATTGATCGGGTTGTAGCTCGGACGAATGGTACATCCGTGCGTGTCTTGCTATCGCTCGGCGCGACTGTTTCGCTTTCGAGTCTTGCGACTGCATGTGCCTGCCTGTCAAACGTCGTGCTGAGAGCGTTATTGGAGGCACGATTTATGCGAATTGACGGTGGTGTGGACCGGAAGTCGATTGGTCGGGGACTCCTACGCTCCTTGATTCTGAATGGATCGAAGATGACTTTTATAGCGCATCAAGGTCCAGGTTACTGCGATGCTTTACAAGAGACTATAAGGGTGCTGTGTGAATATGGAGTCGACTTAAATGAGGTCAGTGACGATGGTAATACCAGTGCATTATTCCTTGAAGTCAGCCTCAATCGCCTCGACATTGTCAAATGCCTCCTTCAACCCGAATTCCTCCATGATATCAACCAAGCACGTTCTTCAGACCATCGTACTGCACTCCACGAAGCGGTCGCAATCGGCTCAATCCCCATATTCGGACTGCTCTTGCAGAACAACGCTGATTTCAAACAACTCTGGGGTCCCTGGAATGCGCTTCATCTCTGCTCCAGATCACGAGATGAAGATGCTGCAATACAGCTTGCCACTCGCCTGCTTTCCCTCGGGCTAGAAGTCGACCTCACCACACAAGGATACGAAACGCCGTTCCATGCCGCTGTGCTTTGCAAGTCTTTTGCTCTTGCTGATTTCTTACGATCGAATGGCGCCCGCCTCCATGCAACGTTCAGCCAGGCATTTGGATTTGCCCTGGATTCATCGTACACGCTGCTGGGCTTTATCGTCCGGCACAACCTTGAGCGCCATGTCGATTGTCTGCAATACTTATTACTCAAGCTTCGACCCAACTGTCTGGAGGACAGGATGGCTTGTCCGTCACGGTCCTGGACGATACTGCACATCGTTGCTCAAGTGCCCAAAGAGCATCGGGACGACGAGACGAATCGTGTCATGGCAACATGCCTCATGGAGTGGTTGAGTGGAGAGCGCGGAGCAGAGATTGTCAATCACCAAGACACAGACGGGCAGACTGCTCTGCACTTTGCCGTTTGGGGTGCGAATGTGAATATCGTGGAGCAACTGTTGGTCGCTGGAGCAGATCCACATGTCTTGGACAAGCTAGGTCAAAGTCCGAGGGCGATCGCTCGCTCTTTGCACCAAAAGGCAACTCGAACAGCTGAGTTTGCATCTTATTCAGCACCATACGTCGAGATCAACGACATGATCGAGGCTGAGGCTCACGCACTTGAAGCCAACCACCCATCTGACAACGCTGTCGACCTGGCTGAAGAAATGAGGGCGCTGGACCTCGGAACTGCAGCAGCAGTAGCTACATTCCATCTGAAAATGGATGACCCCCACTTTGAATATGTCGATGATGCACCTCCCATTGCCCATGTGGAAACGACAGTCGTAGTGTCCCAAGACCAGATCTCTCAAATTCGAGTCCCTTGCGTTGCGTTCTGCCGACACAGGCAACAATACAAACTGTCATGGGACTAGCAGGGCTCGATGAAATCCAAGTCATCACACGTCGTGTTCAAGGTGTGGAAGTGCGCGCGACCTCAACGGCAAGGGTCGAACAACTCTATCTAACAAGTGCTCCTATCTCTGGTGAACCCCTCATTGCCCTAGTCGTTGGAACAGACAGCCGAGACCAGGGTAACACGTCTACGATGGAACATCATGGGACATATGCCAGTGAACACTCATCGTCCTGGTTCGAGGTCGGCCTTGTGCATGGTGAAACCGAGTTTGGACAGCGGTATCGGGTGCAAGCGAACCTGCATGGTGTACCGAATTTCACGAGGCACCAAAATGCATGGGATGCTGATCACCCACTTGTTGCTTCCGCGCGGAGGGGAGATCGTGTAGAATTGTGGGCTGTTGCACAGAATCCGAACTGGTTGAACGTTGTTCGTGAGGCAGGAATTGTCACTTACACAATGCCTTTAGTCTAGTTCTGAATATATATGTTCAAGCACTCAAAACTAGCAGAGCCATGCATTTTCCTGAACAAAAACTGAACCATTTGTTTCTAAAGAATCATGTTCGCGATGGAACTGGAGACGCCTCTGGACATCGACGTAGAAGAGGCGATGGGTGGTTATGCTGACTGTTCCGTTTGGATGTTGGGGTGATTTTGGTAGGCTGTTTGGGTGGTGAAATCGGTGAGGAGAGACTTAGCCATCGTAATCTTGGCTTGTTAGAAGTTCGTCGCCGTTGTAGATTAGAGCCTGTACGGGTCCGTTTTTCTTCAGAGAGCCATGATGGTCGTTGAAGAAAACACTCAACGCTTCGACCCCAGAAGTCGACGACAGCCAGTCGCAGCTATTTATGTCGATGACCACCGCGCGACGACCTAGCTCTATGTATCCCCGAGTTCGCTCGCTTACTAATAATCTAACCTCATAGTTGTAGGAGGTAGTCGTCGAAACGTAACTATGGCTATCACTATCCCTATTACTTTCCGGGTCCAGCACCTGACCCGAGATGTAGAGAGTGGCGGAAGAATGAAAACTGAAACAGGACATCCGAGCTTCGTTTTCGCGCATTCAGGTTAGCAGCTAAGCAGCGATATTACTATTGCCTAGTCGCCCTCGAATGTGGCTGCTGTCGACAGTCAATGCTTCATCCAATTACACTTGTTCCTTTTATCAACCATAATATTCCCTCTATCCTTTACAGCAACACCACGGGCCGATACCCCAATCTTCTACTCATAATATGACATCCAGTTATTTATCAGTCACGCTGTCGATAGCAATATACTTGATGGACTGCAATTCATTTATGGTGTTCGGCGATTAGCAAACATGTAGTGGTCGATGCCAAGAGCCACAAGCAACTTCATCGATAATAAGTGGATGATAAATAGTCACCGTTACGCCGTAACAGATCACAAATGGATCGCCACACCCTCCAGTCGACTCTACTACATCAGAATCTCACATGTTGCCAAAAGTACGGACTACAATTTCACCTCGAAAAGGTCAACGTCGGTATTTGAACAGTTGGCGGCTCTGATCGAATTCAGAAGAGCCTGCAACGATTGCTATGAGATCAACTACTGACCAAGAAAAGGGGTTACCTATTATGGGTTCCGGGGCCAGGAATGCAGCTTCCTATTGAATATCGCCATCGGAGTATAGCATCTGCGACGTTGGAACCTAAGAAAAGGTAAAGACAAGGACGAGACAAAAGAAACTTACCAGATTTTCGCCCAGATACCAAGCACCTCAAATCTCCAGAACGGTTACGTCAATTCCCGAGATCCAAATTGCAACAGAAACACCCCAATGAGTAGCGTGTGACTGGGCCAAGCAGGGACGACCCAGGATTCTGGGAATTTGACGCGGAAGGAGACGAAAAGATGCGCTGCGTCATAGTCGCAACTTGAATAATAGACCTGGGTCTCCATCTAACTGAGTTTTTGCGCACTCACAGTGTATGCAAGTGGTGATGTGTTCTCTCCTTCTTGAGCTTCGAGCGGGATAGAACTAAAACGAGAGAAAGAAGGAAAGGGAGGCGAAAACCTGGGAGATTGGAAAGACGAATCGAAAGGGTATCCTGAAGTATTCCGGCATTGTGAGTTCTTGTCGAGATAAGGTTGTCATTGTCGATCGAATGGGAACACCCTAAGTCCATAGTCGTTTCAATGGTATTCTTCATCCTTCAAGTCGTCCCTCGACTTGCTCAATTCAGTGTACCAAATGAAGACATCGCAGTGTGGCCAAGCTGATTCTTCAGGACAAGATGGTAAGCGGGCGGTGTGCCAGTTTACACTGATTGGCCAACAGGGATCCGGATCACATTGAACAGATGTTGGGAGATACGATACACCAGGAGCCAAAATGACGAAGACGACGACGGAGGCGCAAAGTACGGATAAACCTTATTAGCGGCTGGATTTGGTCGCAGGTTGCTTCTTCCGGGGGATGAACGCCATCATACCAGCTTCACGTCGAAAGTGGTGACAAGGTAAGCAAAAATTATTTTCAGTTCTGCCGAAGTGAAAAATCGACTTGACCAATCCGGTTACGCCAATAAAAAAATTGGTATTCAATACTTTATAGAAGAGACATGGTGAAATAGTCCCATTCCCAAAACCAGCGGGTGGGCCACCTCTCTAAAAATTCCGACAGTCGCCAAGATTCTAAATCATTATCTGATGTTTGCCACCTCGCCTTGCAATACTCCCAGTTAGCGGGGTACCACCCGGACTGTTGCCAATCGACGATTGCTCGTATGCGGACAGGACCATCACTGGGCGGCGATATGATAATGTTCCCTTGGTTTATATCGGCATGCGTAAAATATATCTTCTGGTTATCGTGTAGCATGTTGCGGAGGGGATGGGGCGATGATAACAAGTTCCGTGGATTGCTGAAGTAGTCATGGAAGGCGGCGATAGACGTAAACGGTCCTGGATTCCTGCGGGCTTCGAACATTATGTCCTGTGGAGGTTGGCGGCCAATTGTCCCTGAATACGACGAGCTCAATTGACAATCGATTGAGAAAAGGGCACTTACCAATGAAGGAATCAGAAGGATCCTGTTCCAACTCTCGTAGTGCTTCCATCATTGGCTTGAGCTGCGCACACACATCCACTTTTGTTTCGTCAGTCAAATCGGCCCAGCATTCGCGTATAGTTACGCCTTGTACAAGTTCCATATACAAAAACGATTGACTGCCGTCGTGGACAAATGCATAGACTTCTGGCACAGGCACACGTTTTCCGAGAAAGCGGCGGACAGCATAGAGTGACTGGGCCTCAGAAAGAGACGTGAATCGCGCAGGGACTCCTCCTGTTTCAGAAGTTTGGCCTTGCAGAGGCCCGAATTTGACAAGTATACCCAAGGCAGGAAAAGGAACGATATGGCGTTTGGCTGTGAAGGGGAGTAACGACGCCGCCGCACGGACTTGGTCAGGTGAGGGTAAATTTTGGTCACAAGATCTCAAGGGAAGGTCGTATCGAATCTCACCACGAGAAACGACAAAATTATCCCGAGGAAGCATATCCGGGGTAACAAGTAGATGCGAAGAGGGCACGGGCCATGGAATATAAGCAATGTCGTTCAAATCCTGGTCTGAATCTTTGGACTGCTCTGCATCAGTCAAAGGGTCAGTCGAAAGGCGAACGTGATCTCACCTTTGAAATCAACTTCTCCGCATGACGAGGCGAATGCTCCATAACTTCTACATTACGCCCAACAGTCGAAGCATAGGCGAGGATGTAGGTTGCGACACTGTATGCGGCCTGTGCAGCGGTAGAAATCATCTGAAGGCAAGCCGCCGCAACTGTGCAAGCTTACATAACGGAAGTATGGCGTCTGCCGAATCTCGCTTGCTTTTATCACGGGAATGAACCCCAGTCAAAATCCGATCGAGCGCTATGATTTATATCGAGTTATTTCGGTTTCGGCTGAATCTCCTTTTCTAGGACTTAATCACAGATAAAGACAAAATGACCGGTTTCTCTCTTCCTTTCATTTCTGCCTGATTTCTCGAATATAAATCATTTTAAATTGATAATAATAATCAATAGTTGCTTCGAAACGAGTAACAGTGTGTAAGATTGACTTCCATGAGTTGCATTCATGTTTCGTATTTCTTAATTAATAGTTCGGATTTTCGTTTTTTGGACACAGATCTATTTAAAATGATTGCTATATACAATTCGACTCTAGTAGATGTGACTTGATGACAATGGATAACCTCAGCCGGATTACTGGTGGATATATATCAGCATGGCTGCAACTTTGAGAAGAAAACACATACCTTGGCCTGGTTTACCTTCGCTTCTTTCGAGCGTTGTTCATAAATCTAACAATTGAATAACCATAAGCCTGATCTTTTCTCATGTGCTGGAGACAAACCTTTTTGAGGTCAGCAGAAATTTCTTGGTCATAATAGTGTTTGAACTCGGCATTCGTCCCATTAGGATGCTCCGCACACCAATCTTGGGCACAGAAGTTGCTAGAAACAAATTAGTACATAACAGCTATGAATCTGTGTGATGATGCATACCGTGCAGTTAGAGAGGAATTAGGACGCATTTTGGTGCTTTTCCGATTCCCTGCATTCATTTTTTGACTGACCTTCTCAGCTGAAGCCGCCGAAGATAGATGTCCTGAGGGTGGGTCCGAAACAAGGTGAAGGGTAGCTGGAAAAACAAGACCAGGGGTGGCCGGAACAGAGACAAGGACAGGGTCTGCAGGAATCGTTGCAGTCAAAGTAGCCATCAAAGGCGTAGATGAGTTTCGGTCAGAACAAGGATCAGATGCAGAATGGACTACTGAGGTAACCTCAGGCTGGGCATGGGTGGGAGACGTGCCAATGAATGGAGAGTGTGCCACATCAGTCCGCTTGTTGATAATGTTCATATTAGTCCCCTCGGTTTCGCCAGCATCGTTTGAGTCGACTAAGCCCACGACAGAGTCAGCAAGTGTCTTCTTGGCACCAGGTGTCTCTACAGTGATGGTTGTGGACGTCGCAGAGTCAAGGATTGAACCCAAAGGTTCTACATTGACGGCGTTTGAGTTGGCAGTGTCTGTGCTAGTTACGGGTTCTGTAGTGGGCAAAACCCCTTCGGCAGCGTCGGTTATTGGGTAAAACCCCTTGCGCAGCGCCTGCTGTCGCACCGATGATGGTCGAGTCTGGGAGGACAATGATCTTGCCCAAAGGTGGGGCATCCTTTGCGGCGGCAACAACCTTCTTCTCAAGCAAAGGGTTCCGAACCTATATCCCAAGTATCAAGCAATGCAGATGCAAGGAAAGGCAAAGCCGACCTTCTTCGTTTTCTTAGATCGATCCGCTGCCAGTTCTGTGGAAGAACTTCGTTTGGAGCCAGCCAGGGGGCCAGAATCAGTCTTCTCCTCCTCTTTGATTTCGGCTTTGATGTGGTTACTGTACCAGGAAGGATAGTGTTCGGTAGCGAGCTGGTCAGCCTTCCAGTCATTTTCACAGAATGTTAATTCAGGGAACTTTGTGCGCATTTCACGACGACAAACACTGGAGACCTCTGTGTTGGCTCTCCTCCAGGTTGAGGGAGCACGGCCAACGGATCGAAAGCTTTCCCAAATTGCGCATGCGTGAGACCGAATGTCCCTGAGCCTCCAGCCGTCAACAGGTTTTCCATCAGCATCTTCGATGTATTTGGCATTTTTATTTATGCCTTTCGACATGAGGGTCTTGCCGCGAATTGGTTCTATCCCCACATCAGTCGAGTTTCCACCGTCTTTAAGGAAATTCAACCAATCCTTCCTGTACCAAAATTTGATATTCGGATAATTTATTGGGTCCAGTGAAGTACCGGGTGGGTGTGTTGAGAAAGAGGGATTATTCAAGAAAGGCAGAGCAGTCAGGAGGGGCGAAGCAGCAATGGAAGATGAAGAACCAGGGAGCAACGCCGAAGAGAAAGGTTGACGAGTAGCAGGGCCTGGGTAACCTTGCACTAATACTTTCAACATGCCTCTGTTGACTGTAAATTTAGAATGAAAACACGGATAACATGGCTTACTCTATGTTCGCAAGATGGGCACTAGAAATTATAATTATAAGAGTACTATCAAATGGAAGAAAGACGACGGTAACTTACTTAAATGCTTCATTCGATCGTGTCAGCTCGTTGATCTGCTCTTGCATCTGGTAGACATTGGACTCGGAGGACTCTGTTGAAGACCAATGATTAGGCTACACAGGATTCAGCTTGAATTGATATCCATTCTTCAGTGAACGTACCATAAACGTTCTCCGCATCATTGCTGGCAAAGGCTGCGAATTACTTCGCTGGAAAGCCCGTGCTCCCTACGTACCATGTGAGTTGGATCACTGATTCTAGTTAGTCAATGTACTTACAAAGAAATTGGCATATCCTGTTCCTTGTGAACTGTCTGAAGTCAAGCTACTCAAGGACGGCTGGCTTCTCTGCACCATATGAAAGCCAAGTGTTCAAATTAATAAAGTCGAGTCAGAGGAAGTCACACTTACAAAAGAACTGACAGGCCCTGTCTCCTGCGAACCCAAATCCGTTGTACATGTAGAAAACAATATGGAGTCAGAGGGACCTGTACTCAGCAGAGGGAAAACATCTCCAGTATAATCAACGAGGTCAACGTCCATTACATTCAGAGGGAGTACTCGAGTGACGATACGTATTAGAAAGAGAAAAAGAGAGATATATGGCTGTGACAAAAATTTAAAAACTGCAATAAACAATAATATGAAGGCTGAATTTGCGTTCAGATTTTTCCCGATCGGTGACGCCTAGTCATACACTTCGTCTTTCGCTTCTTCCTGACTTCTCCCAAATGCGGATCTGCAGCATTGCTTACTGGGACAACATCCCAACCATTGTGAGCAGGGATTAGGTCACCAGGAGCTGAACGTTTGCCGAGAATGCTCTGGGTGCTTTTCAGTTGGGTGATCAGATCTTCGTCCGTAAGTGCTGTCTTAAAGATATTGATGATGTCCATTGGGGTGGCGCTACTATGGGCCAGACAGTTGGCAGGATTCGTGTCATAATAGGCTTGAACTGGATGCAATGTATGCCAAAAGGATTTGAGATATGGCTTGAGGGGCGCGAAGTAAGGCGAGACGTATCCAAGGACACCGTCGTTGAAGTGGCCGAACATGGAACCGGATTTCAGATATCCAAGATCACGAAGATTTGTCATAGTGAGCCAATTGCTGATGGGAGAAGGATGTTCAGATTTTCCGAGGAGGGGAGGGCTGGCGATAGTATTGTGGGGACCATTCAGGTGGGTGCAAATAAAGAGGAGGACAAAAAATAACGACTCCAAATCATGAGCAACGCGATGAGGGACAGCGTGTATAAGTAACTCTATTGCAATGAAAGGAGGGGTACCCTGCAGAAGTTTCTCAATAAGTGGGTGACATGTGCCAACTCAAAGAAATACCGTTCGGAGGCCTGAAACTTTCTCAAGATATTTCGTGGAAACCTGTAGGCCTGTGTGTGTTCCTGCTTCTTCACCTTGTGCAATAACATCTTCTTCATCTTGTGCGATAACATCTTCTTCACCTACATCTTCTTCACCTACATCTTCACCTTGTGCGATAACGTCTTCTTCGTCATCCTCTGACCCCAGGTCAACTCCGTAATCATAGTCGATAAGCAGACCCTCTCAACATTTGTATTCTTTCCGGAGGTCTTCAACTCGAGAAAGTTCAAACTTCGCCATGATTTGGTTCCGGTGGGACTGGATCTCTTCCGCATCCCCTCCTGACTCTCGGAGAAGAAGATTTGTATATGAAATATCACGATGGAGCTTCCGTCGTCCCTCGAGGTACATGATAGCTGTAGAAAAGTAAGAAAAACAGCCAACAAGGATATCATGCACCTTTACATACCAAGGGCAATATCCAAAAAGGCAGCCATCAACTCCCAAAGGGAGGAAAAATCGGACACATGAACACCTGCAGGATATATCACAGTACGGTGCTTTTCTCGGATTTCCTTTACATTTGAGCGGTGGACGGCTAGAGATCGAAAAGTGCCAGTGTGTTGGAGAACAGTGGAGTCGATGAGCACTGGACAAGAATGAAAGGCAAGATCTTGAATAAAGACCGCTTCTCGGGGCCTATCAAGTGTGACCCAGCTATCCTTTACAACCACTAATTTGCCATCTGGCGATGACGCCAAAAAAGCCCTCGTTGCACGGCCTATCATGGACCTGGTCATGAAGATAACTTTTTCGACCGGGTACACATTGGAGCCGACTTTTATTCCAGAGATGTCAGAGACGGCATTCGCGTTCTTAACCAGTGGTGTGGCAGTAGAGAGGGGACTGGGCGAAGGAGATAGTAGTGGAATATGAGGTCTTTCAACAGCTACAGCGAAGGGGGGGAAAATTGAGTTGAATTTTAAGCCAGAACTCTCCCCCCCTTCGAGGCGGGTGATGGTTGGGTCTAATCCAAGAAATTTGTCGGGGAGAAAAGCCATGGCCATCACCATTCGAACGAAGATCAAGATACTGGTAGTGTAAGGGGCGGGATTCTCACTTATGTGACCCCCTGGGTCGCATTGGTCACACTTAGCCTTTTGACTTAGCACATTC
>QDKV01004931.1_pt1 | contig 19221 bp, 20 predicted proteins | sample 1861101 | NCBI WGS metagenome assembly QDKV01 (sample SAMN04275158, study PRJNA302643) | Fungus metagenome, whole genome shotgun sequencing project. | isolation source: fruitbody | host: Mallocybe terrigena | place: Sweden | collected 2013 | reverse complement strand
TTTTGTAGCCTATTCAACATTTTAAACACTTAATTAACAATAGGAAACAAATATAAATGGCATATAAATACTGATAACCCCGAAGTGTAGTTGTATTACTGTGCTAGTGAACTTTGGATCACATGCCACGTTCAAAACTAAACAAGTATTTTGTAACTTGTTTCAACCCCCAACTTCAAGGTCATTACTGATTTATACTGTTGGCTTCAGGAATCGATCGCTCTCAAGATCGGATGGTGATTCTGGATTTTGGCTGCGTGCTGTTTGAATGGAGGCATCTTGGCAAACTCAGGCAGTCCTCTGCGGTCAATTTTTACACTATCTGTCCGCAGCAGCACGAAGCCACATTCTAATCATACTTGCATTCGGCACCAACCGTGTCAAAGGTGAAGAAAATATAATAACTCACATGAAAGGAGGTTTCTGCGGCACGTTGTTTCCTGTCACTTTCCTTCACCATGTCTTTTCGATTCTCTCGATTTCTAAGCTTTAAGGACAAAGCCGCTAAGAATGGCCAGCCGAAGAAACAAGGTGGTGCTGCTACTGTGGAGGAAAGCCCGAAAGTGGGGACATCCATTGGTGGTGATCGGGAGGAAATGACTAGGGACAGTAAAGAAAGTCCAAAGGACACTGAACTGAATGGGAATCAAGCATCGAGTTCGAAAGACCCAAGTGACGATGCTTCCAAAGAACCTTCTATTCAAGACGGTAGAGCAGACCCTCCTGGTGAAAAGAGTGGCTTGTGAATATGTTATCTTTCTTCAATGACGACGATACTAACTTCTACCACAGAGATATCGTCTTTTTGCAAGACTCGACAGGCAGCCAAGGGCCATACATCAACTCGGCAAGAGATGCCATCCAATCAATATGCTCCAAAATATCTTCGTCTACTTCGCTCTCTTCAGGACATATTCGTTTCGGTCTCATCGCCTTTCGTGACCATCCGCCCCAAGACCGCACTTTTGTAACACAGAATTTCGGTTTCACGTCGAGTATCTCTCAGGTCAAACAGAACTTGGATGGCTTGGCTGCAGTCGGAGGTGGCGATGGACCCGAGGCGAGTACCGCTGCTCTCGCGGAGGCGCTGATAATGGAGTGGAGAGAAGAAGCATCGAAAGTGGTCGTATTGATTACCGATGCGCCACCTCACGGTATTGGGGAAGTAAGAGATGGGTTCCCTAATGGATCGCCTGATCGTTTGTCTTTCTATATAAACCAAACAAAGGAAACTTACCCGTCGCATTCCAGAAAACGATCCTTTGGTTATAGCAAGGCAGATGGCCGAGCGAGGGATCACTCTGGTAAGAGATTGCAAATGAAAGTCGCAACACATTCTGACAAAGAATTTTAAGTTTGTGGTGGCTTGTGAACCTACTCTGAGCAACAAGTATAAGGTATGTTTGGAAATATTACCTCTCTCCAGCAAAGAATTAATTCATTTGGTCATAGAACGCGGTGGACTTCTATTTAGCAATTACAGAGATCACTGAGTAAATTTGTAGCTGATCTGTTTTCTGAAGATTCCGCTGATCTCATCTGCAGCGGCAAAGTCCTTCCTCTCACAAAGGCAAGCCGCTTAGGAGATTATATCGTGGGATCAGCGGTTGAGGCAATAGAGACGGATGAACTTGTCAAACAAGCCGCAGAAGACATTGCCAACGACTTTTACGACAAGTCCAAGCCTCTAGAAACCCTCATCAACGAGGTTCATGACAAATTCAAGACGAAGGGAGTGAAGTTGCAAAAGCTGGGTGGGCATGACGAATACAATGTATCTCCTATTGGAAAGAGCAATATCACTTCCTGGAAGAAAGCCGCGAAGATTTCTGATGGCAAGGGTACGATCACATTCAACGTAAGATCTCCATCTATTGTCTGAAGATGGGTATGCTGGAAAACGTCTTTTATCAAAGGCTGGCGGGTCAAGTCTGCGCCGTTCTGCTGCACCTGGAGTCGTGTTGGAAGAGACACCAATTGAGTACGACCAGGTGAGCCGTTGTCAATGTGAGGAGCCGTTTCAAAAGCGATTAAATTATCATTCAGGCAAGGTCTGTTGTGATGAAAAGTATTAAGCAAAGCTCGAAAGCCACTTCATATGGGTTGTGGCAGAAGCTCGATGAATAGTGGTGTCGGCGTCTTGCACTGAATCAGCGATGTTCCGGTTTCAATGTGGTCTTCCACTATTGATCGAGGTTTTTGGGTGATACCTTCACCATCTAGTTTTCCTACGTTTTGCCACAGCAGTTTGGACATGTTGGCGTATTATTTTCTGGACAATGCATAAATTAATTAACGTCTCCGACGATGTTCTGTTGGATTACGGATAATACAGCATTATCACACAGGACATGCCCGTATTCCTCCCTTTATCTTTTGACAAACAATGTCTAGTGTATTATATATATGATAAGTTTACGACTAATCTTTTTGAAACAACATCTGTGTTGGAATTTCGGAATTCAACCCACCCTGACATGGGGCAGGAGGCGTCGTACTCCGATATTCTCATCTGTTTCTATTTCAAACCATAAGCTGTTAGGCACCACTGTGCTTGAGGGGAATACGGATCATGGCGCAACCATAATCAAACTATGCTGTATCTTCGAATCGGTCGTAAGTAACGACTACAACAACGATGTTGTCCGGTAAACGTACATTTTGAAATCTATGTTTTCCACATAGAACCCACAATCTCTCCACCGACTTCGTCCGCCTCCTTATATGCCACCTCGTTGCGTTCGCTGGCTTTACGACGGGCTTGCTGAGAGAGTAAAGTTGAGAAGCGGAACTAGGTCCGGGGATAAACGAGAGGATGGGTTCATACTTACATAATGCTGATCTTCTTGAGCTCGCAATTAGACACACCAACATCACGACACAATATCTTTGGCTCTGATTCTGACTGATCCAACGACACTGTGCCAATCCTGCGCTTTCGTTGCAACTATGAATGCCACTGAGACTCTGTAAACTCAATGATCAGACTCTGAAATAAAGAAACTGGAACTCACTTCGCGCAAACGTGCAAATATCGTAAAATTTCATGACGGCAGTGTTACCCAACGAAACTACGACTATGATGCATTCGGGAAGAGTTAGTACTATAGGTTGGGAAGGTTCTTGTGTTGCGGCGAGGCAGCCAGAAGATTCCGATTTCCAAACTGGTCGCGGCGAGTCATTTTGTGCCTGAAGGGATATGACGTAGGATGGTCAGCTGGAGAGGACAATCAATTGTGTCGTAAATGTATTGCCGCCCATCGATAACAAGCCTTCGTTCTTTTCATCTTTACGCTCGCGTCCATTCCTCCATTTTTTGCATCCTGTATCAGTCATGGCCTCGCTGGGATCGTCCCGTACCCGCCCGAACATCAAGTTTCGAGTGCTTATCATTGGAAGAGCAAATGCAGGGAAGACGACTATTTTGCAACGAGTATGCGACACGACAAAGAGCCCAAAGGTTTATAGAATTGAAGGAACTTCTCGCACAGAAGTACGTAGTCATATCCTCTCGCCTTCCTTATCTAAAAATTCTGCTAGGTCAAACTCGAAAACTCTGATCAGGTTCGGTTGAGTCTATCTACCAATAGTGATCACTGATATCATTCCCATTCAGCATAATATCAATGACGAGCTGATCTTCGAGAACGCCGAGGACTATATTTTCCATGTCTCTCGTGGATTCGAGCCTGGCAGCCATGACGAACTGGTGACCGTACAAGATTTTGTGAGCAAGAGGGCAGGAGAGAAGCGACTGAAAGATCGGTTACACGCAATATGGTTAGTTATCTCATGACTAGCGTGCTTACAGATAATACCTATAGCGATACAGGTTTTGTATTCCCATGGATAATCAACGTCCAACCCTGGACATGAGATATTTCAATGATGTCTGCCCAGATAAAAATGGTTCGTATTGACTTCGCTTGTGATATGCTTTTGGGAGTTATCTAATACATTTGTTAGTCCCAATCATTGCGGTCTTCACCAAGTTCGACCAGTTCAAATTCAATGTCGAGATGAGGCTTGAGGACGATGGTTATGAGGATCCATCACAAGACCTCGTTGATGCCACGGTGCAGAAACGGCTTAAAACGGAGTATATAGGTGCGATACAAGGCCAACCAAGGTATGTGATATTGGATGGTAAGACAACTGTTAATGATAGTGTTCGTTCTAACAACATTGTTAGGAATGCATGAACCTGGTAAAAGCTGTCAATCACTGATCACTGAGACAGCAGGTGCTATGAATGATGATGCAGTTGCTATTATGCTTGTCTCTGTGCAGAAAGAAAACTTGGCCTCACTCATTGCAATCATAATGCGAAGGTTGCTACTAAGCCACTTTTTCAGACAACTTAGCAGGACTAATATATTGCAGGACGGCTGAGAACTTTGGCAAAAGTTCTGGAAAGGAAATCATGGAGATTTGTTTGAAATATTTCCCTCGTTTATGGGTATGTCAAATATAACATAATAAAGTCTGCCAGTGATAGATTTCAATTTGTCACGTTCATGAATCATCAGTTTGTAAGTGATTCCAGTTGATTATGCATGTCTATATCCTGATTTTTGTTACTTTCTGTGCCCTCCAGGAGGTGAGCTGACAGCTGATTACTCATGTTTTGTGTTCTGAACATTTTTTTAGAATGTGAGTGCTCACAGCTGATCACTCATGTTTAATGCCTGATTTTTGTCCTGCTTTTAGTGGGTGAGTACTTGAAGCTGATCATTCATTTTTAACAACCTGATCTTTGTTTTGCTTTTAGACTGTGAGTGCTTATAGCAGATCATGCATATGTATTTCATGCTCTGATCTTTGTTCTGATTCCTCTGCTCTTCAGGAAGTGAGTGATTTCAGCTGATTGCTTGTGTTTCATGTTCTGATATTTGTCCTGTCCTTTAGGATGTAAGTGCTTTCAGATCATTAGTTAATAGTCAATCTTGATGTTTTGACATTTTTCCTACTTTCTGTGCCCTTCAGGATGTGAGTGTCATGTGATCACTCATTTTCCATGCTCTGATTTTTTTTGTGTCCTTCAGGATGTCTGTGATTCTAGTTGATCATTTATTGCATGCTCTGATATTGGTTTTACTTTTTGTTCTTCAGGATGTGAGTGCTTTTATCTGATTATACATATTTCATGTTCTGATATCTTTCTGTGTCATTCAGTTGGTGGGTGCTATCAGCTGATCACTTATGTTTCATGTTTTTACAATTTATTTTGCTTTTTATATACTTTTCAGGATGTGAGTGTTGAAAGTTGATTACTTATGTTTCAAGTCCTGAATTTTGTTCTGCATTTCGTGCTTTTCAGAAAGTGAATGCTGCAAGTCAATCACCTAAGTTCCATGTTCTGACATTTGTTCTTCTTTTTTATCCTTCAGGATGTAAGTACTTTCAACAAATTACTTATGTTTTGTGTTTTAACATTTCTCTGTTTATTTAGTTAGTAAGTGCAGTGAATGGATTCTTGCATTTCATGCCCTAATATTTGTTCTGCTCTCTGCTTTTTAGGAAGTGAGTTCTAACTTCTAACTATCTGATCACTCATCTGACATTTGTTTTTCTTTGTGTTTTTTAGCGTGTGAGTGGTGTCAGCTGATCAATTATGTTTTATGTTTTATGTTTCAACATTTGTTTTTTTTTTGTACTCTTCAAGTTGGTGAGTGTTACAATTTGAACAGTTATATTTATGTCCTGAAATTTGTCCTGCTTTCTGTGTATTTTAGTTGGTAAGTTCTATCAGCTGGTTATTCATGCTTTATGCCCAAACATTTATTTTGCTTTTTGGGTTCATCAGCAAGTGAGATTTTCTCATTCATGTTTCATACTCTAACATTTTCTCTGCTTTCTGTGTTCTTTAGAAGGTGGGCTGTCTGCCAAATACTTATATTTTGCACTCTAATATCTGCTTTCTGTGTTCTTCAGAAGGTGAGCTGTCTGCTGATCACTTATATTTCATGTCTTGACATTTTGTTCTGCTTTCTGTGTCTTTAAGGGTGTAAGTGTTTATATCTGAGTACTTATGTTTTATATCCTGATATTTATTCTGCCATCTGTGTCTTTTTAGCTGGTGAGAGCTGCCAGCTGATTAGTGTTTCATGTACTGACACTTGTCTTGTTTTCTGTGTTCTTCAGGGTGTGAGTGCTGCCAATAATTACTCATGTTTTATGTCTTGACATTTGCTTTGCTTTCTGTGTTCTTCAGGGTGTGAGTGTTTTCTACTGATCAGTCATGTTTATGCTTTGACATTTGGTCTGTTTCTGTATCCTTTAGGGTGTGAGTATTATATGCTGTTTATCTATGTTCCACCCTCTGAGTTTTTTCTTTTCTTCCTGTGTCCTTCAGGGTGTGAGTGCTATTTTCTGTTTGCTCATGTTTCATGCTTTGATCTTTGCTTTGTGTTCTCTTCAGTTGGTGAGTACTACTAGGTGATTATTTATTATCATTTCATGACTTTGTTTTTTGTGTCATTCAGTTTGTGAGTACTAACAGCTGATCACTCATGTTTCATGCTGACATTTGTTTTATTTTTCTATGCTTTTTAGCAAGTGAGTTTGTTTGATTATTCATGCCATTTCCTCCTCTGAAATCTGTTCTGCTTTCTGTGTCCTTTAGCATGTGAGCTCTTGGTGTTGATTACTCATGTCTCATGCTCTGACATATGGTTTGCTTTATCCTTTAGTTGGCAAGTGCTTTTTTTGTCTTTATATTTCATGTCTTGATATTATTCTTTCTTTATGTTCAGTTGGTTAGTGATTTACAGTATCTGATCACTTGTGTTTCATGTCCTGATCTGTGTTCTGGTTTCTGTGTCATTTAGAGTGTGAGTTGTCTCAGTTGATCATTTATTTCATACCCTTACATTTCTGTGCTTTTCAGAATGTGTGTGCTTTCAAAAGATTATATATTTTATGTTTCTTTTCCTGATATTTCTTTCTGTGCCTTTCAGAAGGTGCATGCTTATAGCAAGTCATATATATTTCATGTTTGATTCATATTCTGTTTTTTGTGCCTTCAGGATGTAAGTGTTATCAGCTGATCACTAAGTTTCATGCTCTGATTTTTTTTTCTTTCTATATTCTTCAGACTGTGAGTGCTGTCAGATGATCTTCTATATTTTGTGTCCTGATTTTTGTTCTGTTTTCTGTATCCTTCAGAAAGTGAGTGATCATTTATGTTTCATTAGCCTAATGTTTGTTTTGCTCATTTGACATAGATTGTGAGTGTTTTTTTGTTTGCTTGTTTATATATTGATTTCTCTTTTTATGTTCTATAGTTGGTGATTCTGTTCAGCTCATTGTTTATGTTTCTTGCTCTTATCCATTCAAAAGCACATTTGCGAGCACCTCAAATCTTTTCTGGAAAAGGTATATATTGTAATTGTATTTTTATTTTTATTTTCATTAACTTTTTATAGACAATTTCATTCACATCAGTTGATCATGTCCATCAGATTATGATTGGTTTGTTTTTTATTATTTTATTTATTGTTATTTTGTTTTTTGTACTAATATATTATACAGCTGTTATTCTTCTTTTGGATTCTGCTGTTATTCCGTTTGTTCATGCAGGATACACCAATCTTGATCCTATCTTTCAAAAAGTATATTTGAAAGCAACAGAATCTGATATTGTCAACAAGGTTTTCAAGCATTTTTCTGCTCCCTATCATAAGTACAAAGATTATGATTATGTTGACTTTTATATTCAAAATCGCCTTACAGTAGATCAATTTTTTTAATAGTTATGATTGGATTTTTTGTACACCAAATTGAAATGCAACTCACACTGTCCTAACACACAGTAATATGCTATGCAAGCCCTTTACGTATTGTTGCAAGTCTGATTATTTTCATATCAGTCACTGTTGATTAATACATAACAGGTACTCAATACTCACTGGCACTTGTTCTCCACCCATGGACGAAGAAGTTTATTCAAAGTCACGGCGTGATGGTGTTACCAATTGTCTTTCCACCGTACCTCTAGTAGAAATGCGGCCCATTCATCTCTCCACTCTCCTTGCGCCTAGATTATCATGCCTCCTCTCATACATCAACTCTCTCTCGCGACGGTTTGCAGGGAAGGAACATACTATCTTTTTTGTGCTCTCTGCTAATTTTGAGTCTTCCAACGAGTTGGAAGGGGCCGTGAGCGCGTTGCGTGCCATGGGGCTGGGTGAAACTGGACACAAAGGAAGAAGCAAGGTGGTGGGGTGTTTGAGTGGGTCTTTGTCGGAGGTAGATATACCTGGTCTAAAAGGTCGTTGTGGGTTGTCCTGTGCGATTGCCATCTTCGATTCCGCGCGCTGTGTGCCATTCTATTCAGGTTTGCCGGGTAGGAAAGAGGTTCAGGTGGGCAGATGGCATTCGTTCAGAAAAACAGAAGCAGGGGAGGAGAATGGAGGAGTGAATGTGGGTATGAGAGGGGGGAATGGAGATGGAAAGCGTGTTGACTGGGAGGAATTGTGGAATCGCAGGACGTCGAGCGGCGCGGATTTACTTCCTGAGGAGCTGCGTTCTATTCCGTCTGTAGTCCTTCTTACCTGGATCTATTTTTTGCTTAATCCGTTCATGTTGCAGTCCCTCCGAAATTCACTCACTTTTGTACATGTCAGTTCCTCGTCCAGATTTATTCACATCAGCGGTTTCAGATCACTTTTTATCAACCTCAACATGCTTAGGCCTTATTGCTGCTCCGACTCATTTTGTTACTGGCCGAGCGGTGACACTGTTCTGTGATGAGAGGATTTACGGTGATGGTGCAGTAGGCCTGGCTCTCTTACAAGGAGAGCAGGGGGCTACGGTACCCGAGGTCAGAACTGAGTTTATAGGAGTGCAGCGACTTGGTGGGAGGATGACTATCACCAGGTTCGTAAGGAAGCTTATGTTCATTCAGTCTCAAAGTGAGGCGTAATACAGCAAAGAGGGGAACATGGTCAACTCCCTTGATAATTCTAACCCGACCAGACTCCTACTCCGTGCCGTTGATATTGCTGGAATCTCATCCCTTGCGACCCCATCTCAAACTTTCAGGGGAGATGATGAGTTCGCTTTGGGAGTCGTTTCTCCTGCAGGGGATGTGAGTCTTCTCTGAATACCCGGTATCATATACCTCTGTCATTTCTGTCTAGATTACAAGAACGTATAAGATTACAGCTGGCGACCCCGCTCACCGCGGAGGCAGTATTTCCCTTGATGCAGTTCAAGCACCTGCTGAGGGTGCAGTTGTACAGGTGAAAGATTTACGGCCGTCTTCGTCTTTCTCGTCAACTCCTTTTTAGTTCCTTTATCGTGCATCGACTTCACGGGCCCAATTACCACTCTCCCTCTTGTCATCGACGACATTGATATCTTCAACTAACCCACGACCATCCATGGCATTTCTCACCGTGCCCGAGTCCAATCATCCTACTCCAACCTCTTATTCAGCCATAGATCCCGACTCGGTACCCCTTCATTTGCAAAATACATTCCTCGCAGCTTCGAGTACTGGGTTCGTTCTATCGCGCGGCCGACACCCTATCGGGACCAAGCAATCAAACCCGGCGATATCCAGTACAAAATTGGATGCACAGTATGATGAACCATGGTTGTGCTCCCTTCCGGGTGGGATGGCTACGTTGGAATGGACTGACAATGTCCAAAGACCAGACGCTGTTTGAATTTCTCGTCTATACAGTGGGTTCATCAAGCAATTCGTGCTTGAAGGAATATCTGGTATCTTACGCGATAACTACCAAGTAGTACCTTTTATTTTTATGTTGTAGGATACGACGGAGTAATGACAACAAAGCTTCGTCCAATTCTGCAGAATGGATATTAAAGAAGAAAACATTTCGTAACAGATAACGATACATGAGAAACGTCTATTCCAACTGAGGGTAAAAGATCTGTAGACAGAAGGGGCACGCAGTCTGTCAAGGGGAGTTAGAAAGAGCGGTCTGACCGTCTTTGAATGGGAACAACTGAATGAGAAGATATCCGTCTGGAGTCAAAGTTAACGCAAGCATTAGTCTGTTCATGGTCTCCTGTAGCCAGATTGACGAATCCGGGTCTATTCTTTGGTTATGAGATAGTCTGTTCATATTTTCCATGGTCATCAGTTAATCTTGGAAATATCTCGCCTTGCGTTCTCCCTGAAATTGGATCGACAAAATGACATTGAGCATCAGAAGTCTAAATGATACCTTTAGCAGTCCTCATGTACCGTATGTAGCAGGAACTTACCAATACCTGGATTGCGGTGCTGTCTTTCTGCGGTGCTTCAGCAACAAACGACTGCATCAAGCTTGCACCACAGGGGTTGGTTGAGTGGACACGGCTGTCACTGACTCACAACTGCCAACGAACAGCCTTGACCAGTCTTGTTCTGGAGCTGAAAATATTGTCTTTTGTCATCTTGCTCAATGGGTCCGTTATCCAGCCACCCGGCGTACTCCTATTCCACCAACCTCTGAGCACGTTATGTACCATGGGCCTGGGTGAGACAAAACAGGGTTGTTTGTGTGGGTCCTAAAAGACCGTTGTGGGTTGTCCTGTGCGATTGCAATCTTCGATTCCACGCACTGTGTGCCATTCTATTCCGGTTTGCCCACGGGGAGGTCCGGGTCTGGATCTGGGAGGGATGGAGACGAAAGGCGCGATGACTGGGGAGGAATTGTGGAATCGCAGGACATCACGGTCGAGTAGCACGAATTTACCTTCTGAGGGAGGAAGTCTTAGTCTCCGTGTCGCGAAGCTTATGAGACAACTTATGGCAGCGTACCAACTTACCGAAGCTGACCTCGACGTGTTCGACGACGATCCTCCCTCCATCCGCGCTGCGCGAAATCCAAACCCCCTTGTTTTTAGTGCCATCCTCAGAGAAGGCATCCGCCAGGCCAACAGTTTGGGAGCAAATGCTCCTCCTTGGCACCTGGCATATATAAACCGCAACTTCGCCGCCAACAATTATGTGATTGGTGCGATCCACTGTATATATAACTCCCCGCTTGTCGCTGCCATCAATGCCACGCTGCCACAGAATGTCGCAACCATTCTTGCAGCTGGCGCCGATCCCAATGGTATCATGCTCAGAGATCTGGACGAATATTCAGTACGTTTCATCCGGGGCAGAGACCCACAGTACAACACATATAGCTATGTGTTGTGTCCACCTAGAAGCAAAGTTATGTCTACAGTCGCAGGCGGCAATCCCGGCCAAGTGGCTCTTCTGACTCCTAACGAAATTGCTGACCGCCGCAAGACGTTCTCGAGATTTTGGACTGAGCCCGAGCTTCCTACGATACGCTTCCGATCTACTGCGGCACGCACTGCCCTTGAAACGGCTGCCAGTGTTGGCAATGTTGCGCTGTTTGACCAGGTCCGTGCTGCCCAGCCGGACGAGTCATGGTGGACAGTTGATCCCACCCCCTCACATCTCCCAGACCAGCCAACTCATTCCGCCTTCTGCACGTCCTCTCCAGTCCACGAAGCCATCATGGCCCAGAAATCAGACATGCTTCGCCATCTTTTGGATATTGGCTATTCTCCCAATGTCTTGCCACTCGCTGCTACTACTCGCTGCTTTTCTCCTTTAGCTGTCGCAGTGGCGTTCTGCGATCCTCCAAACATCGAAGCATACCACATCCTCATCCATCATCCCACGACGAACCCTACCCTCCGAACCCCCATCTTCTCCATTCATATTCTCCATTTCGCTACAGCCCGCCTCGACCTACCACTTCTCCAGCACATCTTAACAAACCAATCGACACCCCTCGAAACTGCAGGCACGACTTCCCTGGGACACACCTTGCTCTACGTGGCATCACTCCCATTGACGGATGTCCACATCAACCTTTTCAGCCCTAAAATCTTCCATAGCATTCACGACGTGCGCACTCTTGACACGAAACATTGGCTTCCTATCAACCTCCGTCGACGCAAGCCCTCTCATAGAGGCATTCTTCACTCCCAGGCTGATACACTCCCTCTCCCGCCTGGGGTGATGCCCAAAGACGAGGAGGATGCACGCAAGCAGGCTGAGATGGTATTGTGGTTGTTATTGAGTGGCATGCAGGATGTAGCTGCTCAGGATGTGTACGGAAATACGCCGCTGCATTATCTTGCGTCGGCGATGCGGGTGAATGAAGAATTGTTGACCCAGGTTAGGGCCAGGCAGGGAGCAGAATCTGTGTGGAAGGAAAGCAAGAATGAGCTGGGGTATACGCCTGGGGAGCTGTGGGAGGACGGGAAGACGGCAGTGAGGGAGCAGTGGAAAGAGTTCTGGTTTGATTCATAAATTTTTGCCAAGGCCACTCGGAATTGTTTGATAGTTTAAACTCAATTCTGTACCACACTGTTCTGTGATAGGAAGGACAGCAAAGAGGGGAATATGGTCAACTCCCTTGATGATTCCAACCGACCGGACTCCAACTCACTTTGGGAGTCATTTCTTTTGCAGGATGTGAGTCTTCTCTGAACACCCGGATAGATGACCTATACCTTTACCATTTAGCATCCTGTCTAGATTGCAAGGGCGTATAGAATTATAGCCGGTGACCCCACCGTGGAGGCGGTATTTCCCTTGATGCAGTTCAAGCACCTGCTGAGGGTGCAGTCGTACAGGTAAAAGATTTGCGGCCGCCTTCGTCCTTTTTAGTTCCTTTATCGTGCATCGACTTCGCGAATCCAATTACCGCCCTCCCTCTCGCCATCGGCGACGTTGTCATTCTACCCACGACCATCCACGGCATTTCTCACCGTGCCCGAGTCTGCTCATCCTCTCATTCAGACGCAGATTCCGACTTGGTAACCATTCAATTGCAAAATACTTTCTTGGTACAAAATTGAATGCACATTATAATGAACATTACAGAAGAAAACACTGTTTCGTAGCAAATAACAAGCCTACATCATACCCAGTTTCAACCGAGGGTAAAGATCTGCAAACAAAACATGAATATTTTCTATCCCATTTCATAACGATTGCAAACCTGGTTTCCCTTTGCTGTCGAGGCTCCAGAGCACGCAGTCTGGTCAAGGAGACCATTCACCGGGGAAAGGCAAACAGCATTCTGGCCATTCTTGGGAAGAAGGGAAAGAGTGTTTTGACCATCTTCGAATAGGAACAATTGCGAGTCAGTGACAACACCCGAACCATCCGCGCGGCCACCGCAAGAGAAGAGAATGACCTGGTTGCCCGCTCGTCGTCTAGGGTCGAAGTTGAGGCAGGCGTTAGTCTGCAACTCACTTAAACTATGATCAACGCTCAGTTAAAGTCGTGAATTCGTTACCTGACTGCTAACAATGAGAGCAAACCCAGGTTGGTTATTGTGCTTTCCAGCCGTGATAACGTCCCATTTCTGACCATCACTCCCATTGCAAGGTTTTATCTGGACTGGAGTCAAGTTTTCTCGGAAGTCACCCGATGTGGGATCGACGAAGAGGCACTGCCCATCAGAAGTCTGGATAATCCGATCAAACGTCGTTCATATGCTATAGGTTTAAGCCTGCACTCACTTTGATTGCGGCACCAGTGAAAGAGCGGGTAGCTGTATTATCTCTTTGCTGAGCCTCTGCAACAGCGGCGGCATCAAGTTTTACACCAGTTGCGATTCCAGCAGCGGGTTGGACGGGCACCCGAGCTGGTGATGGCACAGGTGCTGAGCTGGACGCGGCATGGGAAGTTGGCGTAATAGAAACACTAGACCCATCTCCCATCGTGAAGACCTGTATTGGATATATCAGGCGAACTTAGATTTTTAAGAAGTCAAATAATTACTTGATTAACATCTTCAGAACAGGATGTCTGGTCAAGCAGGCCATTGATTGGGGCAAGACAAGTTGCATTGTTACCGTTCTTTGGTCGGAAAGGAAAAGAAGTTTGGCCGTCATTGAAGGGAAATAGTTGCGAGTCCGTGACTGCTCCTGAGCCATCTGCACGGCCTCCACAAGAGAAGAGAAGTACTTGGTTGCCAGCGCGCCGTCTGGGATCAAAGTTGAGGCAGGCATTGGTCTAAGATCTCTTTCAGAATGAGGTCTATAGGCGAAAACTTGGTAGTATTCAATACCTGACTGCTGACAATGAGTGCAAATCCAGACTTGTCGTTATGCTTGCCAGCCGTGATGATGTCCCATTTCTGACCGGCGCTTCCATCACAGGGCTTGGTCTGGATTGGTGTCAGATTTTCTCGGAAATCCCCAGATGTGGGATCGACGAAGAGACATTGTCCGTTAGAAGTCTATTGTGGAATCGACTTTAATATTGATGTCGAAGGGTGAACACGAGAATTAATTGACCTTGATCTGCGTAGCAGTGAAGGCACGAGTCGCGGTACTGTCGCGCTGTTGGGCTTCTGCGGTCGCGGTGGGGTCCAATTTCACTCCAGTTGTAATCGGTGCGCCATTGACCAGAAAGGCGCAGGTAAGTAGAGAGAAGAAGTTTGAAACTAACATTGCGATAAAAACACCGAACGATTGGACAAAAAATGATTGAAAAAAGTTATTTAGCCAAAGAGGGAGTTGCGCCTGGCAAAGGATGGATAAGACCTGACTAGCAGGAGCTGAAGGAAAGATGAGAAGTAGTTCACTGGACAAGAGCTTTTGTATGTTTTATGACCTCGGTATCACCGCCCTTGACAACCGCTCTCAGTTACAGCTTAACCTTAATAAAGTCGTAAATTGTTGAGAACATGAAAAAGGGAAAAGTTGCGACTTGGATGTGGGTCGGTATGCAGAGTGCCACTGTGCAAGAACTTTTATCGGCTCGTTCTAGTAGGTGGTCACCAGTCCTGCCAGTGGTTTACTAGATTGCTATCGAGTTAACATAGACTGTAAAATTCAATTCGGCCATTAACTTACTATGCAATAAGGAATGGTCAGAACAATTTATTTGCAGACCTGACTCATTCGAACAATCGACGCATTATCCTCGTCACATTTTTTTTGGTTTTGAAGTCAACTACTTGGCAGATTCCTCGAGCCAGAAGCTTCCCAATATTTTTTTTTTTGGGGCTCTTGCATGGTTTATCGCTATTTATTTGATGTTTGATTAAGAGTCGTACATGTTAGCCGTTTTGCGCAGAGCTTGACATACATGTAGGCATGGCCTGACTATCAATGTTCCAAAGAAGGAATGATGAACCTGTTGATACCCCCGCCATTTCCATCTAGCATCACCTGTCCTTTTTGCTGAAGTCCTCTACTTGTTTGGATCGGGGACATATAGGATGGTATGAATCCTCACAAATCAGACTGAAGATCTAAGCGACAACTAGGACCCAGACCTTCGGGAGTAATTACTAATAGACCTTGCCTCACCACCTTCCTCAGAATTGCATCGTCAAGAAGTTTGGCGGGGGCATAGTACAGTTTCTTCGCGAACACCGATACAAAGGTCGATGCGCGACGAATCGGAAAAGAGATGACGGAGAAAGGTGGTAGTTGTCCAGCGTGAGGTGTAGGGTTAAGCGTTTGAGACGAGGAGCATGCACCAGTGCTATGATGGCAACGTCCATCAAGGAATTACGATAAACAAATGAAGTTGCATATAGACAGTGCTGTTCCACATTCCAGACAACATCAGACTGACCTCGAGGCCAGTTTGCGGTGACATTAATTAAGTATGTTACCGTTGTCCACGTTGCAAAGTACTGTTCGGTTCTGACTACCATGAACAGATGTATTCCCGCCAACCCAGACGTCTCTGGCGTTGGTGTACGTGCCGCCATCTACGCACAAAACCTGCTTTGCTTTGCACCAGTTGTCGTTCATTTGTGGGATGGCACAGTCTCTGCCGATGAAATGGCTGGAGTCAAGGACCAATCGATTGGCATGCTCGCCATCGCTTTTGCAATTCTCATCTCCACCATCATTCAAGAACGTCTTCCCAGGCCCAATTAATCACCAAATTCCATGCTGGTGTCATTCTCCAGCTAAGTTGGATGAATAATACGAGCACTTTTATCTGGTTCCTCCTCTATGCCCACCACCGAAGCAAACACAACCCCATACCGGCAACCTGGTCACACTGGGCCCAGCATCTTCTCTCACCTCTTCGTCGCCTTAGAAGGAGCAAGGACGTTGCGTCTCAAAAGCCTGGCAACACTTTTCAACCGATTATCCAGGACCTTTGGAAACTCGTTTCACAGGCACCCGTTCTCACCCTCGGCTCTTTCCATCTCTCACTCATGGCCTGCGTCGGAATCTGGCTCTGGAGTAATCCGTCCAATTTTGGGGCCCCCATCTCCTGCTATCCATCCCTTACAATCGTCGGAGGAGCCGTGGATTTTTCGTCGCTAGCACTGCGCATCTGGTCGTTGTCGGTGTACACTCTTCTCCTCATTCCTGGCTTCAACCTCGTCCCCGGATTCCTCTTTTTCCTGTCGCTACATGTTCTGTACAACAAGTCTCGGATACGACACCCCCAGTTCTGGACGCGATGTCAACATATGTTGCATGCTGTGCGTCGCACTCCGAGAGCTTTACGAAGCACTCTACGTACTGTACGACGAAATCCGGACAATCAAGCGTTCCTATCTGATGAGGAGTCTCAAATTGGCGATAACCATCGCCCCACTCTTTCTGCAGATCCATCTACACATCTCGTCAAACCCGCCGATTCAGAGGTTCAACCAGGCAATGACCATAACCCAACTCCATCCCAGGCAGAACCTATTCACCTTCCACCCATCCTTTCTATTACTTCTTCATCCGACATTCACACCACCTTTCTCGTCGTCGGCTTAGTGTGTCTTGTCGTCATCAACGTCCTCTTCCTTGTTGACATCGAACTCACCCTCTCTCGCAATAAGCGACTTCAATCTTTTGGAGAGGATGAATGGGGGTTTGGGCAGATCCTCGCGCTACTACTTCTTGTTGTCCCCCTGCGAGATTTTGTGACTTCCATTATTGATATTCGAAGGAAACTTCGCGCGATGAGGGAGGACCTTCAGCAGCGATTTGAGAAGGCTCTTAGAGATGCCATCCAGGAAGACTCCCTCATGGGATCCCTTTTCCAAGACTTCATTGAGCAGGGTGTTGATCCCAATACTCAGCTGGATGGTATCCATGTTCCTTATGCAGTCAGATACATCCTTACCAATTCATTACAGGTAGCAAATTTGTCACTCTTCTTCAGTTTGCGGCGCATAAAATGAATAGGTCCCTTGTGTCATATCTTCTTGAGAAGGAAGCCGATCCTAATATCCAGGGTGAATGTCAGTGTTTTCCCAACCTAAGATGATACTAACACACGATTAGGGGGTGAGGATGGAACGGCACTCCAGGTGGCATCGATGTCTGGGGATATTGAAATTGTCCGCCTCCTCCTTGAAAAGAAAGCCAATGTTGATCTTATAGGTGAGTGTTTGTGTGTCCAAATAAGTAGTCAATGTGCCAACGCGAGTAGGAGGGAAGTATGGGGCCGCGTTCCAGGCCGCGTCACGGAAAGGATATGCAAAGATTGCTTTCCTTTTAACCGACAATGGGAGTCATCTGAGTAACGACGGTGCGTACTGACTCAGAAGTGTCATCCAGCTAATCGTACTTGCTCGAAGCCGCTCGACGAGGCATTCTCCGCATGGTGGAATTTCTGAAAGATTCGGATCAATACATTCTCAAGGCAGCCATCGATGGACTTTCAAGCCTAGCGGCGCATGGTATGTGTTACCTTCTGTTCCCATTCATGGTTGTAGCGGAATTGCGTGGCGATATTCAAAGAGCCATTCCCGGCATTGTGGAATGTCTGAAGCATTCGGATCGGCACGTTCGCCAGGCAGCCAACAATGTACTTTCAAGCCTAGCGGCGCATGGTATGTGTTACCTTCTGTTCCCATTCGATGTCCTCAACCATGGTTGTAGCGGAATTGCGTGGCGATATTCAAAGAGCCATTCCTTGCATTGTGGAATGTCTGAAGGATTCGAATCAAAACGTTCGCAAGGCAGTCATCAATGGACTTTCAAGCCTTGCGGTGCGTATGTGCTACCTTCTGTTCCCATTCGATGTCCTCAACCATAATTGTAGCGGAATTGCGTGGCGATATTCAAAGAGCCATTCCTGGCATTGTGGAATGTCTGCAGGATTCGGATGAGGACGTTCGCCAGGCAGCCATCAATGGACTTTCAAGCCTTGCGGCACATTGTATGTGTTACCTTCTGTTCCCATTCGATGTCCTCATCCATGGCTGTAGCAGAATTGCATGGCGGTATTCAAAGAGCCATTCCTGGCATTGTGGAATGTCTGAAGGATTCGGATCGAGACGTTCGCAAGGCAGCCATCAATGGACTTTCAAGCCTTGCGGCGCATTGTATGTGTTACCTTCTATTCCCATTCGACGTCCTCAACCATGGTTGTAGCAGAATTGTGTGGCGATATTCAAAGAGCCATTCCTGACATTGTGGAATGTCTGAAGCATTTGGATCATGACGTTCGCAAGGCAGCCATCAATGGACTTTCAAGCCTTGCAGCACATTGTATGTGTTACCTGCTATTCCCATTCGACGTCCTCAACCATGGTTGTAGCAGAATTGCGTGGCGATATTCAAAGAGCCATTCCTTGCATTGTGGAATGTCTGAATCATTTGGATCGAGACGTTCGCAAGGCAGCCATCAATGGACTTTCAAGCCTTGCAGCGCATTGTATGTGTTACCTTCTATTCCCATTTGACATCCTCAACCATGGTTGTAGTAGAATTGTGTGGCGATATTCAAAGAGCCATTCCTGGCATTGTGGAATGTCTGAAGCATTTGGATCAAGACGTTCGCAAGGCAGCCATCAATGGACTTTCAAGCCTTGCAGCGCATTGTATGTGTTACCTTCTGTTCCCATTTGATGTCCTCAACCATGATTGTAGCGGAATTGTGTGGCAATATTCAAAGAGCCATTCCTGACATTGTGGAATGTCTGAAGCATTCAGATCGGAACGTTCGCAAGGCAGCCATCAATGTACTTTCAAGCCTTGTGGTGCATTGTATGTGTTACCTTCTGTTCCCATTTGATGTCCTCAACCATGGTTGTAGTGGAATTGCGTGGCGATATTCAAAGAGCTATTCCTGGCATTGTGGAATGTCTGAAGGATTCGGATCAAAATGTTCGCAAGGCAGCCATCAATGGACTTTCAAGCCTTGTGGCGCATCGTATGTGTTACCATCTGTTTCCGTTTGCTGTGCTCAATCATTGTGGTAGCTGAATTTCATGAGGACATATGTGTGATCATTCTCAGCAT
>QDKV01004932.1_pt1 | contig 19228 bp, 20 predicted proteins | sample 1861101 | NCBI WGS metagenome assembly QDKV01 (sample SAMN04275158, study PRJNA302643) | Fungus metagenome, whole genome shotgun sequencing project. | isolation source: fruitbody | host: Mallocybe terrigena | place: Sweden | collected 2013 | reverse complement strand
GAAACTCGAATTATCTGGTGGGTTTCCTCAACTCCGCAACCCACAGAAAGTACCTACGTGTGATGAGGACGTTCTTAGCTACCCGAGGAAACCTCGTCGAGGAAATTTCATCCGGTAGGACATCTTTCCATCCTGCCTTTCAGCAGGTGACATGCTCCCTGAAACTCAAATTATCTGATCGGTTTCCTCAACTCCGCGAGCGATTCTTGTCAAGTACATACTTGTGATGAGCATGTGTTTGCTGTGCACACCTCATGGGGACTTTGCTTTAGGTTTAAAAAGTCGAGGAAATTCTTGATGTGCATAGTTTTCTTGTCTCCCCTCCAATGGTTGATTGCAGTTTCATAGGACTGCGCTCCATTTCATGCTTGATAATAATAATTTCTATTCTTGTTTCCTTCATGCCCGACTTTCAGTGTGTGGAGGGATGCTCCAGGATTTTCTTAGCAAATGTCCACCTCACTCGTCACAAGAAAGCATGCCATTTTGTACAAACTCTTCGTCAGAAGGCACTTACTCTTCGGAGGGAGAAGGGTCTAGGGGCCCTTTCTACACTTACAGATCGCAAGCAACGCTTACAGGTAAGTGTTGTACCTCATATCAACGTCGTGTCTGTTTCTTATGGCTTTTAGGCATCGTTCCATCCCCCACCAACCAACCCCCCACCAACCAACCCCCCACCAACCAATCCCCCACCAACCAACCCCGGCTCTGCTCCCATAACACCTGCATTGCTTGACATCGGGGATGAGGGGCTTCAATTTGACATGGACTTAGATCCTGAGCCTCCATCACTTCCTCCTCTTACAAGGTCTGGGCGGCCTGGCAGACAGTATCGACTCCCGAAACGATTTCGTGACATTCTTCCTGAACCCCCTGCCCCTGTTGATATACCAGGCCCTGCGCCTCATGTTGTCCGGCGTGTAATTCTCATTGTACGGGATAGATTGGTGACGACAATGAACTCTTTTGGCCTCTGGCGAGATTATCCCAACAGGCCAACAACGGATCCTGATGCGACGCTAACGTTAGATGACCTCTCTAATAGCCGCAACCGCAACTCACAGTCTTCAAATAATACTATCTCGCAGCCTCCTATCTCGCAGCCTCCAGACTCACCCCGCTCATCGTATTGGCCATTTTCAAGTGCAACTGTTCACGGTATAATGAAATGGCTTAACAATGGCAACACCTTGAAATCCGAGATAGAGACCAACCACCTTGTTCATAACGTCATACTCTCACCATCATTCAATCGTGAAGACCTTGTAGGATTTGATGCTCATAGGGAGAACCAAAGGTTAGACAAAGCATTGAAAGAATCAACACTTCGGAGTCAATTCACGGAGAGCTCTGTCGATATCCTTGTGCCTTCTGGTGACATCAATATCCAACCAAAGCACTTCACAGTACCCGGACTTTTACACAGAAAACTCACATCTGTTATTTACGAAGCATTTGAAAGCCCACTTGCCCACCACTATCATTTCTCCCCATTCAAACTATTCCAGAAATCCTCCACTGGTGAGAACGAGCGTGTTTACGGCGAAATCTACACGTCTGATGCCTTTTTGGCCGAGGTTGAAGAAGTTCGACTCCATGCGCCACTACCACCTGATAATGCCGACTGCAGACGAGAGAAAATTGTTGCTGCATTAATGTTCTCTTCCGATGCAACTGTTCTTACTGATTTTGGTACAGCCAAAGCATGGCCCGTCTATGTCATGCTTGGTAATTTATCGAAATATCTTCGTGGCCAAACCGATTCTGGGGCTATGCATCATCTGGCCTACATTCCATCTGTAAGTTTGTTCTAACCCTTTCCATTTACTACCCTGCTGAAGTTTCTACCACAGTTACCTGACTCGTTCAAGGAATTTGCATCATCCTTTCACTCCAAATGGCGCACTCAGAAGCAGCAAATCCTTACACACTGCCGTCGTGAGCTTATGCACGCTGTGTGGAGTAAACTCCTCGATGATGATTTTGTTCAAGCATGCAAATATGGCATTGTCATCAAATGCATTGATGGTATTGAGCGGCGTGTTTATCCACGACTTTTTACCTATTCTGCAGATTATCCAGAGAAGTAAGTCACTAGTACGCATAGTCGTTTCAATTGGTATTGACTACTGGGTACATAGGATTCTGCTAGCAACTATTAGAGACAAAGGCCGCTCACCATGCCCCCGCTGCATGGTCTCAAAGTCAAAACTCGACTGCCTTGGACTTCGTCATGATATCACCGTTCGTATCAAAAAATTTCGTCAATACATGTCTACCAAAGTCCGAGCTGCTCGACGCTTTGTTTACGAACTTGCAAAGCCCATAACGGGAGCTGCTGTAGAAGGCCTTCTCAAGGATATATCTGGAGTACCAACACAGGTATGTCCGAAGATATCTCGATACTTTCAATAAGTAACACAAACTGCAGAACGCTTTTGTCGAAAGACTGGGAGAGGAGTTCAATCCTTCTAATATGCTCGTAGTAGATCTCCTGCATGAATTTGAGCTTGGAGTGTGGAAGACACTCTTCACCCACCTCATAAGACTTTTGTACGCTGCTGGTGGTGGCTCAGATAGACTTGTCATTGAATTGGACAGCAGGTAGGAATCTTTCTTTCAGACTCCTGGCTTTAAACACTCTTTTAAACACCCTTTTTAACACCCTACAGATATTGCCGGATCTCAACCTTTGGTTGTGGGACTATCAGGAAATTTCCTAGCAACCCGTCTGAAATGAAGAAACTTGCGGCAAGGGATTTCGAAGATCTGCTTCAGGTATTTGCTTCCATTCTTTTGCGCAACCATGCTGAGCCAATTTCTAGTGTGCTATTCCTGCTTTCGACGGTCTACTCGAAGGTCAACATAATCGCCGTCTCCTGAAGTTACTCTACCAAATGGCGGAGTGGCATGCTCTTGCCAAGCTAAGGATGCATACTGATGGAACACTGATGGTCCTTGAAGACCTGACAAGAGAACTTGGAAAACTGCTGCGCCAATTCCGTGATCTAACGTGCTCACAGTTTTCTACAGTTGAGCTTCCAAGGGAAACTGCTGCACGTGTTAGAAACAACTTAAAGAAACATACCTTGCCTTCGGAACATATTCAGGCAGTGACATCTGTAGCTGGCGGCGCTTGTAAGTTCAATTCCCTTGGGCTCATGGTTATGCTGACATGGGTTCCCACAGCAAGCGCAAAGACTGCGCGTAAGCCAAAGACTTTGAATTTGTTCACTGTGAAGTTTCACTTCCTTGGTGACTACGTCAGACATATACGACTGTTTGGAACAACTGATTCATATTCCACACAACTTGTAAGTTTCTAAACATTTTTCTCTCAAAATTTATCAATTTATCTTACAGGGTGAACTGGCACATCGTCTGATCAAACGGTTGTACAGCCTTACAAACAAGAAGGGCGCTATGGAACAGATAGGCAAGAAGTACATCCGTAAAGAAGCTCTCAGGACACATGGTGAAGATGAAGAGACCATGCAAGCAAGTCTGGAAGACCACCATTCCATTTCTGAATCTAGGAATACTCCAATATCGATCTTCAATTTCGTTCAGACCAACCCTCAAGATTCAGCCAAATTAGTAAGTTTCTGCTTCTCATTGTTTGTCTAGTGTTCTAACCACCCTTCTAGGCTTTCTTCAATAAGCTCAAAGACCATCTCCTTGGCCGCATTACACACCGCGAGTTTGATGGTGACACCCACGAAACCTTCTCCGATCAGGACCGCAACTCAATCCGGATTAGAAACAACACAATGTACAGTCATCGCACTGCTCGCATCAATTACACAACATATGATATGCGTCGTGATTTTGACACCATAAACCCGAGAACACACCCCTTCATCATCCTTCCGTCTCCAGAGACTGAGGTGGGTGCATACCCATTTTGGTATGCTTGCGTCCTCGGAATCTTTCACGCTGACGTGCAACACACTGGCTTGAATCGAGACAACAGTAGGGACTTCCGTTTCAAAAAAATGGAGTTCTTGTGGGTCCAATGGCTCGGTGTGGTTCCAGACTACGCCTGTGGTAGAAAACAAGCCAAATTGCCGAAAATTGGGTTTGTTCCAGATTCAGATGAATTCGCCTTTGGTTTTCTTGATCCTTCGCTTGTCATCCGAGGTTGCCACCTCATTCCCTCATTCGCAGACAGCAGAACATCTGCTCTGTTACAAACTCAAGGTCCAACAGAAGCACGCCAAATGCTTGGGATAGATGATGACTGGGCTAGCTATTATGTTGGAATGTACACTTTCTTTTCTTTTAATATGTAGTGGATCAACTCACTCACTAAACTTCTAGCTTTGTGGATCGTGATATGTACCTGCGATTCTCAGGTCAGGGTATCGGCCATTGTGGACAACACATCAACGCCACTCCAAATACCTCAACGACTGTGGACATTGGCAATTCCCAAGACAGTGGTGGCAATGAAGAGTGTGACGACAGTGAAGAGCCTGACGAAAGTGATGGCAATGAAGACGGAGACAACGAAGATGAGGATGAAGAGGACGACAATGAAGGAGATGAGGACGAGGCTGAGGACGGCAATGACTCTGACTATGGTGATCTCTGACATGTACTGTAACTGGCGTGAACCCTTTTTAGCTATTCCACAATTTGAAAGAGTACAATGCCAATAAGAATGTGTTATTTCATGTTATTTCCTGTCTACTGATCCTGAGCCTTAGCTAGCTGAGCCTTAAATCAAGGGTCAAGGAACAACTGGAAGTACGACTTAGTAAGGGCAGTAACTACAAATGCCATTGGTGTTCGCCATGGTCTGCTCTGACCAAACGTTTCAGAATTTTTGTGGTTAACTGTCAGTGGTCGTGACAGCGCACATATTTTAGTTGCCTGACATAGTAGCACTGTCTATTCTTCCTCAATTTATTAAGCACAGTAATATAGATAATATAGCTCATTCTGGCAAGTTGCAAGGGTGAGATGAAGAAGAAGCTGAGGATGCAGCAATGATGATGCTGGGTATGATTTATATTGCCCTTGCCATGCCACTTTGTACACAACATACACAACGAGACTTTTACAAATACTGACCCCAATATCATACTTCTTATATCACCCAGGATGTTCAGATTACTACACTTGAAACTAAGTCCCGATTTTATGCAGACCATATCCCAAGACCATCATGGTGAACAATACATGGTACTGAAAAATAACTACTAAATAATAAGTATATCATCTTGCCATTCATATAATTCATCACAGGTGGTCTTCATTGTGGTATTTGGCTGACAATCTGTCTAGCAGTCTGAAGTGCCTGTTATACCACCTTGTATCGTTATATCTAATGATGTCACTCTGCTGACCAAGTACTATTGCTATAACGAGAAATAAACTTTTCCACATTTTACTGATGCATACATATGTGGCCAAAGCTTTCACCCAGTCGTCGGCCTCATGAGAACAGTAGCGCTGATCGTAACTCGTTGACGCTGGGATTGATACTGTCAGATGGTCGATAACAGTCTACGGGGAATTGCATGAATGCAGGTCCGATCAGCGTCTGAAAGCTCGACGGTTTGAACTGTGCATCATAGTTCAATGTACCCTGCTGGCCATCCTTTTGCTCTCGTAGATTCTCTAGTTCGAGTCATCGCTTTTATCAACGAGCACATCATCCTCCACATCAATCCGGAAACGTCGTTCATAAGGGCACGTGGAAGTGGGTTGTCGATGGACGCTTTGGCCACTCGATCTGTGTAATGTTGACGGCGGTCAGAACACTTCTAAATTTTTATTGCGTTCGAATTTACCATACAATCTTTCGCTCATAAGTGGCACTTTGATATGTCAAAATTCTTTGGGTTCGGAATATGACTCCGATATATATAGATAAAAGGGTGAAGTGCAGACATATGCTTTGTAGTATACAATGAAAATGATGACCTAGGGAAGCAGATCATAAAGTCGTAATTTTTCAACTATAGTGACGAGAACGGCGCATATAATTAGAAAGAGTGAAAACATTTTTTTGAAGGTTGCGAAATTCTAAGGGGACAGGGAAGGCATAGAAGCCTCAAGAAAATATGGCAAATGCAGTGTAAGAAAATATCTTCTAGTGATGTCGAAGGTATTCTGCATTATTCACTGGTGGTCCCATGCCAATTAATATCTATTAATTAATGCCGAAATTGAAGAATGGAACTGACGTAGCGCGCGGTCAATGTAGACCATCAGGTATCTCTTGATAGTCGCGTGGATATATGCTGACTCCCTCCGGGGTGTTCAACCTGATGTACGCCTCGTCGCTTTCCTCTAATTCGGAAGGCTCCAACGTATAGCCATGTGGCAGAAACGCATTAAATTCCTTGACAAGGGAGGGATATCCGTTGAATAGCTCGCAGATCTGGAGAACCACCTCATTGTTACTGATTCTGGAGCAAAATCAGAGCTAAAATCAATGCAAAAAAAAAGAAGGCGACAAACCGAGACAGTTTGTAGTCCTTCATGAGATTTAAGAAATCTTGATATCTTGAAGGCTCATCCTCGAATTGCGACTTGATGTGATCGAGAAAGCTGAGAGCACCCGTTTTGTTCAGTTTCGAGGACATGGCAACCGTGCTGTTAGGGGCGTACGTCTGTCCTAAGGATCTCTGGGTGTAGCAAGAGAGGGGAAACAAGGTGGTTGATGAAATACAGGTCATATTTGAAGTGGAATATCGGGCCGATTCTCCGAACACAAACTGCACGGAACAACGAACCCAGGTCAAAATCGGCATGGGAATCACAACGAATCCAGTAAATTGGGTCCAGCCTTTCGTTCCTGAAGTTCACACCGATATGCTTTGACGTTGTCCTTCTGTAAGTACAACCGCTCAAAAGATATCCGTAAGATGCACGCACATTGGAAACGAATGATAATTTCGCTCATTATGAAGTTAGAACTTGGAATAAGTAGAACGCAAGGTCAACGGAAGGTCAGCGCGAATTCCATATTGAAACGTTCCTGAGAACCGGGAATTGTCAGTCAAGAATATGCCAGTGGGAATCAACGGGATCACTGACTCCGTTCCCTTCGAAACGGCATTGCAGTGCTGAGAACTAATACCGCTATAAAATATGATGCGTTATGCGTGGAAATAACGTCTACGGTGTGAACCTGATATTTGGTTTTTCGTTGTCCGTTGCCAGTCGTCCAGAAATTTTGGAACAAGTAGGGCTCAATCATAACGAAGTAAAGAAAAAGCAAAAAGTTCAGAGTTGGATAACATCAAGTTCCACAATTTGAGATTCAAGAAACGTAGGGCGGAGTCAGAGGTTGCCCCGTTTGGGTCGCAAAATGATCTGACACCGACCAAATGCTGTGGTTTGATTCTATTTTTCAGGTCTAAAATGTACTGGACATCCTCTGGCGAATACTGAATTCTTCTCTTCGTATCCATCTTAATCAGACCAACCCAGTTGTGATCTTTTGCCGCTTCTCTGACTATGAAGATACTCAGTAACGATTTCCCAACCTGTGTGGAACACTGGAATGCATATCATTCGTTACGATGCATGCCGGTCTATTGTTGGCGCAGTCTAAAACTATGATCTAGTCCTCTATCAAACCTTTCCTATTGATTGATATTCTGGTCGTTACTGGCAAAAAGGAAACCCGTCTGGTCTCAAATACATTCCGAATTCTTGTGACCCCTTTCCCGTTCATAAAAATGTTGGACGGGCTTAGAGTTTGAACCGGTTAAATCCCTCTCGGCGATTGGATTAACTCGTGTTGTTTTTTAACACACGGAGAGAGTTATGGATCATCCTGTGGGACCTGGGTTGCACCAACCTTCTTTCGGCGGGAGGAGACCCAACCCCCAACATATGATGTTTAGACACCAGAACGCCAACGAGAGTCTGCTTTGTACGTGCTCCCTTTTACTCACCGTGTTCGCGTTAAACGAGCGGTTCTTTGTCAGTAATCGCCCTTGGGCTAGGTGTACTCCTCTTCGTTGCGTTCACCTGGTACTCTTTTTCTCTTCTTCGCCGAAATACGCCGACGATGACAAGCGATCAACAACGCGAAACCGATCTGGAAGCCGCCATACGAGATGCAGACCCCTTACTCCCATTCGTACCGTATATGCCGAGCAATAGGGACACTGGTTTGATATCCAGTCTCGGCAGCAGCAAGAGTTTACAATCTCAGAAGCCTCTGCCGAGTTCCATGGATCTCCCACCCCCGATCTACTACCCTCTTGAGCGTGTAACGTCTAAATCAGGAAGCCAGCTTGCATCTGAGCGAAGGGCCACTTTCGCCGGTCTCCAAAGCGACTACTTGGGGAGGAAGGATCGCCTGAGTCATAATTCACCTAGCCTCCACTCTATTTCTTTTTTCTTTAACCACGCAAACGACGATCCGTCTTCACTCGCACCATACCCAGAATTCTCAGCTCTCCCACCAGCATATTCCCCACGTCTTGGATCTCCGGCCTTGCCAACTGCAGCCGTGGTCAACTCCCTAGGAACAATGCCGTCTGAAAACACTTCTCCGAGGATCAATCCGATGTCAAAATCCAGTGAGCTACCGTATCGAGAACATCAAGCCGAGCTGAAGTCGACAGTTTGGAAAGAGTTTCTGCTTTCATTATCGACTCGGACAATGAAGGAAAACCTGGCTAGGCCCGAAAAGTGTCCGACGATGTGCGTTATCGTAAATCATCTTCCGCGTTCCGAAGGTAGTTTACTCGGTCCGACGCGTTCAATTGAATCTCTATATCCTTCTCAGCCTCAGCTCTGTGCAGCGCCTGGCGTCAACACAAGCGCTGATTGCAAGGACTCTCTGTTACTGGTATACATTCCCTCTATGCAAAGCTTTGCGTCGAGCTCTACAACCACCATTGGACCCTGTAAAAGCCCACCCACCCGCTCTGCCTCCGTCGGACGAGGCGTCAATGAAATTGCTTTGTCCCAAGATTCTCCTCGTTATCTCCTTCGTGAATGCGCTTTCCCTGGTGACAATCCGGAAGCCCCTGGTGATGAACCAGCATTGAGCGCGGCCGGTGCTGAAGCGAACCATTCAAAAAATCGGTTGGAACCGACGGTAAGTGGAAGTGGTGGTACCACGAGGGGAGATGTTCATGGAGTTGGAGGTCATGCTGATGGTCAATTTGCAAGGGTATGAAGTTTTTATCCTGAACACTGAGCCCTTTGTACGGATATTGAAGGCGCAATGACTTGCTTTAATTTTATCACATCTGCCGCTTTTGGACCCTCTTATAATTTGTCTTGCGCTTCATTTTTTGTTTGTCTTGAAGTTCCATCAGTTGTATTTGTCGTACAGGATTTGATACTATACTATCGGTTTTTAATTTTGCTGCAATAATAGCTTTATTACAATCACTGCAATTTTCAGATTGATCGTTTCTTGCAACAATTTCGTTTTTTTGGGAAGCACACAATGCCGTTTAATCCAAGCCTATCGAGAAAATACACATGGATCCACGGTTTGTGCTGGGAGCAACGTTCACGCGGATTCAGTTAACGGATCTTAATTACCAGCGACACGTTTTGTGGTGCGCGGAGGACGCTCAGCAGAACATTCAGCAGTAATACCACTCGCGGATATTTTTTGTGTCAAATCCTTCTTCGGAGCAGGACGGACCGCCATCATTCATCATACATGCTCTTCGCAACTCGCTCAGTGGGAGGATAACTTTATAGGTGAATATGTCTGCAGGGCACTTAGAGACCAGCGAGTAAGCTTTGCTGTTTTTTTGGACTCGACAGAGAGTTGGAAACGTTGGCGTGCAAAAATCTCTTTTGCTGTTCAATTTAAGGGTTATTTCACTTGCTGATCAGGTTCAACCCGCAGAACTTTTCACTATTCCGAACACGATAAACCCTCCGGTTCATCAAATCCACCTATTTTACATCACAGATGTGTCTCCTCGTCGTCATCACACCATACCAGTCGGCAGGCCACAGAAACCTCAACGCGTAGTCGGGATTTAGCTGCAAACGCACCACATCAAGGAATTCCGACATTTAGTAGCAACGCGTCTCTGGTTGTAAACTATCTTCCGTCCAAATTCTCGAACGGAGTGTCGGATTCCTTCGGCAAACGGCGACGTCTAGCACATTATCGCAATGATAGTAGTTTAGGCGGCCCTTTGATACCCAAGTCGGATAGCGGGTTGGACGATTACGATGACGGAGATCGCGCAGTGGAAAGGCCTTTTGCGCGAGACAACAAAGCACCCCCATTGCTACAGATTAAGAAGGTGGAACGAGGACTCAGGTGGAACAGGTTCAAATGGGTTTTGTTCTTCACAAACATTCTGGTAATTCCTAGCAGATGGTATTCCTTGTCCAGAAACTGACATACAATTCAGTTGACGATTTATTCTTTGGTTGGCCTGTTATTATGCCTCATGACATGGTTTAATACGTTCCAACGTGCAGATATTATTCGTGTGGGTAACAAGCCAGAACTTATCACATCAACAATTGCTTGTAGCCTGGGGATATTTACTGCTCTTATTGGGTGGGCAGGAATTCTACTGAACAACCGCTCCTTCCTTGCTGTTTACACTTTTCTTCTGTGGATCGTCTTTATATTCATTCTTATTCCTGGATATATGGCCTACAAACGTCGCGTGTTTAATCTCGAGGGGAAGGTCAATGCGCAGTGGTCCCAATCGTTGGGTGCGGCAGGGAGACTTCGTATCCAAAACGAACTCGAATGCTGTGGATACTTTTCTCCATTTGTCGAAGCCACCGTTAGCCAGACCTGCTATGCTAGGAGCATCCTACCGGGATGCAAGCTCGCCTACATGGCATTTGAAAGGAAAGCATTGAAAAGGTGGTACACGAGTGCATTTTTACTTGTACCCTTGCATATCGTTGTGATGATTGCGGGATTGCTGTGTTCGAATCACGTTACGTATAGGTTTGGAAAGGGAATGATGCCCAAGGTATATAGATTAACTTTGACAAGTATGGCGATTATCATGGAGGGATACGCAAGGTAAGTATTCTTTTTCTCCTTATTTCAGATGCTGTTAAACTTCTTTCTCCGTCAGCCAACTTGCAGAGCAGTACGGTTCAGAATTTGCCTCCGAGATGCTTGGTATCTCTGGGTCCCACTCCAAATTGGATACCTTCGTATCGGCTGCGACCATGACGGTTGATCGATCTCATGAGTTGGGGACATCAAGTTCAAAGGTGCGTTGGATGACAATTGCACTTCTGATCTCGTGTAAAACTTCTTCAGGACGCTCATGGGCCACCGTTACGCCGATTTGATACCTCAAGCTCAGGTGGTTTTAGGCAAATCGAGTTTTAAGGTCTATTTATTTGAATCAAGATTGTTATTCATAACTTCGCACAAATGAGTCTTATAGCTTAGAGCACAGTAGATAGATTTTTCAGGTTTGTATGCGTGGAAATTATAATTTAGCCTGTGACTTGTCAATGTCCATCAACCTTAACCTCGATAGGCTGATAAAACTAATCCCCCATCTTCCCCCCTACACTCGGCCAACCGTTCATATCACAGGCACAAATGGGAAGGGCAGCGTATCCGCCTTGTTGACCTCTATCCTACTCAACTCAGAACCGCCGCTTTCTGTCGGGAGATACAATAGCCCTCATCTAGTTTCCATCCATGACTGCATCACTCTAGACAATGTCGCTGTTCTTCCCTCCCTCTACAACTCTGTTCGAGATGAGGTAGAAAAGGCAGATAAGGAGTATCAGACGAAGCTGACCAACTTCGAAATCCTCACCCTTGTTGCCCTCCAGGTGTTCGAGAAATCCAAGGTAGACTTCGTAGTATTGGAGGTAGGCATGGGCGGGAGGTTGGACGCGACGAATGTTGTGCCAGATAATGTGATCGCCGTGTCAGTGCTGACTGCTGTCGATTTAGATCATCAGTTTTTCTTGGGGGACACCGTGATCAAAATTGCGCAAGAGAAAGCTGGAATCGCGAGGAAAGGTCGGCCGTTTGTACTGGGGGTACAGAAGCACGAGGGGGTTAAGGAGGCAGTCAAAGATGTGCTTAAAACCATTGGTTCACTCGACTTGGTGAATGCGGTTGAGGTGAAGGTGAGGGAATGGGATGAGCGAATTGATGGACCAAAGCGGTCGCCGTTCTCGTTGGTCGCTCCCCATGCAACGTTCCAACCACCCCCTCCGCAGCCTGTAGTTGCGAACTTGTCATGCTTCCCTGATCCGATAAACGCAATCCTCCCGCTTTATGGAACACACCAGCTGGATAACCTTGGCATCGCGCTCACAATTGTCAACGAGCTTCTCAATTTCTCAGAAAGCCTTGAAATCATTACTTCTCTGCATCTTAAACAGCGTTTGACCGCCAGAACGATTGAAAAGGGAATCAAGAATGTCAAGTGGCCTGGCCGTCTCTCATTTCACACAATAAACGTCTCCATACCGAGTTTTTCGTCCAAATCGTTGGCTGAACTGCATTCTGCGCCAATTCCCTTTTCTATAGACAAAAATTATCCTCTTGTCGTCCTTGTTGATGGAGCACATAACTCTGCATCAGCAAAGACTCTGGGAGGCTATATCGCCTCCCTCCTTGAACTCACGCTTGAATCTGCAAGCTCACCATCTCCTATCAATATTAACCTCACATACATTCTCGCGCTCTCCCACTCGCCCCCAAAGACCCCTTTGCAGACATTGTCGCCGATGTTTCCCCAAAAAATTTCAAGCCATTCTCCGTGCACGATACTCAACGTCAAGACTTCAGTCGCTTTGCTGCGATTCACACCGCCGGAGGGCATGCCATGGGTTAAACCTGTACCACCCAAAGAAATGGAGGAGGTTGTGAGAAGACTCGTCCCCGATGCAGAATTATGCGCTTTTGAAGATTCGATGTCTCCTTCCCTTGCGCCTGACAGTAGGAACTGCGAACTTAAGGATGCGTTAAAATGGGCAGCGCAGCAAGGAAACATCAATACATCATTATCCGAGGGGCATGGTATATCATCAGGATTGATCGTATTGGCCGGAAGTCTTTATCTCGTTGCGGATTTCTACCGCCTTCTGGGGTCGACAGAAACCATCTGAAAATGTGTTATTTCACAATAAATGTTTTGCAAGAAAAATAAAAGTTAAGATGCGTTAATATTTGCGAGAAGCCTGGGTTTCATCAAAATCCTGAGTGATAACCACTACATTGTGACCTTTGCGTTGGAGAAGAGAACTTGGTGGTGCGTACACTCATGATCGTAGTCTCAATGTGTATCCTTGGTACAAACTTATATAGCCTCCATCTTTGCCGGTCACCTCTCTATTTTACACAGCTTCACTTCTCTCGCTGTTGAAGCTGAAGAATACTTCAGTTGACATCCTCACAGAACTCTAGAATCTGCCCTAGGTGTTATAGCGGCAAACCTGTTATAAACTAAATAATATGAATCAAGAGTTAATTAAAAGAGATCAGTCGCCAGTACATTGCAACTCCTTTCACTATTCTGTGACCTGTCTTCCGCGTCATATCTCTTCGAACTTAAAGTTCTGAGAAGGGATTATTTACAATTTACAATAGAAAAATAGCAATACTCACTAGGTAGTGTGTATGGGCCGTTGCCTTGTGGAAGAAGAGGCCATGGTTTGACATGGAGCCAATTGTATTAAGTCGATGCACACCTATTCATTCCATGAGTGTCTTGTATGCGGTAACCTATGATCGATGAACGCCAACCTGCATCGTCCGTCCAATGGACAGTTACAGAATCGCCGTTTATTTTCCAAACTGTTGACTGGCTTCTTATAGCTTTGCCTAGAGAAGATCCGAACTTGGGAGAAGAAGTCGATCGGACTAGACTTGCCAGATAGCCAGGTTCAGCACTATCTGAAACAACTCTGTAGTAATAATTGCATTGATGATAGGCGGAGAAGGAGATAAACTGGTCCATACGCGCCATATGATTTGGTAAGAGTGGGGATACTACCGAAGCTTACCCCTAGCAGTTCAAGACCTGTGGACGCGTTCTGCAAATTACCCCCAAGCACATTAGCAGATCCGCTTGCGGTGGTGAACATGGACGTACCACCAGCCACACATCGCATAGAACATCTGAAGGTACAAACCGAACATATAAGGCTTCACCGCGATCTTGTGTAATTTTATGGGTCCCATTTGAAAGTGTTGATCTGGATATATAACCTCGGAGGGCACGAGGGGAACTCTCAACCTGCATTCTCCCTGTCCGCATATTTGATGTAATAGCAGGGCCACGGTGAATAGGTAAGGTGACGTCGACAGGCTGCGATTTTTTGCGATTTTTTGCGAATGATCATTAAAATTCCGGGTCCCAATATAACTGAAGGTGATGTACGTACTTGAGTTGAAGGTAGATCATCAACTTTCGTAGTATTGACTTGGGAGTAATGGGACAGCAAGGCGTTTCGCAAAAGGTCCCAATTCCTTTGAACCTCACTGGAGAGAGTCTCATACCAGCGCAGTGCCGATCCGGTGAAGCATGTAGCAACGAAGTCGACGATCCATTCGCTATCCCGGCTCCTGCCTGCTGCAAAAGCGTGCTGGCGGATTGCCTGAATGAACTGCTCACATTCAGCTCCATCAACTCCTTCGAAAATAAGGGCTGTATCAAAGGTTAGTACGAAGAATATATTTGCCGCGTGCAATGGGCTTACTTGGACCAGACATCTTTGGTTTTGAGCATTCGGCGTGGTACCCACTGGAACTTGAATATGCCTGGACAGGCATTCCCACCCTTGAGTCAGAATCCTGAACCGAAAATAAATGGCCATAAATTTTTTTAGTGGATACTATTGGCCTTCCCTCATCAGCAAAACGGCGACATCCTTTTTCTCATCCATTCTCCTATTTTTTTCTTCCACTGCATCGTCACTTGAGCCACCAGATTTTACCGTGCCGACTCCTGCGGTTCTCAGTTCGAAACGCATCGCTTCAACGATATGTCGACCCCAAACTCGACCCGCTCCAGGCTTAAGCTTTTCTTTTGGGTTCTTAATGTGTCCATGAGCTCGAGTTCGGTGAATTAGACGACAACAGCATGGTGGCTAAATTGAGGGATGAGATTGTGAACAAGACGCCAGGAATGCTTGCCGCCGACGAACTCGTACTTTGGAAGGTCAGTATCTTTTCTCCACCTTCCCTAATTTATGCCCACACCTTTCCTGCAAGGAACTCAAAGATTCGGTCAAGCTCCTCGACAAAACTTCCTTACTGGAAACAGACCTTCTGTCGGACACATTTCCGCTACCAGAGCCTGCTCTAACCCCCATTGCACAAGTACGACAGTGGCGTACGTCCTTATCAAAATCTAATTTCCATATCTCCCTGACGATATACAGATGCCAAAGGATCAATTCTCGAATAATTGACGCAGCTGCGCACACACTTTTGGGAAAGAGCGCAACTGCTGAAACTATCGACCTCTCATCCGCCAACCTCTCGCAATTCAATCCGCTTTCTACCAAAATCATCCACTGACATCTGTGCACAGCACTGTTTCCAACCTTGAGCATGGGCTGACCCTGTTTCATATATATGGATCGAACGTAAGGATCTGCTTCGACATTTTAAAGGAGCCAACGCAGGAGGAAACCCACCTCCGCCATGTCCAAGTAGCGGCCACCAAATTTGCACGCGATTTCTCGAAATCATTTCAGGAACTCCCGGAATTGAATTTTAGTTCCGAAGATGTTTCGTCAAAGATTTTTATGCTCAGGCCCAAGAATTTGGGCTCGCGACACTCGCCTGTTCTGACCATCCCGACAACATTTCTTTTCAGGGCTCTTGGCTCTGTCCCGTGATGCGGCGGCTCAACAACATGAGGTCTTCGCAGCCCCGCCGGATGGATGTTTGAAAGTATGGCCCATGTTATTGCCGCCGACCCGGAACGGTTTTCAAAATACATACCAACACCAAGCAAGACTCATTCCTGCCCCTAAGGTAATGATCTCGGGCAATGATGCGATGAAACATATTCAGGCTCCGTTCTATTTCTATTGGCGGCCTCGAAAGACCAACTTTGAAGGTATCGATGCTGTTATTCGTTTCGGCAACAATGCTCATCGTGCTGCTACCAACGACCTCACCGAGGTTTACAAGATTATGAACTGGAAACGAGATGTTACGTGGTACCTAGTTATGGTTGGCTCGGCTGCTGAAGAGGGTCGTAATCTTGTAAGGGAGATCTGCGACTATAAATGGTCAGTCGTACTCTCTGCTGAGCGGCTGATCTCAAAAGAGGTTGATCAGAACGAGAAATTTTGACGGAATCTCGGCTTATGGAATCAATGAAGCTCACGTTCTTGTTCCGTGGGGGAAAACCTTCCGCCGCACATTGTCCAATAGATGGAGGAATTGGCACCCGAGGTCTAGGGACATGTCGTAAAACTAAGATTGGAACGAAGAAAGCTGCTGTTTTACCCCAGCCCGTTGAGGCAATTAATACTATAGGTTTCCTGGAGAGTGTATAAGCCCAGCATTCAAGTTGGGATGGTCGTGGTCCATTGAATCAACCATTGCGGGATGAATTGCTCAGTAATCTCGCGGATGACATGGACAGTTCGGCCTTCCAGCATTGTCCAGGAAAAGGGACGGGTAGCCCATCAGCCTCCGATTCCGAGCTGCGAGGATTAAATTACTGCTGATCGCTCACATGATCAACTACTTTGGCACTAAAACCACCGGGGATTCCCTAAACTCCCTCCTCGCTCGTCTGCGTGTTCTTTGGCAGTATCATCATAAAATGGGCCGGCAAAACCTACTTATTTTCAAGGATTGAAACGGAGGAGATGCGTTCAGTTTGGAACATCCAATGAAATGAACTAACCGAGTAAGTCTGTTATATATACTCTTTTATGAAGTTGGTAATCTAACCCGTTCTTTCAGTTTGTTGAAACCCAAACAGCTCCAAAGTATGTTAAATTCACTTGTCCCAATCTATTCCCATTTTTTAACACAGAAGTTTTTGTAGAGTTGCAAGTGCCAGTGCAGAGATGTTCGGAAATCTCTTCGTTTAAACGAAAAATTGACCCCTGGCAAACCGCCTTCTCCGAAGAACAGCGGACGCAGCGTGCACGAACCCTTCATCCACCCATCCCCGTCGCCAACATCCACTTCGCTCCCATCACGTTGAGCTCTTCAACCTTTTCACTCACTTCGCCCTACACGCCACATCCTCCCTCGGCATAACCCCTCCACTCTCCGTCAAAGGCGCGCAAACAAGACAACGATCGTGATCACTCACGAGCTCTCCCAGATCGAACCGCAGGATATCGTGTATGTGCTCAAGGGAGGGACCATCGTCGAGCAAGGATCATGATCCAGGAACAGGAGGAAAGCGGGAGAGGCGAGTTTAGGAGGATGATGGCTTCTCAGGAACAAGTCCCAAGGACCGTTGAAGAAACTAAACCAGAGGAAGAAGAAGAGGAAGAGAAACCCTCTGTACCACCTTTGCGGAAGCACCAAAGTCTCGCTCTTTGCCCGCTCATGTTTGGCAACTTGACCGTCCCCCTCCTCCGATCTAGCCCACTTCCCTTCTTCCATAGCTTCTTCCTCTGCGGCTCCCACAAAGAAAAGAGAGACCGCTGAGTCGTCTCGCCAATCCATTTTCTTTCCAAACCCAACTGCAAATTCAAACAAGACTACCACCGCCCTTACCGACCTCTCCAACTTCACCCACAGAGGAAACGCCGCCCTTCCGGTGCCAATGCGCCACTGACGATTGATACGTTCTCGTTCGAAAATAGAGGAGATTCAGTGCGCCTGGACAGAACACACCTACGAGTGCGACGTTTACGGTTGTGGATCGGGAATGGGAAGAAGTGATATCAAGTCATCTGAGTCGAAGGTTGATAGTGATGATGCGTGGTGAGATAGACAATGTGAGAGAGAGGAAGAGGAGGGGTTTGAGGAAGAGAAGAAAGCCATTACAAGGAACGGGAGTGTCGTTCATACACGGGATGTGGTAGGATGAATATCAAAGCGGTTAATGAACATGAAGAGATTGCGAACGACAAACCTACCCACAAAGCCCCCTTCGTTCTTCCATACGAGCCTCCAACCCTCTCTACCATCCCCTCTAAGCCGTTTGCTTCATTCTCTCGCCCAACTCGCCATAAGACCTCAGGGAAACACCTCTGCATGGTATGAATTGAGAGAGATGCACAGGGGTTGGATCCTAGTCGTTAATGAATTCTGGACGGATTTTTGGCTGGGGTTTTACCATGAATTGACATGCGACACGAAAATAGGAAACCAATAAACAGTTTGTCGGACCGTATAGAGATGCCTCGTATCGCGGGCCACCATACAGCAATAATTCGCCCAGGGACATCACACATGATCTGAACAACAAGAGGAACAAGACGGATGTACCAAACCTAGCATTATTGCTAGCGGACTCGAGGGAGAATAGAGATAGACTGCAGAAAAGACAATGCGTATATACACAGAATGGTTATCGGGTGATGCAGCGTGGTCAATGCAGTAACTATTGGCCAGAAGAAACGGGCGCCGTAGTTCAAAATGTGAAGTAAAAGTGTTGAAGGGAACAGCGATGTATTGTTTTACAGTGAAATATGACGGCGTTCGTAACGTACAAAGATTGAACAGCGATGTATTGTTTTACAATGAAATATGATGGCGTTCAAGCCGTTTGACAGAGTACGATTGAACAAGTATAAGACAAATAAAAATAGTTGGCTTGGCCCAACTGAAGTCTTGAGAAACCTCGATGGAACAGGTCAGAGAAGGGATTTCAGTGGTTCCGACGATTCTTCCCCTTCTTCTTCTTCTCGCGGCTTATACTCGCATCAGAGGGTTGGACCACAGTGGCAACAGAGGAAGAAGCAAATGTGGACGTAGCCACTTGATGGGGAGTAGCAGTCCCAGATGATGCGGAAGAAGATGCAGAGTGCAACCGTTTCGCAGGTCGAGATAGTGCCTGTTCCTGACCGGAAGTCGAAGGCCCAGCAGTAGGTGTTGGATTATCTCCCCCATACCACTCCGCAGAAGCTCCATCGTTTGCCAAAACAGGTAACATCCGCTGCACAGCGGCAATGCCGTACTTTCGAGGGTGGGTAGCAAACACACTCTTTTTCGAACGGTTAATCATCCCCCGAATTATTGATTTGTCTGCGTCTGTAATAATGGTATAAGCGCTGAGGCCACGGAAGTCAATCTGGTATCGAGGAGCCTCCAAGTTTTCTTTTCGAGCTCGGAGCT
>QDKV01004933.1_pt1 | contig 19257 bp, 26 predicted proteins | sample 1861101 | NCBI WGS metagenome assembly QDKV01 (sample SAMN04275158, study PRJNA302643) | Fungus metagenome, whole genome shotgun sequencing project. | isolation source: fruitbody | host: Mallocybe terrigena | place: Sweden | collected 2013 | reverse complement strand
CCTCGTTTAAAAAGGCGTCAACACTAGTTCCTGAAGTAATCCTAGTCGCACTTCTACAAAGTAATACATTGATAGAGCGGAATTTTTCAAAATTCTGACTTATAATAAACAGCTAAGCAAATTGCATCATCCAGACGTCTCCAAGAATCTTGAATCACAAACGTTATTTCGTAAAGCGAGCGAGGCATATGCAGTGTTGAGCAACGATCGGGAAAGGTGAGTACAGACGCGTTTCTAAAAACTCATCTAAAACTACATTAGACGTGCCTATGACCGTAACGTCCTTCACCGGGCACCATCAGCCAATGCACAACCGCAACAACCTTTCCATCCGCGTGCACCTCCCAACAGAGCTTCCCGAGCGTCCTATGCCTGGGAGTATCGTCACAGAGAACACAGGAGACCATCCGCTCACGACTACCCATACGGACCTAATCCAGCTTTCAGCGCTAATTCTAATTCATTCTATGGCGGAGCACAAGCTTACCGGCATGCTATGCGTCCAGACGTACTCGTTGGCGCTCGGCGTCAAACTGAGGAGGAAGACCGTAGGATTGATAAGCTTCGTAATGAATTGCCGCTGCTACGGGCATTTCAAGTCACTGGGCTGTTATTATTTGCCACTGCTATCTTCGGTGGTTTTGGTCGATAGCTTTGCGAAGAAAAATAGTCTTCGGCCAACTTCTTCAATGTCGTGATTCTGAGAACCCCCGTCAAAATACCAACATTTGGACCTGCCTAGTGGGGAGGATGCGATGCAGAGGTGAAGCGTAAGCGTAAGTGTTACTGTTTTTCGTTTGATGGCCAAAAAAAGTGAAGCACTACTATGTATCGTGAGTGCGGGTGGCCAGAATTCCGACCAAAATTACGAGTCCGAACAATAAGTGGATGAGATCAGCTCGAGTATTGACAAGTCACTATGGCCTATTCGTCGTCGCGAGTTCTCAGGCTCTATTTGTCACAAGCAATTGCGTCCTTATACTCATTTTTCAAGACATTGCTTGATGTATCGAATGGAGAATGAGTTCTGTTGCTTATTCCGAATTTCGATGGCTCGTCTGTGAAAGGACAAAATTTTTATGAGGTTGAAAGGGCATAATTGGAGTGGCTCAGTCTTCTCCTGATTTGTCCAAGGTGGTTTGTGTGGTTTGACACGGGGTCTATTCAACTGCTGGTTGTCCGTAATACATTTATTGTATGGGTTACCGGTATATTATTATATGGTCGACTCATTGATGGGGTGAATTGTGTAGAGTCTTTTCTCCATCAGCCCACAATAATGGTATCTCCTCTCCCTTCAAATCCTTTTCGCTGACTTTTGCCTCGTCCCTTTCGTCTCCCGCCTTCCATGGTCCCAGTTCGACCTGACGAAATGCAGTGATGTGGCTATTGCCTTGGAGCAATACCGATGCACCGGTTACTCACAGTGGTGCTCCGAGTCTTACATCAAGGAGTATTATATACTCCGAAAAGGGTCGGAAGCCACGAGGACTTGGGAGCGTGTCGTATAAATACTGAAGACACAAAGGATCTCCGCCGACATATGATCCCATTCGATTTAATTTTTTGCGCTACCTCTGTCTACGCCCTTCCCACTACTGCAAACAATGATACCGCTAGCTCTGCATTGCCGTTCATCAACACAACTGGCCCAATCGCCCTCCGGACGTCCATTAGACTTGCCGTCGCCACATCCATTTGGCAAGGCTTCATCATCTCCATCATAACGATAGCTGAGCAACAAGGAATGTGGACCTTCCGTTTCCGCATCGCGCGCTATGAACATTGGTGGTGGATCGTTGTATCCGTCATGCTCTCCACTTCACTCTACCTCATGATTTTCTCTTTCCTCTCTGGAAACAGTACCGATTCTCTTGGCGTACTCATCCTCTCTACGGCAACGGCTGTCGTTATCGTCCGCTATGCCATCCCAGCATGGCGAAACCGCACCTTTATTGAACTCCGCTGGTTGTCCTGGACGGGGCCGAGCCGCACGGGGATTCCATCCCATTCCAGAGTGTTTTGCGGTGATAGCTTGGACTGGAAATATATTCAAAAGCTAGTCCGCCGAGAACGCATCACTCCGAATTCCTCAGACCAGTGGGGCTGGGCCATTAAGCCACCCAACGGGATAACGCAGGACCCAACGGCTCTCCTACAAAAGCTTGACAAGAATGTCATTGACCACAACTTTGCAACAGATCGTCAGCGCGTGTACAATGATGGATATCGTGGTCAAATCACTCAGGTTTCTCTTCTCTGGGGGGAGAACGAAGGATTCCACCGACGTGTTTCGAGAGCAATTAATAGTATGCCGCGTAGCCTCTTCAACTCTATTCCGTTCACATACGATGGGTTCAACGGCACGGGACTTTGTCTCGCCATGGGTATTCTGGGACGGAACAAAGGACTCAAGCCAAGAGAGCTCGTATTCGATCTCTATGATCGCCGAAAAGGTATCAACAAGTTTGCTGGAAGCGATCCAATCAAAGAGGTGATTATCGAGCTTGAAGCAACATCAGCATGGTACCCGCGCCCAAACAAAGTTATGCGGTCATTCTACTATAACGTGATGGAGCAACAATACTCAGGCCTTGGTCCTGAATTCGTTGCCGTTGCCGTTGAGCTAGCTTTGATCTTGCTGGATTGTCCCCCTAACGCGACGATGCGATGGCTTGACCAAGGTCTAGAACAGCAGTCGATAGAACTCAACCAACACATGTCCAAAATTGCAAGCGACGCTCAATTGCAGACGCTCTATCGTGCAAGCTACACGTCCATGATTCTCTCGATCAATTACTTTGACCAGGATCAAGACCATGTGTGCCGCCCAGATCTTACGTGCTTTGCTCTTCTGTGGCTTGCGGAAGGAGTGAGTACGCCGGAGTGGTGGGAGGAGGAATGGGTCGAGACAAGGTTGAAGGCAGAAGCAAGTAGTCTGAAAGGGAATTGGCAGAAAGCTGCCAGTGGGCTGCTGGGTTTGTGTTACATTCCGCCAGTATTGGATTTAACGGAAAAGAAAATCGGTTAAAACCTGTTTAATCTGCGCGGATATTGATATTCTCGCAATTTATGGGCGAATCTCAGGGTAAGTTACTTAAATGAAATCGTCATTTGTTAGTGCATTATGTTCACCCCAGAGCGCTTGCACTTAGAACAAGGATCAAATACAAATTCGGCCTCGGTAGCAACCGTGAGGAGGACACCCGCGAAGATCAGAAAGATTACTGTGACCAAACACCACGAGAAAACTTCTAGCCGAAAAAGAAAGAGAGGATGATTTGCACATCACTATCCAACGGAAATTAGAATGAACCTAGAGGTGGCAAATCATAGAAAACTTACTGTAAAAGTAGTGTAGTGGTTTTGAGGGAAAGATTAGATAGGCCAATATCTAGGCCAGTGGCCACAGCCGTTGGGACAACATTTTTGTTTTGGTAAGATATTTAGCTCCCCCGACTTGGAAACGACAAGGACATATGTGTAATCCTTTGGCGTCGGATTGTGCACAGGACATCCATTTGCACATGGACAAAAGCATAGGAAAGAAAAACCTGAGATTAATGATCGGATCCCATTGCATATTTAAATGCTGAGTACGAGAGGAGATTAATCACAGCGTTTTGCCACCAAAGTCGAAGTTCCTTAGCCTAAGTTGCTAGGTGACTTGGGGTTGTCCCTTTGAAAGAGCTCTAAACCAAAGGTTCATTTAACAACGACGACACTTCATAGTCAACCTGGTTGTGTGTTGCTGATTCTATTATCGATGGGAAAAGAGGTGACTGAAGTTTTAGTTTGGAAATAGTAGGCGAGGTGTGGTACTTGCGTTCCCCTTCCGCAGCATTTAAGTTACCCTCTTGCCTTGCCATGTGCTACCACATTCAACATTCCATATGCATGCGAATCGATCACCCTAATAGAATGCGTTCCAGACCCAAAAGACAGAGTACAAAGTTTGTGCGAATGGGCTGCTTACACGTATGACACAGGCGAGTATTTCTATTGCCAGTTCCGCAGTTCATATGTAAAGAGGTCACTGAACTGTATTGTTCAATACATTTGAGAAGAGCAAACTAACATTCGTGATGTAACAGAAGGGAGGATGGATTTCTTGAGCAGATAGCGGTTCATCGTCAGCCAGAAACACCGCATCTAGATCGGGTTCGAGACAGGCCTCGAGGACGTGCACGTAAGAGAAGAGTATAGTAAGCATAGGTTTTTTAGATATCTTCGCGGTATGAACCAGAGAAATATTCGGTCGCTTTACGAGATGCATCCAAAAATCGTATGTAGATCTCCTGGAGAATTTCGAGACAGGGTATACAAGTCCAGAACCTGACGACATAGAGGTCACATAGAGACGGAGCAATGGAATTTCTGTAGAGAAACCTGTTGGAGATGGGAATCCCGTTCCAGTTGCATGTTTAGGTGGCATGCTGCATGCACTGTCCTTCAATTACGGGGAACCGATATCTGTGTGAAGATTTTTAAAAGGTCCATTGTCAGCTTGTTAGGTTTAATTTATTGAGAATCTTGTATTGCATCGGAAACTTGGGAAGGGCCGGCGGTGTCGTCGGACCGGCAAGATACTAACTGCTTACAATCATCGCACTATGGTCGCTGCAATGTGCTCAATAAAGGTACAGGCACACGTCGTATAAAATGCCAAAGACTCCTGGGATTCGTCCCTCTGACGGACGTCTAACGACATGGTCCTATTCGAATTGGTTTTGTGCGCTACCTCTGTCTACGCCCTTCCCACTGCTGCGAACAATACTGCCGTTGGCCCTTCATTGCCATTCATCAACCCAACTGGCCAAATTGCTCTTCTCTGGACGTCCATTGGGCTTGCCGTCGTCACATCCTTTTGGCAAGGTCTCATCGTCACCATCGTTACGATAGCTGAGCAACAAGGAATGTGGACCTTTCGTTTCCGTATCGCGCGCTATGAACATTGGTGGTGGACTGTTGTATCCATCATGCTTTCCACTTCGTTTGGACTCATCGTACTCTCATTTCTCTCTGGAAACACTGGCGATTCCCTAGGCGTGCTCACGCTATCTACTGCTACGGCGATCGCTATCGTCCGCTACGCCATCCCCGCGTGGCGAAATCGCATCTTTATCAAGATTCGTTGGTTGTCCTGGACGGGGTCGAGTCGTACGGGAATTGCATCCGAAGACAAAACGTTTTGCGGGAATAAGCTGGATTGGCAATATATTCAAAAATTACCCCGTCGAGAACGCATTATTCCTACTCTCTCAGACGAGTGGGGCTGGGCTATAAAGCCGCACAATGGCATATCGCAGGACCCAACGGCTCTGCTACAGAAGGTGGACAAGAAAGACATTAGACGCAAACTTGCAACAGATCGTCAACGTGTGTACAACGATGGATATCTTGAGCAAATGAAACAGGTTTCTCTACTCTGGGGGGAGAACGAAGGATTCCGCCGACGCGTCTCAAGAGCCATCAATAGCATGCCGTCTAGCCTCCTCAACTCTTTTCCGTCCACATACGATGGGTTCAATGGTACGGGACTTTGTCTCGCCATGGGTATTCTGGGACGGAACAAAGGACTCAAGCCAAAAGAACTCGTGTTCGATGTCCATGATCGCAGAAAAGATCTTGATGCCTTCCCTGGAAGCAATCCAATTAAAGATATGACCATTGAGCTTGAAAGAACGTCGGCGTGGTTCCCGCGCCCGAACAAGGTCATGCGGTCGTTCTATCGTAACGTGATGGAGGAACAATACTCGGGCCTTGGTCCTGAATTTGTTGGCGTTGCTGTTGAGTTGGCTTTGATCTTGCTTGATTGTCCGCCCGACGTGACGATGCGATGGCTCGACCAAGGTCTAGAACAGCAGTCGATAGAAGTCAACCAACGCATGTCCAAGATTGCAAGCGCCTCCCCCGCCCAGTTGCAGACGCTCTATCGTGTAAGCTATACCTCGATGGTCATTTCGATTAATTACTTTGATCAAGAACAAGATGAAGTGTGTCGGCCAGATCTTACATGCTTTGGACTTCTGTGGCTCGCGGAAGGAGGGAGTACACCAGTGTGGTGGCAGGAGGAATGGGTTAAAACCAGGTTGAAGGCAGAAGCAAGTAGTCTGAATGGGAAGTGGCAGAGAGCTGCGAGTGGGTTGTTGGGTTTGTGTTATGTTCCGCCGCTATTAGATTTAACTTCAAAGAAAGTGGGTTAAACCTAGTTAATGGGAGTCAATACACTGGATGTAAGACTTCTCAAACGGAACGAAATGTTTTTATAACAATGGACCTATGACGTCTAACGAGCGAGTTTCTCGGAAATCTTTTTTATAAGGCTAGAAAGGCAAGTAATTTAAATCAGAAAAAAACCTTCGTCGTTCAATCGTGTCACGTGAGCACCAGCAACCCTGCTTTTTTAAACAAAAATTCCTCCACTAACCCTAGCCAATTAAAGAAGCTTTTGAAGAAGTGGAGTCCACTTCTTCAAAAGCTTCTTTAATTGGCTCGCGCATCTGCCATTTCCTTGTTCAACTCGCCCAGCTTTGTGGTGAAGTTGCTTCACATCCATCTACTTGTGTTCAATCGGATGAGAAGAAAAAGGAAATCTACATTTACAACTTTGATCATCTTTCTACGCTCGATGCTGACTGGGAGGCGTAAGTGATTTCGATTACCGTCGGCCTCTCTTCCGAGTCGGGTTCCTTTATAATACGGCACTCCAAATCTTCAGGTACGAGATCACTCAAGTGGCCGGGGAGGGCTTTTACCTTGGACGTTTTTCTCTTCGTGCCTAGGTTATCGCCATGGTCGAGGTTAAACCCACAGCTCACAGTCGCTTTCGTTTGCATACCCATTGTGGTGGTTAAGTTACATGAGACTTTGCGAATGTCAACTTGCTACATTACGTCTCAGTGACAAGTCTCTGGGAGAAATTTCCTTTTTCGTTTTACATAAAAAATCAGCGGCGGTGCAATTAGTGCCTCTTATAGTAACTGTTACGTCGCAAAGTTATAGCATGCAAGTGCCCCCAGTTGCAGATGCTCTATCGTGCAAGCTCGGGGAAGAAGACACGCATTAAAGTCCGAAATTCTGTGCGTGAGAACAGACGTCCTCATGGCCGCAAATGTGGAGGTCTGGATGGCAGTTGACAATACATACCAACGTGCGCTGACCATTCCCATCAACACCTGCCTGCGGTTTTCAGTGTTTCCGCTTACCTGGTTATGTTATCTTGGTTTTGCAATCTGTGGCAGGGAGGGCCACATCTCCGACTCACCTGATGGATCAGAGATCACATATCGTCCCACTGGGCCCCCAGACAACGAGCCGCCGGTAATACAACCTGGTATATATTATTATTGTATAGCAGAAGGTGAGTCATATTTTAACATCCCCTTTCACTCCTTTTCATCGCCAATGTTAGACCCACTTTGGCTTCACGCTGATATGATGGATGACCGAGCTTCGTTTGCAACAGCTGCTACTGACCGCGAGATTCATTTCAGACGTGATATAATTAACCGTGACGGAAGTTGTGTGATGACTGGTGAAACCGCAGACAACTGTCAGGCCTGCCACATCATTCCCCACTCCAGGGGAGACGAGGTGTGTTCCGATATCCCTTGAGTCATTCCACGTTCTTATTCTAGTCCAAGTATATTATCGATCTCGCCAGTGATAGGGAAGAAGCTGTGGAACCACCCTTCGAGGGCATCAACGACACACGGAACGGACTGCTACTTTATATTTCATTGCATCGTCCTTTTGGGGAGTCTCGGATCGCATTTTTGCGAGTGAGTTATTTGTTGCATGCCAATTGTCTCAATGGGATTGAATCATTCCTAGACCCCTAATGTCGCGATGGATGTATCCGATGTGCAGCACGTTACGCAACCCAATGGTGACGGCATAGACTTCTTAGTACAGAAACGCCTCACATTGCAACACTTTAGTTACAACGATCGGATTGTCGCGGTGGCCGCTCCTCACAATTCTGATGTGAGAATGTCAGGTAGTGCTGAATGGCCACCAGACCTGCTCTTCGACGTTGCATATGGCTGTGCCGCCCTTGCATGGTGGGGAGATTCCGCATTTAAGGCCCTCATACGTATCAACAATAATAATGGAACTAGCGGTAACAGAGGCAGAGGAGGTAACAGGGGAAGAGGAAGAGGGGGTAGGGGCGATGGTCAGGCAAAGGCAAATAACCAGAGTAGTCGAGACCGTGATGAACGTGCGGTCAGGCGGGAGAAGGCGAAAAATCAGGCAACTAACACTGCAGACACACAGATGGGTGACTGTGCCGACGTGGTCTTTGCATTGTGGACGCGCAATGCGAGGAAGGCTCAGCGTCAGCCTGAGGCCGAGGTGATGAAGGCCGACAGGAAAGTCCAAACATGGCTTGATTCTACAGCGTAGTCATACAGTACCAAGTTTAGATCATTCATATATCCCTAGTACCGACGGGTGTGACCAATAATGCCTACGATTCGTGGCTTAAAGTATGCCAATAAAGAATAGGAGGGAGGAGGCTTGGAGGATTCAGAAGGAGGATGGACCCACAAACATTTGTTATCAACTTGAAGAATGTCCGTCCCAATCTTTCCAATCTGTTTTGGTGTACCAGCAACGTCCAAAAAGTCGTCTTGGATCTGGAAATACTTCCCGAGAGGGATGAGGATTGATAGAGCGACATTGTAAGGACGAACGATGGATTACATCATAAGACTCTGGGATGCGAGAGAGGAGCATTGTACAAGCAACCGGGGGGGGGGGGGGTAGAATAAATAGTAGGCGGTTTTATAAATGACGATAAGCCGTCTTTCAAGTGAAAATTTGCTCGGGTCGACTTTGTCCTCTGGAGAGGTGATGAGATCGATTAGTTGACTCATTTCAGTTAGTATAGAGCGCTATCTTGAATTTCTATTTCTAAAACGCCACCATCAAAGTCCTAAGCCGGTGTTGTTATAGATATTATATTGTACCATTCACTTTGCGGCCATTATTTATATTCCAGAAGTATGATCGAACGGTGAACTTCTGTGTCCTCTCAACAACTTGAAAGGCGCACTTTCGCTTTCACTTTCGTATACAATTTTTACATATTTTTATGTGTGATTCCCTAAACTCCGAACTTGAACTCAAGCACCATTGACAATACCCGAACATTTGAGAAACATCATGGGTTGGGCCTGGTCCCGACGAATCGTGTGCCATAACTCTCCAACTGTCGCCGAAACCCAGGGTTAGGGCATGATACCTGTCGTAAAGACCGTGCGTGACTGATCGATTCAAAAACAGACATATTTGTTGTAGCCATAAGATAAGCGCAGACCACAGTTGCGCTGCGGCTTATTCCCAGTCTACAATGCACCTACAACGAACACCAGTGGAGTTGTGATCATTGAGAATTCAGGCTGAAATGACGTACAAGCACTTTGTTTTTCAGGTCCTCATTGATTGCTGCGGTGATAAAGGTTGTAGTCATGTCAAGATGCTTCAATATATCAGAGTCTTCGTTATCTATAATGTCAATGTGCAGTCTTTGGTTGGCAGGGATAAATTTTGGCAAGCGAGGGGCACCAGAACCCAGCAAAGAAACGATATGAGTTATTCCCAGCTCTTCGAGCTTCGCCTCATCTTGGCTTGTCAAGTAATCAGATAAATAAAGCTGAGGTGTGATACAGCTGGCATATTTACAAATCTGAGCAGGATTAGACATTGGCGAGTCGGGTCTAATTGGTCGTCGAGGAAAGGGTTAAACGTTACGAAGTTTCACCAACTTGAACGTCTCAAACTGTTGCATGTCGGAGATTTCCGAAACGCATCAACGCATCACAAGCATTGTGAGTCAAGTCTAATGCGTGGGAAATCACGCTCACGCCAATGTCAGAGGGCACACCACCACCTCGGCCTACACAAGGAATACAGGATGGATGTAAGCAATTTGAGATATTTTCAATGTAGGAGGGATCACTGAGCAGCTCACAGCCCCCGAGGATACGATACGAATCTTGCTCGCGACGGACAACCATGTTGGGTACATGGAGCGCGACCCAATACGCGGTCAGGACTCAATTAACACCTTCAAAGAGATTCTACGGTTGGCTGTAAAGGAAGACGTGGATTTTATTCTCCTTGGTGGGGATTTGTTTCACGAGAATAAGCCGTCCAGAGAATGTCTCTACCAGGTAGCTGCTCTCCTCCGCGAATACACTCTCGGCGACAAACCCGTCCAGGTCGAGCTGCTTAGTGATCCATTGGATGGCAAAGCACCAAGCTTTTCGTGTGTTTCTATTTTTCTCTTTGATTCTCATGATGTTTAAATAAATAAATACATAGCTTTCCAGCGGTAAATTATGAAGATCCAAACTTCAACGTTTCCATACCCGTCTTTTCCATCCATGGCAACCACGACGATCCACAGGGAACAGGAGCTGATGGCGCTCTTTGTGCCCTGGACATTCTCTCCGTTTCCGGCCTCATCAACTACATGGGCAAATTTGACTTGCCTCTGTCCAACCCTTCCGATGTATCCGATCCTCAGGCTCCTGGCATAGCCATCCGCCCTGTCCTTTTACGAAAGGGCAATACAAGGCTCGGCCTATACGGTGTCGGCAATGTCAAGGACCAGCGAATGCATTTCGAGCTTAGAAGTAATCGCGTGAGGATGTACATGCCAAAGGACAAGGAAGATTGGTTCAACTTGTTGGTTTTGCACCAGAATCGGTATGTATGCCCTCAATTTTTTTTTGGCTTTCTCAAGAGCCGAAAATAGGGTCAAACACGGTCCACAAGATTACGTCCCAGAGGGCCTCTTTGATGACTCTGTTGACCTTGCAGTTTGGGGACACGAACACGACTGTCGAATCATCCCTGAGCCTGTTGCAGGAAAGCGCTACTATATCACGCAGCCTGGCTCGTCTGTCGCAACTAGTTTGGCTGACGGTGAGGCGGTAGAGAAGTGAGTTGTTTTGTTTTCCTTCTTGTTGTTCGTTCATTTAACCCATCTTTTTCTTCGACAGACACGTCGCCCTCATTGAAATCCAATCAAAAGAATTCAAACTCACACCGATTCCTCTACGCACTGTGCGACCGTTTGTCATCGACCAAGTTGTGCTTTCGGAGGCCGCCGAGGAGGAAGGAAACGGTGATAGAGAGGGAGGCGCATTGGACTTGAACGATGCTATGAGTGTGGGGCGGTTCTTGAGGGCGAAAGTGAGTTACAGGCTTTACTGTAGTTGACCAATTATTGACACATACAGGTTAATGCACTGATCGACCAAGCCAACCATCTTTGGGACGAGCGCAACGCCCGTGCGCTCCAGGAAGATGAGCCCGAAATACCGAGGATGCTTCCGCTCGTACGCCTCAAGGTGCTTTTTTCATTTTTCCGAAAGTGTTAAAAGCTAAATATAACAAATTGCTTTATGTTCCTAATTGTGCTTTCACAGGTCGACACAACTGGCGTAACTTCGCCTTTCAACCCTATCCGCTTTGGACAGGAGTTCACCGGCCGGGTTGCCAATCCGCGAGACGTGATCACTTTCCACCGATCCAAAAAGGGGGCTTCGTCTGACGGTAACAAAGGTCATGGCAAAGTTATTGCCGACGAGCCAGAGTTGAGTATCGACGACCCTGATTTGAATCTGAGTACGAGCGAGAAGCTCGCCAAGGTGAGGGTCGGTACGCTTGTGAGGGAGTATCTGGCTGCGCAGGAGTTACAAGTGATTGGGGAGGTAGGGATGAGTGATGCGATAAGGGTGTTTGTGGAAAAGGATGATGTGCATGCCATCCAGACGTGAGCCGTTATTGTTATTTTGAGAGTTACTGGAAATTTTCTCAATTGCTAATTGATGTCGTATTATTGGATCACAGGCACGTTGGGAAAGCGCTTAAGGAACTTATGAAGAACGTCGAGCCATCCGACGATGCCGAAGTATCCGATAATGAGCTCGAAGATATGGTTTGTGACTTTTTATTGTTTAGTCCGTGCCTCCGCATCTCAGACTCCTTCACGCAGCTTGTGAAAGCGAAAGAAAAACAAGACAAAGCCTACATCGAGTCCTCCAAATCTACATCGAAATCTGCGAAATCTAATGCGAAAGGCAGTGCCAAGGGCAAGTCAAAGAGGAAAACTGCAGGAGACGAGGATGAAGATGAGGTCGACGAGGATCAGGACGGAGTGAGCGAGGATTCGATGATGATGGATGTCGATGTCGATTTAGATCTTGATATGGATCAAGGGCGTGTGGGGAAAAGGAAAGGTGGGAAGGGTATTGATGAGACGGATTTCGAGGACGAAGACGACGAGGGACCGCCTTTGCGTGGTAAGAGAGGTCAGGCGGCTGCAGCTACGAAGGGTAAGGGCAAGGCGGCTGCTCCACGTAAGACTGCTGCGACGAAGGCGAAAGGTGGGTATATGCGTGATATATGAAGTCTTTAATCTTTTGGAAATTTAAATAGCAACAGTGACGAAGAAGGCGCCTGCTGCGAAAGGTAGGAGGAAAAAGGCGGTTGTTAGTGATGATGAGGACGAAGACGAAGTTTTGGTTGATGAACTTGAGGATGAAGACGACGAAGTGGAGGAAGAGGTGCCCAAGACGACTAAGAGGACGAATAGGGCGGCTGTTTTGAGGTGATTTATTCGTCTCTATATCTTATTTGCTTATGCCATTTTATCCACCTTAGTCAACCTACGACGACTAAGAAGGCTACCACTACGCGGAAAGCGTCGACAGCTACGAAAGACAGCCCTGGTTCAAAGTCAAAAAAGACGACAGTACAAACGCAGTCACAAACGCAATTGACATTCCCGCCAGCGGGTAGGTCTGCGAGGGCGGCCGCGAGTCGGGCAAGGAGGAGAATGGCGGTGAGTCTTATCTCCTTTGGAGGTTTTCGTTGTTGTGCTTGGGTTGTCCGGACTCGTCGTTCCAGTTTTGATTGGGCGAGTTTTTGCTGATTCAAATTTTCGTGTAGATGGGTGAAGATGATGAAGATGATGACTGAAGTGGTTTTCGAACGAACTCGAGATATGGTTGGATCAGGAACCTCAAGAGCACATTTCAATGATAAGTTCATTTTAAGCCGATAATCTACATGCGTTTGTAGATTTATAGTTCAATTCAAGACCAACATTGGAATGCCTGTTATGAAATGCCATTTTTTTAAGAGACTCTAGGAGACCAAACCCGAATGACTGATAGGACAATTGAAGCACGCGGCAAGCGTGCTTCAGGTGAGGACACCGTTTGGAGAGGCCACGCAAGGATAACACGAGTATCTCATTTCACAAAGTAAATAACCCTGTTTGCCGTGCCCTGCGAGTGTGGGTAAGTATATAAGATTTCAGCCCCTCAGGGACAACTCGCTACAATGGCCAGCCCTATCAGTTCACTCGACCACATCCGTGACTCAGATTCAGTTGATAATCTGATCCCTGGTCATAAAGACGACGTCGTGATAGCGTGAGCTTACCTCCATAGACCTTGGCAGCAATGTCACTCGTACGGGGACAGGGAAATCAGAGGTGAGACCAATGACAACCAGAGTGCGCTGAGACCGACCAATTTTCTGTTAGTTCATCAGGCTGATGAGCACTATCCTTTCGTTTGAATTTCCCACGGCCGTTGTCACACCCCACGATGACCGAGGCTTTTCCAGATTCTCTCGACGCCATTCGAGACGCCCTAAACCAGGCAGATCCCACTCGACAGCTGGTTGAGATTATTCGTGCTCATCCAAAACTCCCAACTATTGGCGACATCGTCGTAATCTACTTTGAGCTTGTCGAACAGTCCCCATCCCAGGTCAACAAGCTCACAGCTACTCTCGTCAACCTCAAAAACTCGACAGAGATTGCCATCGCCACCTACGACAGACTTGGAAAACCAATGCAGATATCGATTGCTATCGCCCTTGACTTGGAACTCCATGAGTTGCTCAGCAGCGAACTCGTCCTCAACGTTGGGCCTATAACCCCCTCGAACGAACTCCTCATCGCCTCACTACTCTCCGCTGTAGCAACGAAGCATTCACTTTGTCACTCTAATGCCTTATCCAGCGCAGTCCGCCGTGGCCTGTATTATGATCGCTATGATGTTGCAGCACACCAAGGTCTCGTTCTTGGAGCGTGCCTTCAGCTCTCTATGAACGGGTCGTATTTCTGTGGCCCAAATGGTTTTGACGCCTGTCAAGTTCTCTGTGCCCTTGAGAGAATCAAAACCGTCGGCATTGTGAAACATCCTGGTGGACAACGACTCCTTGTGGTCAGTGACTAGTTTGATCATATCTTGGCATGTCTTGAATACATTAGCAGGTTACGATTCAACAGGCTAAGAATGGCTTCAAGAGTGATATTGATGATGGTTGGAGCATTTTGTTTCCACAGTGATTGCGACACGCATAACTTATGTTCTCTCCTTGTAACTCCGAGTATGTTTATCCATCAAAATACTTTGCCATGTTCTTCATATCTGACCACAAAGCAACGGCCCATTGGGTATAAGGCCCACTTTGCTTAGCGGACATTATTGTGATCATCGCAGATAAGGGGGGAATTGAATGAATGGGACTGGGAGTGCTTCACCCAATCCCTCATTAAGGTACATTTTAATTTAACTAACTGATCTTTTAACTTCCTACAGGCAATTAGGGTGACAAGAGGTCCCCAATTCCCACATCGATCACCAATAAGGCACGTCAATCCACATCGCGACGTGACGAGCAGGATTACCGCCCTGCCTGCAACGTCGAAAACACGTTCCGACGTGACGAGGAGGCCGCGTCATCTAACACCATTCGTCGAAAATGGTCACCTCTGCCAACCCACCAGCCACACTTGAACACAAGCTCATTTTCGAGCTACCACGCCTCGAATTCAAAAGATAGGGCAAGATCGAAACAGATGCCGAGCCCGATCACCGCCCAGGCCTCGAACGCGGAGGGTCGTGTAGCAGTGGGGGTTAGGGGAATGTGTATGCATAACCCATTCTTCAACAAGGAGTACATATACTAACGAGTATTTCTGCAGATTCCAGAAGTGGCGAGGAGTGTTTCCCCCCCTCGCTGTGTTGTTCTGCTTTCGATGCGCACGACCATCAGCCTCTGACGATACGTTTTATTTTGGCTTCTCGCCACCCTCACTCCCCGTCAGCAACCTACCACCACAAAACGTGCGCAAACGTATGCGGTGCCAATTCCCTCTTGAAGGGATCGCGATGTGCTTCACCTAGGCTGCGGCTGAGGTCAACAGAGCTTCCATAGCGCTTGTCAACTTCGACTGGGATTGTATCGTATGGGCTCGCCATCTTTCCCAGAAAATACTAATCTGCCGTCTTTCCAGGCAACTCGACCTATCTTAACATACTGCAAGACAAGAAGACAATCCCACATGCGATGCGAGGAGTCATCACAAAAGTAGCAAGCAAACGGTCTGGGTTGAATGTTCAGTTTCGGGAGCTGCTTGGTAAGGTCATCGATTTCCTCACCTCTCGTTTTTCCTCCTTCAAATGTCACCCTCTTTGTCTTCACTCCGCCCTTCTTCCTCTTTTCTTTCCCCTTCTTTTTCCTTCTCCTTCTGTCGTCACTCTCCGAAGAATCTGAATCATTCGAGCTACCTCCAGAATCCGAAGAACTGTCTCCATCCAAAGACTCATCATCCGAATCACTGTCCGAGTCACTGTCGGCCAGAGCAGCGCGTGCAACCTTCATGACGTCGTCCATTGCTGGGATAACTGTTCGATCTCGGTTCCCATTCGCCATGTCAAGCCACAACTTCAGTTCCGTCCTCAACGCTTTAGGTAAGTTACTCCAGAATCCCCGGTCTCGTTCCAACATACTGATCTTCTTTTTATCGATCAGGTATTCGGCGACTGGACAAAAGTGGGAGTAATAATTGATAAGGTCGTCCTCTTCCGCATTCTCTTTCTTAGCGAACGACTCCACAATCTTGTCGAGGTCCCTGGTCGAGTATGTGTGGCCATCTTTCGCCCCAGGGTACTGTGCAACAACCGCGTCCTTGAATACCTAAGTCCACAACAGTCAAAGGGTGTCAACTTATTGCTCACGATTGTAAATCCTTGCTGTGAATTCAATAGCTTATAGATAACCTGTTTCTTCCAGATTGTCATTTGGTATTTGACTATTTAATGATAGGATCGGCGAGAAGGACAGGATGGTGGTGGAGAAGGATAGGGTGATCGCCAAGATGGATGAGGTAGTGGCGGAGAAGGATAGAATGGTGGCAGAGAAGGATTAAAGGATCTCAGAGAAGGATGAAGTCATCCAGAGATTAGAGGAATCCGCTGACATCGCCACTGCACTCCGTGAAACGATGACTGGTCGGAAATGGGGTAAGTAACGTCAAGAGCACATCCGTTTATTTTCAATGATAAGCCGATAATCTACATGCGTTTGTAATTCAAGACCAACATTGGAATGCCTGTTATGAAATGCCATTTTTTAAGAGGATCACTCTAGGAGACCAAACCCGAATGACTGATAGGACAATCGAAGCACGCGGCAGGAGCATGCTTAAAGTGAGGAGACATTCTCAGGCCACGCAAGGATAACACGAGTATCTCATTTCACGAAGTAAATAACCCTGTTTGCCGTGCCCTGCGAGTGTGGGTAAGTATATAAGATTTCAGCCCCTCAGGGACAACTCGCTACAATGGCCAGCCCTATCAGTTCACTCGACCACATCCGTGACTCATATTCAGTTGACAATCTGATCCTTGGTCATAAAGACGACGTCGTGATAGCGTGAGCTTATCCTCCATTGACCTTGGCAGCAATGTCACTCAGTCAATTTTAACAGTCTGTTGGGCAGTACGGGGACAGGGAAATCAGAGGTGAGACCAATGACAACCAGAGTGCGCTGAGACCGACCAATTTCTCTGTCAGTTTATCAGGCTTCTCTCGGGTGATACGAGCGTCAAAATTGGACACAGCATCAATTCTGAGACAGGCGATGTCCAGGTTGTACGCTTTCTCGATCGTGCGAGTGGTCATAACGTCGTAATTGTCGATACGCCTGGATTCGACGATTCACGGTCAAATGTCAGCGACACGAGTATTCTGAAAAGGATTACTGAATTCTTACTCAGCGCGTGGGTATATATATGTTATAGAACTTCCTCCGTTTATTTTTGATGAATTGACCAGGTATGATGCACACCGCAAACTGAGTGGTCTTGTTTTCGTCCAACGAATATCCGACCCCAGGTTCAGTGGCCAGTCCAATCGCAACCTTAGAATGTTTCGAAATCTTTGCGGCACAGAAACATACAAGAACGTTGTAGTCTTGACTACATTCTGGGACAATGCTGGTCCTAAAGAACGAGCGGTGGAGCGAGAGGAGGAATTAAAATCCACTGCCTTTAAGGACCTTGTTGATGGGGGTGCTTGCTTCATGCGCCACGACCGCACCATTGAAACCGCGCAAAAAGTACTCTCACATACTCTCACATTGGTGCCTGCGAATGTTCAAATCCAGAAAGAAATCCGATTGGATGGTAAGGACCTTGTGGACACTTCTGCTGGGTCTGTGTACCGAGAAGAAATGGAGGCGATACTTGCAGAGTATGAAGAAGTAAACAAACTGAAATTACAGTTGAGGACGATCGCAAACAGCAACGAGGAACTGAGACGAGAGCTGGAGGAGGAGCAAGTTGAGTCACAAAGGGAACGGGCGCGGTGGGAGGAGGAGCTGTCCAGACTGAAGAATGGTCTGGATGAGATAAAGAAATCTCAAGAGCGGCTGGTGGCGAGAGCCGCAAAGCAGAACCAGGAGAATATGTCCCTCACTACGGTAGGACAGAAGGTCGCGGTTCAAGTCCTATTCCATGGACTGACAGCATTGCTTCGGTGGCCGATGGTTCAAAATATGAAATGTCTCGCCCCATGAGAGCGTGACCAGGTAGCTGGCAGCTTGAACGAGTTAGGTTCTTTGCCCGAATGTACACCCACACCATAAGATATTGTTTGATTCCAGATGACCAGATTTCTCTGAGTTTTAATGTCTCAGCAGCGGTTTGCCACTGTCCCTTTAAATTGAGCCGAAAAAAAAAAGAATGACTGAGCATTAGACCAGTGACCGTTGACTCGAAATCTGTTAGGTTGATCTCTTTGGCCTGCAATCTTTTTCACCGGCCCAGAAGGTCTGCAGCTATGTATTTCTCGACAGCATTTTCAACAACATGGACACCACCTACATATTCTCTTGCAGCAGATGTAAAAGGGGAGGCAGCTCCAGCATCGGAATGCCGGATGTGACCTTGTTAGTTAGTCCAGCTCCAGCCAGTGGAAAAAAAAAAACCTTATCGAGCATAAGAAACTCGACTGCGTCATGGACTACCTAAAATGCCACGAACGTTGCAGGGATCTCGAAGAGTATCATGCAGGACCAGGCCCTTGATGGCAAAGTGGTGGATTTCCACAACTCCCTTCAAATACCCTCCCTGAATGATGACAACGATTCCGCATCCCAGGGTTACCGTGACCGTATGCCACTTCAGAAAGAATCTGGGCCTCGTCCAAACCATGCACGCACGAGAAGTACGCAGTCTACCACCCCCAATGACCCGTTTGCCGTGCAACCAATTGGGTGAGCAAGGGAAGCGGCTGCTCGTTGGTGATGCCATCACCGTTAATACCCGTAAGGCAGCGATCGTAGCGTAGTGCAATAGTAGACACAATACTAAAAGGTACATTTGCAAAATATTGAACAGATGATTGTGTATCGGAAAGGCCAAAGAACGCGATGGGTTGCCCAGCGAGAAAAGGGAGCCCGATGACTGCCGTCTGCAGTTCTCGAGGTGGGTGAGAAATTTTGGCCTGATCAACGAGTTGGACGAATGTGGAAAAAGATGTGCGTTTGTGATCCGGTAATTCTGGCCGACCCTAAACGTTAAACTCCTGCCTCCATTCCCCTAAAGCTACGTCATTATTCCTTGTTGCTCCATGATTTACATTACTGTGCGCAGCTCACAAGAGCACACTTGCTCGTTAACATGGCCAGCCCACCTCATTACGCAGCAGTGTCCGCCAACAATAGCGTCCCTCAAGACACGACTACACCCCTCCATCCTTCTGCATCATCAGGAACTTGGGCGTGGTTTCTGAAATGGGGACAATCGTCACCAGCAAATGCGACGAATGGCGCTGAAAATGCTGATGAACTGAGCTCGAAACACTTCAAGGACAATAAACCGAGTGAGCTATTCATGGAGGTGAAAGATTTTCTAGGATCCAAGCGCAGAAAAT
>QDKV01004934.1_pt1 | contig 19289 bp, 25 predicted proteins | sample 1861101 | NCBI WGS metagenome assembly QDKV01 (sample SAMN04275158, study PRJNA302643) | Fungus metagenome, whole genome shotgun sequencing project. | isolation source: fruitbody | host: Mallocybe terrigena | place: Sweden | collected 2013 | reverse complement strand
GTAAATATAAGGAACCAAAGGTTGCTAAGTGAAATAAGGTAGAAAAAGTGAAAATAAGTAAATTCCTCTTTTCCTGATGGCCCCTAACCATGGTCCGGTTATTTTGCAGTTAATTTCCGGTTAACTAACCAGACCGTCAAGCACTAATGGGCATTGTGCCCATCCGGGCCATCCCCCTTCATAGTTTCTCCCCTGCCCTCGTTATACCGTGTTGCATTGTCATAATCGGTCGCATTGTCGTCTGTGGGCAGAAGGACTGTGATGGAGCATTTCAAGTGAGAGGGGTGGAGACAACTGACTGCATGATGATCACGAAATTACCTTATTTAGAATATGTTGTTCTTAGAAAAAACCATTTCGAGTATGTTATTCTCACGGGAGGGGGGGTTAGGTCTTAAAAAATTCTGCCGACCCCGTGCCGTTATCAACATTCCGGATACCCCTTGATTTGTCTGGAAAATGCGTGCTATAGGGATTTAAACTCAGATTTCCCCTTCATGACGGACCGCCGGTTACCGGTCTAATTTGCCTCTGATGCAAATCTTTTGACAGTTCGGTTGGGATGATCTCATCGACTAAACCCATACTGTCCTTAGGACAGAGCCGGGGATTGCGGACGAGAAGTCATTTCGAAGGCGTCGCCGTCAAATCCACGTTGCCGATAATTGAAGACTTTCAACTTCAAGTTGCAAGCTTTTCCAAGACGGCAGAGTACCGATGCGTGGAGTTAAAAGTGAAAATAACTATGGAAGGATATTCCCCGATTCCAAGTAGCCCTTTAGCATACCGTCTTGTTAAATTAGAGTTTTTTATTGATTAATGATGTTGAAGTACTGCAGTGATTGCACCGCTTTGTAGCACCTTTACCCATGCTCATTTAGGCTTCAATCTACCTCTCACTATGAACCCAAATTCGCCGGGGTATAGCTCTGTTGGAGATGACATTGAACTAGTAGGCATTCATGACATCCAAGAAATTCAAAGGACAGATTTACACGAAAACATACAAGGTGGTTACAGTCACCTTTCGACGGACACCTTCGATGACGAAGAGAATGGACAGACCGATGACGATGACAGTAGAGCATTCCTTGTAGCCAATGGTCATGAGGTGCGACAAAGAAAGTCATCTTACTTAGATATCTGGCCACAGATAAAGGGCATTGTCATCGAGGTGCATGAGATTCCATAGAAACCTGCACGCTTTACTCAACATATCATACAGAGTGCTCCTACCCTCCTTTTGACAACAGTCAGCCTTTTGTTTACCGGAAAGCTGCTGGACAAGGTGTCGGTAGGTATTCCGATTTACAAATTGCGATTCCTCATAGAAACACCTTTCTGTAGCACTGGCGAGCCATGAAAGAGGTAGACCAACTCATCATGATTATTCCAACTGTTTTAAATCTTAACGGAAACCTTGAAATGAACCTTTCTGCCCGTCTTGGAACGGCGGCCAACATTGGTGAACTTGACGATCCAGTGGCTCGTTGGTCTATCCTCGTTGGCAGTCTAGCTCTTCTCCAAGTCCAAACGATCTCTGTATCCTTCGTGGCGGCATGCATTGCGCTTATCCTCGGAACATTTGTTCCCAAGGCTGGTCCTCCAGTCCCAGGTGCGAGTGACGTAACGACTCCAGCTGTGCGCGATCTCTTAATTTATTCATTAAACTATCGTGGAGAATTGCCGGATCGAAAATCTGGTATTCCAACGTAGGTCGTCACTTCTTTCCACTCTTTCCAACCTCTCACATGCCAAATAGCTTATTTATGGTCGCCTGTTCAACTATGACTGCTGCATGCCTTTCTGGTTTGCTGCTTGGTTCGTTTATGTGCACTCTGGTCGTCCTCTGCCGGAGGTACAATCTTGACCCAGACAACATCGCTCCAGCTGTCGCATCATGTCTGGGCGATCTTTTTACCCTTGTCCTCCTCGGCTTTGTGTCTACGCTGCTTGTACCCTTCATTCGTACACCCATACCTTTCATCATTAGCGCGCTAGTCGTCTGCATCGCTATAAGTTGTTTTTTTTACACACTCAAAAATGAGCGAGTTCGCCCGTTGCTAAAAGAAGGCTGGTCACCTCTTTTCATTGCTATGGCGATCAGCAGTGGAACTGGAATTGTCCTTGATATGTTCGTGAGTAGATACGAAGGCTTTGCGGTGTTGGCAGTGGTCATTAGTGGTGGGTCATTATTTGTTTTAGCGTCGATGTCTTGATTCTATACGTCACTTCCTCAGGACTGCCAGGAGCAGCTGGTTCGATTCTCATTTCTCGTTTATCCACTGCTCTGCATGCAGCGTTGTCTGTCCTTCCTTCGTATTCAACATCCACAAAGCACCCAGAGCCAAGTCCATTGCTTACGATGATGACACTCTTAATCATCACGCCGCCCGTAGAAGTCGTGTTCCTTAGCGTCCTGAAGGCTTTAGGCTGGCTTAACCTTCCTTTTCTCTTCGTCGCATTCACGATATCGTTCTTTGGCTGTGCCGTGAGATTCTTTTTCATTTCATTACTATTTTTCTCGCTCTAATAAATTCATTCAAAGGTCTTCGCCTCGCTACTCATTGCCCGTTTCCTTACGAACTGGCTCTGGTCGAAAAACAAAGACCCAGACTTGTATGCTCTTCCTATCCACTCCGCACTCATGGACCTCATAGGCCAATTGCTCCTCGTTCTATGTTTCGAAATCGTCTCTTCACTCGGTGCAAAAGTTCGCATGCGCACGTAACTCGGAATTTCCAACCAACGGCCTTGAATTCTGGATTGCAAAATTATGACGTATCACTCATTAATGAACCGTACATCACAACATTCACATGAACATTGGTCACTACTTAGATTTGCGTTTTGTCAGCAGTTTAATCTCATTCCTTGATAATGACTTTCCGCAAATGTCGATTTGAAACCTGATTTTTCTATCTTGAACATTAACTTGGGGATTGACCAAGACATACGAACGGCGTTGATGGGTAGTGATGGCCACCTTCGATATCCATAGCAACACGAGAACGACCATTGAAAGATAAAGGTTAGCGCTGAACGTGCAGAAGTAGGGGTGGGCATGGAGGAATCAGGGATTTTTCAGTCTCTGAGAGGATGAGGAAAGATGAAACTTGAAAAGACCTTATCGACGAACAATGGGGAGCAGCCATCGAAAGCAGAGAAGCGGCATGACCAACTGATTGAAGACAATACACCAAGGAGTGAAGGGTGAGGACAACGCCCGATGCATCTTTGTGGGCAGAAACGAAGCGATGGGCATTACCATCGCAGACAACGATGATGCTCACCAATGATATTCAGAATGGAATGGACAGACCACTTTGAAGTTTGTGGCACTCCAGCACTCGCAATTGCTCTCAAAATTCTTCTCTGCAACTGTATACGACGTTGAGGATTGCAATAAAGACACCATCTATAATGCCATCCAGAAGAAAACCACTCCAGTGTGATCAACGTGCCTTCACACTGGTCAATTCCTCTCCCGAAAACAACCACCTTCTCTACCAGGAACCTCAACGGAATCGTGATCGATGGTGGGACCAACAATTCTTCGACATTCTATTTCTCTCCGCAACAAGTAGTCGTACAATCGCCGTACTATTAGTTCTCGATAGCATTCTGCGACCAGGGTTGTCATTCGTAGACTTGGAAATTCGTGGTCTGAATACTTCAACAACGCCAGGTACAAATTTTGTGGGCGCCACCTATGCAAAAAAAGACCGTACAATTTCAGAGGAATGAGGTCCTTGATTTTGAATTTATCAAGAGTTGCCCACAATTCGTTCAGATAGAGATATGCAGAGGCTTCCATTTCGCCTGTCATTATTGTAAGGACGCAGTCGCACCTTGTCTCAATCCCTCACTGCAAGGTATGCATTCAGCTCATCGTAATATATACATCCGACCACTGCCCATTCTCGGAGAATACAGTCGTACAACCTGATTGACAAGTTCTATCACATCTGCAAAAAACACCCTGATATATTTCATATCTAGGATGTCCCAGCCACCGAACGTTGTAACTGGGGGAATACAGGGTATCGCAGCGCTCTTAGAACCGACCAATGCGAGAAGCACGTCGGGTCTGCTCTCGAAGGGGGGTTATCTCTATGCTGCAGCCACACCTCTTTCAATTTTCGGGAGTCTCGGTATTGTCAAACTCGGCATATCTGTCCTCTTTTCCGGCACTTCTATTCCTAAAACTTCGTTTTCTTTCAAGTTCCCAAACTCTCTGTAACCTTCCATGGCCGTCATTGGTTAGGCGCTTGATAATGCCGGTTTCAAACCCGTTGGGACGGTTGCTCCACTGATTGCGATGGATGGGACACGTTATACGGCCGAGACGACTCATGCATATTCTCAAGGAGAAACACATCGAGGGCCCTGAACGTCTCTCTGCCGAATGGAAATCCACAGAATGGAATGTCATGCTCGTCCTATGTACAATGGCTGCAGATGTCTGCAGTGTTATCCCTTACATTGCTCTCATTTCGCTGCGTTTTAGACCTTCAGTGCCAAGTGGTGCATTCACTTTGTGTCTTCTCCCTTCTTTGGACGGGTGGTGGCCTTGCGGCTGTTTGTTGTCAATTCCTCATTCAATCACGCGTCATCCCCCTAATGAAGAATCGCATCATCTTCATGACCATGGACCGCATTCTTCTCGACGATCTCAAATCAAAGAACACAGAGAACAATAACGATGTTCGCAGCCAGAATGCGTGGGTGAGGATCTTCCATCCGAGGCGTGCCTTTGGAATCTTTACGCTCTCAACGTTCTATCACCCAGCAAAGCTATGGTCCAAACGAAGGCGGCAATCTGCCCACCTCCCCTTCATTGGGATACCCTTGCGTTGGTTCCGGAACGTCAATTCCTCGAGTGGATTACTTCGCACACGGGCCCTCTGGAGCAGTTCCAAACATCTGAGAATCTCGCCTTATACTTTACGCTCACTGGGAAACGGGCTTCACAGAAACATCTCTACCTGATAGTCTTCGACTTCAACAAGCGCATCGCTGTCACATTGCATTAAGAGAAAGAGGAAGTGATGTACATTGACACCGTTGTAACCTATGATAACATTGCCAATGAAATGCAGGCTTTGTTACAATTTGCAAGTGGCAAGGACCATCCGTGGAGGAAACATCACGCCATTCTCTTCAATACTCTATCTTATCACTACTTCTCCATAATAGATGCTCTCAACTGCATCTCCAATCTACAACTCCCAACAACTCCCGAAACAACCGGCTCCATACGATGTTCGGAATACCCATGCATTTATTTCGATTACCAGCAAATGACAATACCCAAAGCAATGCCTCAATTGGTGAAAACATCTTGATTCCACGGAAATGGAACCTTCTTCCTAGACACACCGAATCCAACAATCAAAGTCCTTGGGTTAGTCAACGGTTAAATAAGTCCGCTTTCTTCGCAAATATTAACCAGTGGAGTCATGAAAATCGTTTTACCTCATGCTGTCCTGTCATATTTCGAATAGGAACCGGACTCGTAGATATCAGACAACCATAATATTGATATTTTCTACACAATCGTCTTACAAACCTACTCAGCTTTTCCTGCCTTACCGGGCCGTTTCCAAGACGCCTTCAACTCGCCTGCAAGCCATATTGTCGAGAAAAGGAAGAAGGCTAAACTTGTGCTAATCGCGCCACCATAGTACGGCCAAGCAGCGGGAATGAAGCGTGGATAGCCATCGTGTCGTGGTGGGACAACCGGAACAGTTGTCGAGCTATACAGGTGGGTCCAACTAACATGCAATGAATCAGCACTCATTATGTGTGTTTGTTTTTAAAAGACATACCCCTTTCGCTTATAATCGACAACAAATTTAAAAACACCATGCCTGTCAGGAGCACGAAATGTAACAGAGTATTTGCCTGGCTCTTCTTGGACAGGAAGGAGAGCAGTGCGAATATGAGGGTCCAGCATGGTAAATTCGAGTTGAAGATCTTTAAGGCAGGTGCACGGTTTCCATGTCCCTTGATTGGGGTCGAATTTCGAGATATATATGTTATAGACCTATGGAAAAAGAAGTAATTGGTGTTGGGTGAACAAAACGTAACACTGGTAAACTTACAAGTTGGTCATTAACAGTATATTGCTCGCTGGGTCCCGTGGCGTTTACTTTGTGATGTTCAACGTTATCGATGCGTAGTACAAGGTTTTCTTGGAAAGTCCATGCCACAATGTCTCGCGCAAGTTGGGCATTGCCAGACTTGACGCCTCTGCATAAAGAGATGAGCGATAGATATATCACACATACAAGGCATAATACACCGACTTTGAAATTTCTTTCTGGATGTATTCATCACTGAAAACATCAACACCACCGACCCATGTCACTCTTGCACCATCTGAAGTCTGGAATCCAGTGACGACTCCAAGCTGACTTCCTGCCCAAAGTCCCTCACCTCCCCTCTCTGCTGCGTCTACAACAGCATCAGCAGTTCCCCCATCCACCTCGGACCCAAAGCTCTCCGTAGGCGCGTGCAGAATAGGAACTAATAACGGATTGCTGCCGAGTGCGTGAGACACACCAGAGAACCAAACTGGCGCAAGGTCTTTAGATAGAATTTTATTGCTTTTGTCGAGAGACGACGGTGTAATAGGAATGACAGAGGGAGGTTCATCACGTTTCGGGAAGTAAGATACAAGAGGTGTCCCCGGAGGCGGTGGGATGAGCGAGAACTCGTTTGCGAGAGATGTAAGGCTTGTTTGTTTAGACGAAAGACCCAGAATGAAGTTCGTTTTGAGTTGTGTGAGACTAATAATGGACTGAGGAGACAAGTCCTTTGCGAAATCTACAAGGAAAAAGGTGATTATCACCGAAGACAAGGCAACAGACTTTCGGAGTACTTTTGCTTTCTGAAGCGAGAATAATGACGTGGGCAAATTTGGGCTCGTCATACTCAACAAGGAGAGGCCCATCGTCCTTTGGCCCACGGAAAGTCAACTCATATCCTTGTTCTGCATTTTTGAACTCGTCAGTATGTTTTCACGACTTGTTTGAGGTTCTTACCTCTTAAATCATCGAAGAATATTGAGAAGTCGTCCTTTCGATTTGGCTCGACAACAACAAGAAGAGAGCTTCCTATGCTAGACTTTGCTTTTGCAAAGCTCAATAGAGCTACTCCCAATAACAAGACTCTCTTCAGAAAAAACATGTGGCAAGTGTACGGGCGCTTTTGTCGTATTCCACGTCGCGTCTGGCTTCATTTGTTTGGCAGTATATGGCAATCACTTCCGACAGACCTTTTAGGATGAATCAAACAGAAATGACACTTACATCTCTGTTACAGAGGCCTTATTGAAATTTAATTCAGTTGTATTTTTAAAAATTTCTTGCAGTGCCTATCGAGAAGACCCCTGTTCATTAGGGCAACGGCAAAGTCACGTCCGACTTTTTGTGATTTTATTACAAATACAACAATTTTTAGTCCAATTTTGCATTTTTTGGCCACGACAACGTCCGAATCTGAAACTTTTGTTGAAAAAATCCTGTGGAGCTCTTCCCTAATATTAATAAACAACTCTATTCGTATTTTCTGGGGCCCTGTTGATCCGTCCAAACTCCGACGAACCACCCGAACATCATCATCGCAGGGAATTTCGGCTATAGAACTAATAGTTTGCCATCGTCCTGCAAACCTTCACCTTCCCTTGTTGTCATACGTTCGTCTCAAACAAAAGGCAACGTGATGGGCGCGTCTGATGAGCTTGAATATCTCAAATCTCTTGTTTCGCAATTGAATGAGAAGATTGTTGCTTTAGAGGCGAAGGCGAAAACTCCCACCAGTCCCAAATCACCTGCTCGCCAGTTGCGCACAGTTTTTATTGGTCCTCCAGGAGCTGGTATGTAGGACCAATAATTCATCAATTGCAATGTGTCTTACTATTATCATATCAAGGCAAAGGAACGCAAGCACCTAGAATACGCGACGAATTCTGCGTCTGCCACTTGGCAACTGGAGACATGCTACGCGAACAGGTGGCAAAGAAAACGCCCTTGGGCGTGGAGGCGAAGAAGGTTATGGATGCTGGAGGACTCGTCCCTGATGATATTGTCGTCGGTATGATTAAGGACCAGCTGGAGAAGAACCAGGCATGCAAGAACGGGTGAGTTATGCAAGGGAGCCGAACTGGATGGTGTTCGAATCTCGGACAACTTCTTATACATGGCTAACCGCAAATTCCATCCCGTTGGCTTCCCTTGTACATGATCAAAGCCAGAACTGACTCAATATCCGTAGCTTTGTCCTCGATGGTTTTCCAAGAACAGTCCCTCAAGCTCAGAAACTTGATGGAATGTTACAATCTCGCGGAGAAACGTTGGATTCTGCAATTCAATTTCTCATCGACGACCAACTTCTTATTTCGCGTATTACTGGCCGGCTCGTCCATCCGGGTAGCGGTCGAACATACCATAAGGAATTCAGGTATGTTCTATCTCTTAGGCGTTCCTTCCTACTTCTATTTTCGCTTCACCTCGCTTCACCTCTCTTCCTTGAGAATTCAAACTGACACCCGGTTTTGCCCACTATTAGCCCACCCAAAAAACCTGGCGTCGATGACGTAACGGGTGAATCTCTCATACAGCGCTCCGATGACAATGTGGAAGCCTTGCGGAAGCGCCTCGCCACTTATCACAGCCAAACAGGACCAGTCTCTGACTACTACAAAACCAAGGGTCTGTGGCGAGGTGTGGATGCTGGTCAATCCCCAAGTTTGGTTTGGGATAATCTTCGTTCGATATTTGTCGGCAAGAAGTAGAGCTATACTAGCTAGGGCGATAGACATAGAATAAGACGTGAACCTTATTATCGTTGTGACTGGATTCCCAACGGCTTGCAAGTTGCCACTGACTCGCTGAAAAAAATTGTATTTGTTATGTGTGTAATTAGCGTTATATACAACTGACCAGCAATTTGAGTAGCATAGAGTATCGAGAATACTGGCATGTATCCGGTAAGTGATTCATTTTGGAGTTAGAGTTTCCATATTGGGAATTTGTAGCTACTAGTAGATAGTACGGTAGAGAATGAAATAATTATGAAATTATGAACTGTGGACAGGCAGTTGTGGAAAGATTCAGTGACGTTTCAAATCCCTGGTATGTCTCGCAAACCGGGTTAAAGAAGTAAAAGTCATCATCACTACTTGTCCCCCAGAATTACCGGGATTTCCAGGCCATAGTCCGACATGATTGCTTTGAAGTTATGCTAAACCCTTCGTCGGAGGGGCCATTATATATCTACCCTGAGGCTTATATTTGTTATTGGCCCTTTGACGTTTGGGTTGCTCTCCCGATCGGCGTGGAATTCACGATGGAGCTTTCACGCCTCTTTCACCAAAAAGGACGACGTTGTGCACTGGGATAACAAGTTGAACCTCCTACCTGAAAATTTCATTGAAATCAAGAATTAGCGCTCACCAACAAGAATTGTGGCTTTGATGAAGTTATGCAATAAGCGGGCAGTCTCCGTTTCTAATTACACACAAACTCGTCACAAAAGCACCCCTCGTATTTGCACCTGCAGGCTCTGTCGAGGTTCAGTACTCAGTACTCAGTACTCAGTCCTTGCACTTCGACATAAATCAAATCTGCCTCTTGTTGCATAAAGTCGAGGGTGTGCAAATTATTTGTTGTCCCGTTTCTCTGAGTTCAAACCGTCCACGTTTCGAATCTTGCTCCAACACCAGAACACACCGTACTGCGGATTTTTTCTGCACTAAATCCGTTGCTTGTTGTGAAGGTCAAGATATCTGTTCAATGCGGGGAAGCGGGTCATATTGATCAACTGCGCATTTGTTTGGCGTCACAACACTTACGACAAGGTTGTGAAGATCGAGGAAGTGTAAATTGTCCGTTATCCGTTCAATCTGGACGTCACATTTCACAAAATCTTGGAACCCCACAACGTTCCCAACCATTTCCTGAAAACGTCCCGATTATTTTGGAAGGGCCTGCCGAACGCATCCGACAAAAGAATCAACTCAACGGCACAAATGCACTTCTCGCAGACTGATATCTGTGACCGGATGATCCAATACAACTCTGAATCGTTTCAACGTACTACTAAGCTTACCAGCCTGCCATTGTATGCAGGACATCACATTCCGTTACAACAAACTTCCAATGAACTCTCACGTTTAGGAACTCCGGATATCAGCAACCTGCTTTGTGACCTCTGAGCGTAGTTTTGGGGGGAGGAATTTTGTATATGGAAGAACTTTAACTGCGGGTGTGAATAATTGCGTGCGTGAATTCGAGGTTTCTTTCATTGTAGTCTTAGTGGTATTTAACTCCCCCCCAATAGACATTTTTCATTGACAACTTCACGAAAATTCTCCTTCTCATTGACACCATGATCAATGGCGAAACGAACGTTCGTGATATCCCGATAATCTTTTGCATATATTCGTTCATTCACTAATATCTCAGCACGAACAAGCCGATCAGGCAGCCCCTAATAACGCAGCCTTGATTGGGTTCGTAAAAACTTTTAAAGCTAGATTTTGATAACATGATAATGATTGTACGACAGCGTTATGGGAGCAACCGGAAGCGGGAAGACGACGGTATGTAGTCCATGAAGCAGACCGAATTGTATTCAGCGTATATGTGCAGCTCATAAACTTGGCAAGCGGATCCAACCTGACCGTTGGAGAAGGTCTTGAATCAGGCACTTATGAAGTCAATGTTGCACTTGATTTCGGGCTAGACGGTCGAGTCGTTACGCTCATCGACACCCCAGGCTTTGACGACACAAACAGAAGTGATACTGATATCCTTGCTACCATTGCGGGTCACTTGATGAAAGCGTGCGTCGTTCTTTTCCAAAAGACTCATACACATGAGCCTAATCGGGGGTTAGCTATAAGGCTGGGATGAAGCTTTCGGGGCTCATCTATGTTCATCGTATTTCCGATTTTCGAATGGGTGGCGTCTCTAGCCGAAACTTCAGAATGTTCCATAAACTTTGTGGCGACGACACGTTGAAAAACGTCGTCATCGTCACAAACATGTGGGGTGAGGTTGACCAGGCCAAAGGAGAGATGCGTGAGGCAGAGCTCAAGAAATTTTTTTTCAAACCAGCCCTCGACAAAGGAGCGCAGATGTTACGGCACGATAACACAGTCGAGTCCACTTATAACATTCTTCGACATATCATACAAAACCATCCTCTCCCTCTTAAAATTCAACGTGAGCTCGTCGATGAGGGGCAGGACATTAGACAGACGGCTGCTGCACAAGAAGTTGGGGACCAAATTCAAGAATTGATTCAGAAGCACCAGGCCGAAATCAAGAAACTCCAGGAAGAGATGAAAGGTAGCGGCCTTTTTCTGCGACGACGTTTGCTAACAAAAATGATACTTATTCACAGAGACGCTCCGGATGAAGGATAAAAAGGCTGAACGGGAACTGGAAGAAGTCAAGCGAGATCTTCAAAAAAAGATAAACGATACGAAGAACGATGTAGAGAACATGGGGGTTGAGTACAAGAGGGAAAAGGAAGAAGTGGACAAGCGTTGGCAGGAGATCCTTCAGTGGGAACGGGACGAGGCTGAGAAGAGACGTGTGGCGGCAGAACAGCAGGCGCAGACGGATAGGGACAATCAGAAGCGTCGATATGACAGTCTCATGAACCAAATGAATATCGACAGGGACAATGTGCGCACGGAACGAGACAAAGCTGAGAAGAGACGTGTGGCGGCTGAGCAGCAGGCGCAGGCGGATCGGGATAATCAGCAGCGTCTGTACAATGGTCTTATGAGCCAAATAGAAATCTCCAGGGCCTATGTCAACCGTATGCGCACGGAAGGAGACGCGGCGGAACAGGAGTTGCATGTATTTAATTCGTTTATTGCCTTTGGGCCAGTGTCATGAATGTCCCAAGCCTGCGTCTTTTAATGACATCTTTGGGAGAGAAAAAAAAAGTGTTAAAAACATGTATAAGACATGAAACCTTCGTTGTAATGTTGTTATCACCGTTTCGAGTTAAAATTGGTGTGGACAGACACCAGCTACGGCGGCCATTGCAACCGCAAACCTTCATAATCATGTCGGCACCTTTATAGCAACGCGATTCTTCTGAATCCCCAAACGAGAGAATGTGTTATGTGGGAATGCCCATGAGAAAGTGGAGCAACTTTGAAGTTTCTCAATTCGTCGTACGTTCAGTCGCATGATCGCAAAGAATTCATTTGTGGTTGTATTCTTGAGTCTTCAAGGTTGGTTTTGCAAGCAGTCGCTGATATTCGGGAGATGACAGGTCTCACCTTTATTCGCTAGGGTTTATTTCAAGCTTAGTGAGATTTCAAAAGGATTGAAGATGATCGTTAGTAAGTTACTTACTTCTCCATCCCATGTCAAAGTTGCGCCAGGATTACATTGGCCTGGCAAACATTCAGAATATGCATTGTTTTAACACTTGTACTGCTATCCGGAAAGACAGAAATCACATAGGACCACCGTGTAGAGTTTGAAATGTGTTGGCAAGCAGTACCTGAGTCAAACGCTTTCTGAACAACCATCACTCCGCTTTCGAACCTAAGATTTTTCAACGAAGTGAACGAGATCAGTGCCCTTCTCCCCCAAAAAGAGATGATAGACCTTCGATTACAGCAGGACTTTGTTCCTGGGACTAGGATTCGAGGCGGGTTGATGGGATCGTCCTTCGATCAGGAGCAACTGCAGGAGGTAATGAGGGAATACCAGAGAGTGTTTTCACAGCTGCAACGTGCAGCGAATGAAGGTTTCTACCGGAGAATGGTTCAAGAAACTTGTCATTAAAAAGGACTGGAAACGACTTTATAGGTTTGTCTTTGCTTTGAGTTTTTCTACAGCCCCCCACCTTTAAACTGCTTTCTGTAGCTTCTTCAAATACAATACATGGGTGTCTGTGGACCCGATAATTAGCCATCTGTTCAGTGGATTTTGGCCTGGCTCACGGACAGACGGTTGCTGCGCAAGAAGTCGAGAGCCAAATTCAAGAATTGGTTTAGAAGCACCAGGAAGAAGATGAAAGGTATGTAGCTGCCTTTTTCTCCGACGACGTTTGCTGAACCAAAAAAATACTTATTCTCAGAGGTGCTCCGGATCAGGTTAAACGGGAACTGAAAGAAGTCACGATACGAAGAACGACAAGGAAAAGAAGGAAATGGACAGGCGTTGGCAGGCAAGTCAGTGCAGACGGGACGAGGCTGAGAAGAGACGTGTGGCAGCCGAGCAGCCTGAGGACAATCAGAAGCGTCAGTATGACGATCTCATGAAAAACGGCAGGGACTATGCCAACGACCTGATAGGAGACGCATGATGGCGGAGCTGTTGCGTGTAATTTTGGGCTTTGGGACGTGTCATAAATGATCCTGGTCATGAAGGCCTCCAGCTCCAACCTTTAATGGTAAGCTTTGACGATGATACTTACAAATCGGTGAGCTTTACTTACTGACGCAAATGATCAAATGATCAAATTGATATTTTTCGGAACTAGCATTGAAATTGATGACCACCTTTCAACGTTGCGACCCCGTTCATCAGGATTATGGAAAGTGGCTTTTCTGGAAGTTCGCAGGTGTCCCCTGAGGCCTGAGGCTTGAAGCTTGAGGCCTTGAGGGCCTGCTTCCATTCTTTTCTCCCTCTTGAATTTACCGGCGGGTATGGGCGAAACGAGGTCAAAAGAAGAGTTCCAGACAATCGCCCTTTGAAATCATATTACCTTCGTAACATGGTATTAGCTGAATTGAATGCAATATTAATATATATATTATATTATATAATCCAGGTATAGATAAACGTACATAACATGTATAGATAGAAGCAGGTGATTGACACATACAGAATCATCGAGTAGCTAAGGCAAGGGTTTTCGGAGGAAGAGGTTCAAGAGGTAATTGGTACACCCTCTCAACGAAACCAAGGCAATCAGGATCAAACGGTAGATCAAGTCCCTGTCCAATAGGTGTCACGCCAACATAATATACCTTCTTAACACCCAAACCCGTGAGCCACTTTAAACCGGCGAGTTTCACAGTGTGCTTTTTGCCGACCGTGACTTGAAACACTGTGGCAACGCAGTTTTTCGCATCGTAGACAAAACCATCAAACGTTGCTTCGGTTGTTGAAAGTGGGACATAAAACCCAGTTTCCAATACTAGTTTCGCCTTCGCTGCGTAGCTAATTCGTTTGAGATTGTTGAAAGTTTGACTGTTGGACGATTGAGGCACTGTCGAGAATTGGAATGGGGTATCGCAGTTCTGCCCAAGGCAGAGGTAGGTCTTTGCTTCTTCGGTGCCGGTCGTCAGAAAATGTATATATGTTATCTTCTTGGGAGTCATTTGCATAGAGACAACCGGCCATTGCCCGCCAAGAGGAAGTTCATAGCGTATGAGGTCCTCATAAATAAACCCAGCACTAGGCGTTGTTTGCTTTACTTCCTTGAAAGTTTGATAGAGCATGTAGGCGGCTTCAAGGGAATGAAGCTTTCCGAGATCCTTCATCTTGTCGTATAGGAACCTTGTTGGGATGTCCACTCGGTGCTGTGTCCGGTTTTTCTGCGGGGTAATAAGAACAACATGATGAGACATATTGGGGCCGTCGTCGAAGTTGAGTGCCCTGGCGCTCTGAAGCATCTTTTGAATTCCATCCCGCGTTATCCCAGCCAGTTCGCCTAGGACAAGCTGTTCATATGTGGACCGAAAGGCAGCATACACGAATACTTCACGAGCTGAAGGAATGAAGTCGTCCAAGAAAGTTTTAAGAAGAATTTCAGATGCCTTGAACTTATCTTGTAGGGTTACGCTGTAAATATATTTATTGGTACTCACAAACGAGTTATGATCAAGAAACATACCCAACAATGAGTTCCGGAAGGGACCATTCTTTCATAAAAAAGGTTGGGCGAGGACGGTTAGCCTTCTTCCACCAGTCGGTCCTCACCTCACGAGGGGATGCCGTTTGTATGAGAAAAGCCTCAGTTTCAATCAACTCCGTTGGTACCGTTTCGAGCTTTTGATTCGAATCCACTAAACACCAGTATTTATCGGTGACCAAAGATTCGTCAAAATGTTTGGTGAAAATTTTCTTGACCCCCTCGGAGTTAATGATATACATGCACTCAGGGCGAACCATGTAGATTGAGGGGAGCGACTGGAGGATCCGCAACGCAAGGACAAAGAATAAGAACAGTGTTTTCCCTGATACGAGGCCCAGGGTGAAAAAGATTCTAGACTTTTTCCAAGAAGTTTTTACGTACCGATACCGGGATGGCCTAGATAGCAGACTGCAGTTAGACCATGAGTCTGTGCAAGGGGCAAAATAAAAGGATTTGGCAGCATAGTTGAACCCCATTCTTCGTCATCTTCGTCATTCTCCTCAACAACAAAATTGGCCGCATCACCACCTTTGGCAACGAAAATCGCAAATTTCAAGGCGATGACATATTCTTCACGGATCAGGATAGTCGAGATGGTAAAGGGCTTTAAGAGGCTTTTCGGGATGGTAAGTACCCTATATTCTTTCGGTGTGACGACCTCAGGGAGTGTCCCATCCCGGGTAACTTTGCGAGTCTCAAACAGCTTCGCTTCCGAGTCTGGCTTGCCCCACGCGCAATCCCAAAGTGATTGTAGTGATGCCAACGTACTGTCTGATTTTAAGTTGTCTAAGGGACGTGAATATTAGACAGGAAGAAACAGCTATTTACTCACCCTTATCTTCAGCTTCATCCTCAATTCCAACTTTCCGTCGCTTCAATTGTTTTCTCACTGCGGGGTAGAAGAGCGACATTCAGAAGAAAGCGCAAAAAGACGAGATCATATCAAGTGGAACCAGTTCGAAGAGGAGAAAGGAAGAATGGTTCTCAGTTCTGCATACACAAATGAAGGAGCATTCGCTTACCAGGCAATACTATGATAATTTGAAGATGGTCATCAGGACGATCTGGAAAGACTTCAGAGACTTTAAGCGAAGGCTTGTCCAGCTCGACAGAGAAACTGGTGAACGGCAACGGAAGCCGTTTGACAAGAGGCTCATCGGCATCAACTGGAATGGGAGTCTTTAGCTGCAAAGGCATGTGAGCACGCACATTGATGCTGGTCAGTACTAAACCACTTTGTAGAGGACCAGATCCATGATATCGACATCTCGAAGAGCAGATCTTCGTTGCTGGATCGCATCCAACAATTCGTCCACTTTCCAGTTGAGAGAGACTGGACATTGAAAAGGTTTCTTTTCTCCATCAACAAGGCACCAAAGCTGGCAGGTATCGTTCTGCGACATTGCGTGTGGTGGGAGTCGGTAGGATGGATAATAAAACAGAGTATATGGGCGCATATCGTTCCTTTCGCTCATTCTTATAGGTGGCATTTGGTTTCAGACCAGTGTGGAAAGCAAGACTGATCAATATTTGGTTCTGTCGCGCGTTAGCTAACAACTCGCAATCGGCCGTCATTTCACAAAAATTCATAATTTGATTTTTGTCCACTACCTATTTCTGCACAAGCATTCATCGAAGTTTCAACTCACCACATTAGAAATTAGGTCATCCAGATTTTCCCCTATTTTCCCGCTGCTCTTGCTATTATGTGCACTTTGCAAATTGCACTACATGACGATCCTTCGAGTGTATCCACGATCACATATATCAGTTGGGGCTCACCCTGTCGAACGACCCGTAGCTCTAAATTCTCCAACGCATCTTGGTCATGCTTTGCACGATGGATTTAACACTCACCTCGGTTTGATTAGACCTATAACATGGCATTCAACCACGCCCTCGCCCTCCTAAACAACCTCGTTTGGATCTTGTATTCACTACCATCGACGATGACCTTAATTCGTCGGCAAAGCTGGTGTTTCGTCTTGGTGACGACAACTGCCACTGCTCTTCGACTTTTCGCATTGGGGAGGTGTTATTGACGCTCATTCACTTTGGCATCTTGCTACTGCTCCGATAGTTTTTAAGTGGTATGACTTCCTTGTAGATGATTCTCTTGATCCAAGTTGGCGAGATCATATATTGTAATGGTGATTATTGTTTCCTGTAGTGTTAGCATCGTAGCCCTCGTCACATCACCGTCTCCACCAAAAACCATAAAAATCGTTGGTTTTTTTTGGGCAGTAAGCGCGAGAGGACGACTGCATACACACCACGATCGCGCAACAGTGCTCAGAGTCATGATCCAATGTTTGCAAGCCCAATGCAGCATCGACTACAAGTCGTTCGGCGCCACCTGACGTTGAACCCACAGCTTCTTTGTTGAGTAAGACGAAGAACAAGAAATAATTCCTAGGTCAGGGAGAATGAACGCGATCTTCGACGGTCACACTGACTTTGACATTGAACAGCACCGTTGAACGAAGATGTTGGTTCGGTGGGACGAGATTAGGACATTTTGCCTGGAGAACTGAATCAATTTCGTGGCTGATATACCCGGGTTACTTGTGGCATTCCCTAGCCCGGATATCTGACGAAAAGTGCTTAGAGGTCAGGAAACAGTTGCCTTTATGATTTCGGTGAATAAAGGGTAAGCTATGCCAAAATTAGTGTTTTCTATTTTAAAAAATATAAGTCAAAGTCAATGACATGATAGACACAGCAGAAAACCTTCTAGCTGCCCTTTTTCCCCGGTTATTCTGATTGATTGCTATGCACATCGCATACCAGCATTGGTTTATTTTCTGATCATGCCACACATATCAGCCGCCGTGTCAATGGGTGCTATTGCGCTCAAATTTTAACCCTCACCACTATTATCTTTGAATGAGGCCTAGTCTCCTAGCATCACGGTTATAAGACTGGCGCTCTTGGTGATCTGCTTCTCTATAGATTGACGCAAGTAGCAATGTGTCAAATTCACCAGCTCAGAGAAGGCCTAAATTTTTTAATCAAAAGGTACTCCTCAACTCAGCGATATTATATAAACCTCACATAATTTGTGTAGAATGTAGGATGGTTCATTGGAATTCGCGTCGATGATACCTACACGAAGAGAAAGGCTACGAACTTTGCGAAAGGAAATTGGACGGTACAATGAAAGGGTCACGTCTGACTCCGTGCCAGGATGTATTTTTCAAGTTGTCTGAGGGGAGAGGGAAGATAGCACATAGATTTGTAATTGTGCACTCAATGGTTCTTAACCTTCCACCCTCGAGTTGTCATTGGTAACTTCCAGACAAAAATATCGGTATGATCAGCAGGGACCAGCAGCATCACGGTTGTTGCAACCTCCCACAGTGCCGTAGTAGTTGAACCCGTGTATTCGGGATTGGTGTCCTAATTGTAACATGGTTATGTTTTACATTCTGACAACCGTATTAGTACACTTTCGTTTCATACATCCCCGTTTTAAAATTTCTCATCTTTCGTCCTACACATAGCAGCGAACTGACGTCATGATTGGCAGACGGTTAATGATCTTAGAACAAATTATAATTTAAACTGGGATGTATAAGGCTCAGCGCTCAGCACTCAGTCCTCAAGCGGGTAAGGTCTGGACTTACGAAATGAATGACTCCAGCAACGACTGCACCACCAAGTGCACCGCCAACTGTACCACCTATGCCGGCCAATGCGTTGCCAGAAAAAACCCCCCTAGTTGATGTGGCCCCAACATGAATAATTACCTGCTGCATCGGTCAAATGTATAAAAGACCGACCCCCGGCGCCTAGGACAGACGTCGTAGTCTGCGTCCCCACGTTAACGACTCCATTCTCGACCTCGAAGTAAACGGATTCAACTGATTGGCCAAGATGGGCGAGGGTGTCTCCCGCAAGGGGTACAACTTCTGCTCCAGCATCTTCCAAGACGGGTATTGCAGCTTCAGCGATCAGGGGCACAACTTCCTCAGCAATCGCCCCGGTGGCAACGATAGCAACGCCAGCCATAAAGTAGAAAAGGGTGTAACGTCGAGTGATGATAACTTGGGAGAGCTTTTGTGTCGAGATCGAAGTCACCATGAGTATTGGAATAATTCCGAAAACATACTGGGTACCAGCAAGTAAATCGCTAAGCTAGTGCTTGAGAAACATCCTCGTATTTATATGCAGATGCATTCAGAAAGCGGAAACCTGAGCATAATGGAATACAAGCGAAGCTTGTAATGGAAAATAAGGTTCAACAAGGTGACTAATCATACCACTAATTTAATTGCATTGCCGGAGAGAATCAAAGGAGAATGATCACAAGGGGGTTCCAAAAATTTAATAGAACACCTGGGGTCGAATTTTTTATTTCGCTCGGTTTTGCTGAACCAACCACC
>QDKV01004935.1_pt1 | contig 19309 bp, 26 predicted proteins | sample 1861101 | NCBI WGS metagenome assembly QDKV01 (sample SAMN04275158, study PRJNA302643) | Fungus metagenome, whole genome shotgun sequencing project. | isolation source: fruitbody | host: Mallocybe terrigena | place: Sweden | collected 2013 | reverse complement strand
GCACGAAGTCGTTTTCAAGTCGTTTGAATCTCAACGACTTTTCGGTGACTTCACGACGACTAAAATTTTTTACTGAGCGTGAACCCAGAGAATTCACTGGCGAAATGATTTCACCTACTGGTTTTGGCCGAAATTGGTGATTTGATGACCCACTTGGATCTTTCAATTTTTTTGCCCTATCTGACCTGGTTCGGGGCTAAAAACTGGAAATATTATATAATATCATTACCAAATATAGTATATAGACGTGTGCAAAAATTCGTCCACTCAAACTAAATGCAATGGGGCTCGCTCATTTGAAAAATCTGGCTCCAAGGTTCCCTCCCAAATAAAATTCCCTAGGTTTTGTTGGAGCCATATTTTTTAAAAACCCAAATGTGGCCATCATGATAGCCTTCGTTTTGCAGCCAAAATGTCACATGATATAGACCTCCCTTAGTATTAGTAATCTTCTGACATCGTTCCTTCAGAACTAATCTGGGTTAACCACAAAATGGCGACTGATCAGCAAGTTGCGCTCGCAAGGCCTCATCGTATGCCGCCAACTTCTACCCACATCTCAAAAGCTGCAAGGCAGGTTGTCCCGGCCTTCTTGCAGAAACTATACGAGTACGTGTTCCTGAAGCTCATCTCCTGCATGTTTTTCGTGTTCAGAACTCTGTTTATAGAATGGTCAACGACCCAAACAATGCAGAACTCATTCGGTGGTCAGAGACTGGTGATTCATTTTTTGGTGAGTTCATCGTTGCAAGGCGGCCATACATCGATCTAAGTTAAATCTAGTTCTCGATCATGAGCGCTTCGCTCATGAAGTACTTGGCAGGTGGTTCAAGCATAGGAACTTCAGCTCATTCGTACGGCAACTCAACATGTACGGGTTTCATAAGATTCCTCATCTCCAACAAGGTGTACTCAAAAGTGACACTGATACCGAATTCTGGAATTTCGCACACGCCAGTTTTCATCGCGGTCAACCAGACCTTTTATGTTTGATCCAACGAAAAAAACAAGCCCCGCAGCAAGGCGACGAGTCTGCTGTTGAGTTAAGGGATGGAAATACTGGCGTTGGACTGGTTGGTGGATCCGTTGAAGGGAGTGCTTCCGGGGGTAATGCAACCGTATCAAATGGCCAAGTGCTCGACATAAACTCGATTCTGAATGGAATAAATGCGATAAAGCGTCATCAGACGACGATCTCCACCGAATTGAACGAATTGAAACGCTCGAATCAGCTTCTATGGCAGGACGCTCTTGCAGCCAGGGCGAGGCACCAAAAACAACAGGATACAATCAACAGGATCGTCAAATTTCTTGCCGGGGTATTTGGCAATCATGCGGCCGCTGGCGCTGGGGGGGTCAGTGTTTCAGGAGGGCCCACTAATGTGGCAGAAGGGCAACATGGAAATCCAGACGGCGTTGATGGTGCTTTGGGCGGGCCGAGGAAACGAGTGAGGCTGATGATCGAGGACGCGAAAAAGGACGGAACGAAGAGCATGATCGAAGAGTTGACAGAGATACCAATAGAACCTGATACGCCTATGCAATACAGTGCGTACTCGCGTGTTTCCTTAGTAGATCTTTTCTTAACGTGACAAGACTATTCAGTTGCAGGAACCCCAATATCTATTCCGTCCCCATCACCTTCTGATGGCTCATTCTTCGTGGAGTCTAAACCCGAAACTCCAGCGTTTGAGTCAACCATCGCCCCTCAACAACCCCAGCCCACATCGATGGCAGTTCAATCGCAACACCAGGAGCAATATGGAAACCAAATTTCACGGGCAGTTACTCCTTCCCGGTCACCTCCAATGATTGATTTCGATCCTCGAATGAATGGAATGCTTCAGCAATTGGCTCCCTTTCAACTCCAACAACTTTTGGCTTCTCTGGCTTCCCAGACCATCACGGACTCTAGCTCATCATCGTCAGTGCCAACCGACACTACCACGAACACTTTGACACAATATCAACCTCCTGTCTTTGACTTCTCGCAATCATCCCCAATCCTTTCCTCAGACGGCTTGATTTCCTTTAATCAGTATGATCCTCAGCCTCCAGGTGATGCCAACCATTCCATCGTTGCACCTGGACAACAGCATGAGCCTACGATACAAAGACAATGGCAGGAGACGGAAGACATCGATAAAGATGTCAATGCGATTAACACAACCATTAACTCCTTCATACAGACGTTTGGCTTGGATCCAACGTTATTGGAGGGGGTGGATCATAACGAAACACCCCCTACTCTGAGTAGCTCGACGGGTGGGAATAACTCCACTATGGCGCCCTCAAATTCTGATTTCGACTTTGACATGTTTTTGAACAACCTCTCGGGTTCTGGCCAATCTGGCTCTAATACTGGTGTGGACTATGGCAGCATTGCTGCTAGTTCTGGAGTCGGGGATTTAACTAATACTTCATTCCTGGATGAAGTGCACACGCCCGCAGCCTCGTCGGCTATGACGGCTAGTCCTCTACAGCCGCTGAGGCAGGTTTCTCCCGAGATAACCGTGAACGGTGCTTCGACAACTAATGATGACAGTAGTACTGGCACGACGATGACTGTGACGAATGCCGGTGGCAGCAGTGTCGGGACTGGGAGTAGCATTGGGAAAAGTCCTGCTGGAAAGAAACGGAAATCGGACTTGGTTGTTGACTTTGACTCTAGGACATCAGCAGAAGCAACCAAGGGAAGCTCTGGCGGAAAGTCGAAAAAAAGGAAGGATAGGTAATCACACTGATACTGGATAGCCAAAATCCTGGTCAGCTTCGTCCATCCTCCGCGAAAACGTCTAATGTTGTATTTTTTTTGGCCAAACCCTAAAAAGCCCACTATTGTACATGTTTTTTCAACGAAAAAACCACGTCCCTAGTTTACATGCCCCTTAATCTTCCAGATTCATCCAAGATGCATATTGTATTTGCCCATGTACTTCTCAAAAGACTAAGATCAGAATCGCAATATAGACTCCCTTCCTGATATGTATAAATTCTGACTCATTCCTTAGATGGTTATTTTCCTTTTTTGTGCTTGCAGTTAGCCGACTTGTCACTTGATCATTTCATCAGTGACGTGGACCCACAAATACCGTGTGATGTGACAGAATTCGGCGTGATATCACATTAATTTGATTAAATGTCCAATTACAACACAAAAGTACGACTTTATCTGAGTTCAGTGTAAGGTATATATTGCATTAATGCAAGCAGTTCAAAACTTTCCAGCTGATTTACCAAAGATCGCCCGAAATTCACTGAGATTGGAACCGACGTTTAAACTGTCGAGATTGTCGTTATTTGAGTAGTAGTTGGAAAGCGGATGAGAGTTGTGGCCAACATTTGGCTGACTGGTATTGAAGGAACCAATGTTCCCATTGTTAGAATAATAGTTGCGCACTGGTCCTGGGGTTCTACCAAACGAAGAATTGAATTTTTCTGAGGTAAAACTTGTGTTGAAGGATTTATTGTTCCCGTTGTTGGAATTATTGTTGTGTACTGATCCTGGTCTACCAAACGAAGAATTGGGTTTTTCTGAAGTGAAAGTGTTGAAGAATTTATTGTTCCCGTTGTTGGAATTATTGTTGTGTACTGATCCTGGGGTTATGACAAACGCTGGCATGTCATTCGAAGGAATACGCTCTATGTTGCCAGTTTTTATCAAGTCATTCTTTGGTTCAGACACAGAACTACTGTCTGAAGATGAATTCGCAAGATAATTATGGGTATCAGACTACGGTGGATGTGTTGTATCACTTACATTTGGTTCGATCTAGCGCCGTCTCGGATGTGGATTTCTTGTTGTCCACAGTGCTGGGGTTGGTGTTTTGCATCCTTGTTCGTGAGACTTCCGAGTGATTCTGTAAATGTGTGTTCTATGGAAAACTCGGACAACCTACCCAGATTTTATACATCGCAACTCGGGCATGGCTGTTCAGCTGTCACGAAGAAAACAAAGGACAGAATTTGGACGCTATGGTACCGCTGTCGCCAAAGTGATGACAAAGAGAAGCTAGACGGGCGCTAGAATACAACGCATAGACAATGAAGAAGTAATCGGAGAGTTGTCGTTAAGAGAGACCATATAAAATTAGCATTGTCTTTTGTCGGGAAGAAGGTAAGTACATAGGTGGTCGAACAATAGCTCCGAGTCATACACTCAGCTTTCCGCCAATTTGATGGGTTCAGAAATCCTTATGCGGAATATTGAATATAGATCCTTTTATCGTGTTGACGACCTAATTCCAATGGCCATCCGAGATTGTCCTCTCACAGCCTGATTACCTACAGGCTATAAGTATCATTCTAGTTGTTTCTTCCCTGCTAAAATCATGTTTTCTTCCCCTCAACTTATACCTGTTAATGCTAGTACTGAATTTCAAGGACAATCTTTATTGCACTCAACTAGTGGAAATGCGCCTGCATCTAATGCAACTACTCTGTCTCTAGTCAACGGAACTCCAGGGGTAAATCTTCAATCGGACGCTTCTCCCAGCTCTTCCGAGCAAGCCGCACTCTCCATAACAGATACCCAGTTCAATCCCAACATTGGGGAAATACAAACCTCGGCTAATAATTCTGTAGCTAATCCAACTACGCCTCCTCAATCCATTGTTGCGGCAAGCCTAACTCCCCATGTCTCTGCCTCCGCGACCACCAATATAGCACAACCGACAAGAATTGATTATGCTCTCTCTGCGACTACCACAACGTTGACAGGCTTGAAAGCCATAGCTGTAACATCTTTTGTCCCTGGGTTATCGCAAGCAGCAGGAACGGCTTCTCAACTTCTTGACATGCTGATGGGATGTCTGTTATTTCCCAACAAACCGCAAGGTGTTCTGACTTGAATTTACAGACCAAGAAGCAAAATGATGCAGGAATTCAGGATATCGCAAAGGATATTTCTGGCCTCATCATCTGTATATATGAGGCCTGCAAGAGCGATTCCAATACGAGAGCAGTTTCCCAAGAATTTTCGCAGGACATCATGGAGCTCTCTAGGTTTGTTGTCTGTTGGTTTATTTTGGCATCCAATGAAATAATAATGTGGTCTGTGAAGTTGTCTAAAGTCTCTGGGAGACGTTTGTGCTATTTATCAAAAGAGGAAGTGGTTATACCGGTTCACCTTCAGTCTTTTGTGGAAAACTCGAATAGAAGATGTTCGACGACAAGTTCAGGAATGTATCCGGAGATTCGAGGTGTGTGATCAATGCAACAGCAACCTCCCACACTGTTTTTGATCGTTTATTTGAAGTTGAAGAATACAATCTCCATTCGCAAGTTTCATGATGTTTGGCGCGAAGCAAATCATGCTACAACGTCTCAGTTAAATGCATACATAGATGCTGTTGTTGGCAACACTACTCAAGGATCGGTTGAAAATGGACCTCAACCTTCTTTCGTCGACAATTCTTTCTATCAGGCAAAGTTCAAAGACAGAGCGTCGGCCTTTAATCGCGGGATTATTGGCTATGAACAGACCCAGGCGACTCCCAACTTTTTGTCACTACCGACCACTGGCATATCGAATTCATTCCAAGGTGCTGAAGTATCTAACAATGCAATGTTGTTCAATGGCTGTAGTGTGTCTAAGGATGCTCTGAAAGTATGGGCGGGTTACCGCGCTGAATGACTTCATTTTTCTTGTTCACTCTACTACTTATATATGCGTCACGTAGACTGATAATGAGATTTGTACATGAATTGTCTTTAAAATTGCGACGCACTGAAGTGGAGTCACCTTCCACTTGCTGTAAGGCCAATTAAAGTGCCATGTAACTTGGACCATATGTACACCCAGAGTCCACCCGCGATCGGGGGTGTTATTGTGTTTAGTTGTAGTCACACGTGTACCCATTTTCTATCCACTACGTTCAGAATGTGCATCTTGTCTCCCTGCGCATCCCCGTGTAGGCATAATTTAGTTAAAATCCACAAGTAATCCTTTTTATTTCCAAAGCAAGAAAGCAAAAACGGAATTCAAGAATTTGAAAATCCATTCGACACTCTATTCATTCAGAGCTCTCTTGATTGCTTTCCGCACCGTCATCACTCTCCTCGCCACTCGCAACATTATCTTCTGTTTTGATTTTATGCTCCATTCGGATGCCCTCAATACCACCATATGGTACCTTATCCCTGTGCCATCTCCCTAGCAGAATATCCACGCGACAGAGTCCTGACGCCGTCCCGGAAGCCAGCAAGGTGGAAGACGCAATCCCGTCACCATTATTCCATACTACACGATTAACGCCAACTTGCTGTGGCCATGCACCAGTACTGACAGGACGACTAGGGAATGAAGGACCCTGTTCTTTTGCAGTGCGTGCAGCAGACGGTCGATCAATAATTTCCTGTGGTTATATAGAATCATGGATTCTGCAAGAGTTGCGGAGCTTACCTGAGGTAGGAATTGATCGAGCATACGAAACTCCTTCGTACGACGATTGTAGTCTACCTGAAAAATCTTATGGACGAAAAAAGGCTTGCGGGGAAAAAGGCGTCAGCGTAAATTTGGAATATCAGCGATCTTGTAGCCGCACCACAGAACCACCTCTTCTGGTTGACCTCAACATATTTGTCGTTGAACAGCTACCGTCAGCAGAGGCTACGGCCAACTGAGGATGATAGTCAGATGCATGGACACTCTATAGAGACGTTAAAGGAGCAACGACTTTATATACAAGACTTTACCCAAATCGTCCCTTGGGGCTCAAATAATGAATGGCCTCTGCCAAGCATAGTAGGAGATACAGAATATGCTTTCACCATATTTTCATGGTCCATCATTATTGGCCCGCCACTAAAAGGCGAATATGCGATCGCATTGATGACATCTATTTCAGAGCAAGTATAGTCTCAGAAAATGATCGGAAAAACAAATTTCTGACTCTACCTCTTGTTCTATTCATGACAGTACCCCTTCCTTCCCGAATATCAGTGAAACATTCCATACCATCGTAACCAACACTAGCAATGACGGTCGGATCCTGATCAAATCGGGCTTCTCCAGAAGGTCCGGACGATGGGGTACTGATCCATGTAAGAGCACGAATAGCAGATTGGTGCACAGTCAGATAATGTGTTGGAAGAAGATCTGTTCTGGTTGGGCAATCTGCCGCCACAGCTGATTGCAGAGTAGAAGTGATATCATAGACAATGATAATCCCTACGAGAAATCGGTCAAGTGTTTGCCCTTGGTCGGACGACAAGACTCACCATTAGTTGTTCCGATAGCTATCAACCCGCTGTTAGCCCAGTCAAAACTCCAACACGAAGTCTCTTCAAGTTCGATGCGCATGACTGGTTGTGTTAGTCTCACTACAGTGCAAATGAGAATGGAGTCTATTCAAGAAGATATTTCCCTACCATATAAAGGAGAGGAATAGACTCGTTCGCGAGGTGTGACGTCGTCGGGATCTGGAACGACAAAAATAGCAAATGTACCATCTTCAAACGTTCCACCAAGGAGGCCAAGTTTTCCAGGTTTATTCTTTTCACTTTTCTGCAGAGAAATAATTTAGTCAAACACTTTCGAAACGACACGAAGACCAACCAAATCATGCGACGGAAGAGGACACCACTTGATATCGTGAGCTGGTCCCGTATCAAGACACAGGACTATTTCGCACTTCATCTGCTCATCGTCTATATCTTTACTAGGACTTTTCTTAACACCTGACTGGCGCTGAAGTCGAAGGGACGACAATGACCATATTTGGATGCATGAATAAGACGGCCTTGCGACTTTTCTACCAACAACCGGGGCGTGGGATGCAGAGGGAAGAGTTGCAATTGCGAGATATTTCTTGAAGGATCTAGCTAAAAACTTTCTTTGACTATTCGGAATTCAAAGACTGACGGTACTTACCAGAGCGATCGTCGGGATGTATTGGGCACCAATCCATTCCCCAGACTGGGGCACCGGCATTCAGGATATGGGCTTTACTTTCCGATGTGTAAACCGCTACAATCGATGTTGTAAGGCCACGTTATGTTCATACATAATGGGAAAACAAACACATCGCGAAGGCTTCGAACGTATTCATTTCTCGCCTGTGTTGCGAACTTACGGGGCCAAAGAAACACGGAACAGGTGGAGAGGGCTGAAAATTCCCATCCTCTGTCGTGATATCGTCTCTGGGTAGATACAAAACTGCGTTTCTGACTGTCTTAGATAGTTTGCAAACAGAGACATTCTTGAGTTATAAACTCACTCTGCGTCCAACAATCCCAACCCAGCTCGTACGCAAACTTCTCGATAAACTCTTGGCCTACGCTTTCGCTCCATTTCTACATTGTTTCCAATTACTTCAGCCTCTTTGAACCATCCCCTGTCTTCAGCCAATTGCCAGATGGGCCCAGGTCCCACATTAAAGCCCCAAGCTTTACTTACATGATCCATTACTTTCGGTGAATTAGTGAAAGAAGCCGTTAAAACGGTAGGAGTGGGGCCAAAGAGCTTGGGAGGCTCAGCAAGTCTTTCCACACGGGCAGAACGCGAGAAAAGTGGAATTCCTCGGTGTCGGTGGTTGACAAGAGGAGTGGGGAGGGCGTATTGTGAACGTTTCTGTCCATGACGCGTGGCTTTCTTGCCAGCCTTCGACGGACTCTGTTTCCCTGATGGTGAACCGTCTACTCCGTTCCTCAATGAACCTGATTTTGGCTTAACTTTAGCCCCATCCTCGCCTGTATCACCTTCTGCTATGTCATCTCCAAGATCTTCCCTCTCTCCATCCTTAGCCTTTTCTTCACCTTTCTCTGGCATAAAGTCGCTCTCAACTTCTGTGCTATCGGCACGTATATTAATGGATGAAGGGCCTGCAAGAGCTTGCTTCTCTTCGTCTGTGTCGAAATCAGCAAGCGCTGCGTAGTTCGTACGGCCCTTTCTGGGTCTTAGCTGTCGAGTCATCAGGAAATCAAGAAAGACTAGAATCTTGACAATTCTGAGGCCTCAAAGCGTTCCGAGTCGTCGTCGGAGTCGAGATTATTACCACGTGACGTTTCGGGCCGGGAATAATTGACCGAGGTAGCTTTGCCGCAAATCATGTCAGCTTCGTGGCTGCGTGCAGCGGGCTCACTATTTTATTTTTCGAGGCGCAGCAATTCTATACGAACATATGCGACAGAACCACCACGAACTTTCTTGCCAACAAGTCAGTCAATTCCTGAAGCAAGCTCTACTGCACAATCACGGCTTTACTACGCCACGCATCCTCCTGCCAGAGATCTTCCTAAAGAAGAGGTTAGAGAACCACCGTTAAAAACGGATTGCTCGTCTGAAAATAACCATTCACAGTCCAAATGGCCCGTTTTCCTCGCGGCGGCCGTTGCGGGCGTGGCTGGTTGGAGTGCGTTCATGATGGTCGCCACAAATCAGGAAAAGTTATCAAGCTCTGTATTTCGGAGCATAGTTCGTGCTCTGAAGGTGGATCCACAAATAACAGAAACACTGGGAGATGCCATTCGACCACAAGCTGAGTGGTATCTGAACGGAGATCCTCATATCAAAGGGCATGTAAGTCAGCCTCTATTTCTTCTTTTCAACCAGTCATAGAATACCACTTTACTTTTCTAGATAGGACAATTGCAAGGTAACATCGATGTTAGTTTTCGAATTAAGGGATCAAAAGGTTAGTATCATTGTCAAACCGCCCTTTCGAGATTTATTCACAGAGATTGCATAGGTACTGGAACTGTATACTTTACGAGTATACGAAAAGAGAAAGGTGTTCCGTTTACAGTTCGTGAGTCTGAATTCTACTTGGTCTTTGTCTTCTTGCTCATTCAGTTATATGTCCTTTAGTTCGATTCAAAGTAATCTGTGACAACGGCACAATTCTGAACATTGTTGACTCGATACCCAACGAGAGTACATGAATTAGACATTTTTGTCGTATTGGTTAACATAATTTATTTTTTTATCAATGAATGCCAAACTGAAGTGCTCACGTGGAAATACTGACTGTGGCTTAACAACGCGATCCCGAAATTTTCTCTACATTCAGAACCCTTGAACTAATTGGTTCTTCTCCCAGAAGCTCTACTACCTTGTCCGATCGGTTAGGTCCCGTCAACGAGCACAAAATTTTGCCCGCTGCACTGTTCGAGACCATGAATGGAGTTTATAACCCCCAAGAAAAGGCTCGTAAATTGCAAGTTTGGGTCATTCATAAAAGTCTAAACCTCCCGAGATTAGATAGGTGGAGAATTGGAGTTCTGCCGCCTCAGTCGATTCCGAAATTTACTTGCAACTTAGCACTTGCATCCATCAAAAATTCGAGATCAGGGAAATTATTCACGCGTTCACGCGGGTGGCCACAACGACGATCAGACTAGTGCACGTTAGCTCGTCAAGGAACCAGGAACGGCAAGCTCCTTCGGCTTAGTCTCTCCAAGGCTGGGTGACGTCCAGCCAGAAATCGCTGTTACCAAGACTCATGGCTTGTCCACTGAAAGTTGGCACTGTTCCACTAATTTGTGAGTGGACCACAATGATGGCGCCCTGCGCCGTAAATCGTTAAGCTTATGTTCCTGCATTGGCTCTCACATCTCGAGAGTCGTATTATACTTGAAGGTTTTGTATTTGTTCACACACTACATCTCCCTCAGGCGCCTTACACAATTCTAGATCTATTATTATCATGCATCTACTCGTCCACTTTCGAGTAAAGTCCCACCTTTTTCGTTCAACCCATGCCAATTTTGACAAAATGCTCGTCAACAGCTCTGCTCGGGAGTCGGCTGTAGCCAAGGCATCAGAGAAGGCTGAACGTAACATGTACTCCTTGCATGTCCAAGATGCTTGAGCTCGTACTTTTTTTATTTTCACAATGGCACTGGCATGTGGCTATTTTTTCTGCGTGGGTACCTCACCTCATGTCATCATCTCCAACCGAGAGATTGCGAATATCCTTCTGCACAGGTTGGCGCTTGCAAAAATTGGCGCAAGGGCCACTTATTTTGATAAGACCGTGTCGACATGTCGAATTTAAGGATTGGGGCGTTTGTATTGTCCGTATATGGCGGCTTGTAATTAACAGCCTTCTCACAGTGCACGAGCCTCCCAGTCGCCGTCCTGGGTCCCTGGATCAAATGTTCATTTCCTGATTTTACACACCTTGTGTCCTTATCTTCCATGATGCCGGGTTCCTGTAATTTTCCCGACTTACAAAACTATGCCACTTGATCTCTATCAAAAGACAAAGACTTGGGCAAGCCTTATTAGTGCACGAGAACTTTCTGGAATGGGGAAACACTTCACTTCATCCAGGTTCCCAACCGTTTCCTCTCCCGCAGTGGTGAGTGCATTGACATGGTTAACAACTGCAAGACAACCTTGCGGCGCGGGCGTGGTGAGTTTTGATCCCAACGTCAAAATAAATTGCATTGTACCTGCCAAATCAACCATATCGTCCTCGAACAAATGAATATGAAATAACATGCACATAAACATAGATCACAAATATGTGACTGCGCATATCTCTTATCATGATCATAACTCATATTGATAAAAGGCACCTCTCAAACAATACTCCTTGTCGTCCATCGACACCATCAACGGAACATTGAACATGTTACCATTGGACAAATATCACTCAGTGGGCGGTTACTTATAATTACTTATGTGCAATCCTTTTAAATTTTTACCCAGGTCCTGTCAGTCGATCTGCCACTGGTTGGCCTTTGTGACAGTTTGGGCAGTTTACGCCACTTGATTTAGGAAGGAAAACAAAAAAAGAATATTTATTACCATAAACGTACTAATCGTCCCATTTGTCACGATTTTTGGTATCTCTTCAGTATGAGAAGACCCGGGGGAGTGACACGGTTCTTTGATCTCCTTTCCCGTCGGACAATGACCTGGCTAGTCTGGAAGATTTAAGAGTATAAGTATGACTCCGAGCTTAGCACATCATTGCAACATTGGTAATGGCCGTTCGACTCATATTTACGAAAGAACGGGCTCAAGTTTGGAGGCAATGCTGTCGTACGGATAGTAAATAATGGCATAGTTGATACTAGATATACAGCAATATCCGAAATTCTCCCCAGTGACCAATACATCCATTATACTCGAGCTGCTGTTCGCCGGATGAATCAGAAAGGGTCCAGGCGCCCTTTGGAATGGAAAAGGTGTCATGTATACTACTTGATATTTTGTCTAAGATGACAAATTGGGAGGTGGAGCTGGAGATAGAAAGTATAACCAAAAAAAAAAAAGTTTTCCTATCGAGCACTGATTAGTTAATACTTCCCTTCCCCCCCTTGCTTCTTTTCAAAGTCTTCGATTGATAAAAAATAATAATAAAAACGTTACACTCTCTTCAAGCTTCAAACCTTGAGCTTTTTTTTTTGAAAAATTTTGATAAATAGAGTCAATTGATGAGATGCATAATAATATTGATAGCTCCTCAATGTCCGGGACCGTCGTATCCTTCGTTGCAATGTTAGATCCAACCAATTATTGTGGCGATTTTACAGGCACAACGTGACGCACCTTGTTCAACAAGTTCATTTTAATAAATTCATTGATATAACAACGATGACAGTATACCCAAATTCAAGCAGGCGTCGAGCGCGGAAAGTCAAAACCATCAGCAAATTATGCACTGATAAAAGAAATTTTTCAACAGGGAGGTACATTCGCACTCCAACTTCCAAGCCACCTTTCACATAAAACCATTTTGTTTGAAGCATTAGTAGAAAAATGAATTTCGGATTTTGATGAATATTTATTAGACATTTTGGTTTTCAAAAAAAGCTTGGAATTGACATTGTCCTCATGATCAGAATATTAAACGAGCTAGCAAAAGATCACTGTCATTAACTGTCCAAGGAAACACACGAAAGGGAAGGCGGTTGGAGGGATTGTCCGAGAGAAAGCACAAATATAGAAGATAAGGTTATAGAATGGAATAGAATATACCACACCCAAAGGCTTTTTTTTTTGATGAAAAAAAGTCAAAGAACCAGGCACGATAATTGAAAAATAAGTGAGGAAGGAAAAAAAAAGAGAGGGCTTGTAAACGAGAGGGGGTGCAAGTGAATGGAATGAATTAGTTGGTTTCAACAGTGTTTCCACATCTTCACATAGTCACTATGAATTTTAATCCCGAGAAAAAAAAGAGAGAGGGAGGGGGGAGCGGTCAACGAACACTATCAAAAAAAAAACAAAGAAAAGAGGGGACTCACACGACCATCGCCCGATCTTCCACATTCGTAGGCCAAGTAGGATACCATTGTCCAACTGACTTTGCGAAATCTCTCATTGGGTCTTTATTCAGAGGAGGAAAAGAAAAAAAAGTTGTTTTATTGAGTGAAAGAACTCTTGGAGAAGCAGAAAAAAAACCCCACTTGCGGCATGATCAAGCCAAGGTTTGTTACCCTGTCCTTCAGCGAACCAACCGTTCGTTCCGCCTACTGCGACGTTCAAGATGAGGTAGAATTCTATATATAAAGAACAAAATGGGGTAGTTAGTCAGCGAACAGAGACTCGGGGGAAAAAAGGAACGAGGGAAGGTGAAAACAACTCACCCTGATCAAACGGACTTGCAAACGTCCCATTCTCCCAAGGATTCTTGAGCGGAGCGAGACTTGATCCGTTGAAGACAACACTTGGGAAATCACCTCGCTGGAAGAAGGGCTTGTCGAAGCGTAGATCGAGAAGGGTGTGCAGGCGCGTGTCGACGGAGATGCGGCTGGAGAGTGGGAGTGCATCATGTTGTGGGGCAGAAGTCGGAGGGGTCGATCCGGGTTTTAGATTGGGAGTAAGGGAGGGAAAAGTCGGAGGGGTCGATCCGACCAGTTTGGGAAGGGAGGAAGAGGGGAAAACCGTCAGTCGGTCAATCCAACAATCGAATATCGATGAGAAAAAAAGAAAGAAATTATGTTTTTACGAAATAAGAAAAGTGATAGGAATAAAGGGGAGATAAATATCAAGTGTGTGAAGCGAGATTACGGGTGAGGAAGGGGACGGAGATAACTTCAAAGCGACTCGATCATGATCGTGATCTATATCCGTTCATGGTAAAAGACCGAGATCGGGAGTCATCTCCATCGCCTTCCGAAAAAGTCTCAGAGGGTCCCAAAAAAGAAAAAACACTCACAGAAACTTATCGGTCCACTCCAAGACATAGGTATGAAAATCATTCCCAAATGAGTGTCTCTTGTCTGTCCACCATGAGTAGGATTTTGAGACGCCGTTGAGCTCGGGTGAGGGACCCCAGTTGAGTGCTCCTTGGACGTAGTTTGAGCCACTGCGAGGTGTCAGTGAGAATGGGTTAAAACAGGGGAGGAGAAGGAGAGGCACCGAGCGGTATATCGAATCCCATTCCCGCGCGATTCGACAATGTCAATTTCACCTGCCAGCCCCAAGATGAATATTATGAATTGATATGAAAGTTTCTGTCGCAGCCTTACCGCTCCTTGGCCAGGTACCATACACGTTATCTTTTGGCAGCATCCATAAGGCAGGCCACATCTGTCACATACAATGGAATGACATCAGTATTTGTTTTTTTTGCGGAGACAGAACGGGCGCTTACCCAGTCCCTGAAAAAGCACAGTTCAGGTCAGCAAAAGAAAGAAAGTTCACCCCCAAAAGGAGAAAAACATACCCATTCGGCATCTTGGCTCTAATCTCCACTCGGCCAAATTTGAGACTGGCACTGAACCTCGTACTGAGTCTCGCGCTCATAACGGGGTTGATGACGCTGCCTGTCGTTTTGTTGCTAACTGCACTACAGGCTTTGAGGTAGGATTGTTGATCGAAGACTTTTTGCCCGTTTGGGAGGGAGAGGAAACCGTTGTCGGGGGCGGTGAGATTGAAGGTGCAGTCTGTGATGTTGAAGACGGTTCCGTCAAAGATGGCGTCTGGAGAGGAAAGGGAAGAGGAGGTGAGGGTAGGGTTTAAGTAGAGGTGTCCACCGGAGAGGTAAGAGTTTGCAGATGAGCTGGTTGTCATTTCGAATTCGCCGTTTCTGAAATAGAATTAGATTTGAGACGAAAAAAAAAAGAAAGGAATTGTTTACCCGAATCCATCCATGCTGACTTCTCTAAAAAACGTACCCCCCTTGGCGTCTTTTCCAAAGACAGATTCTTCACTATCGAAATTCTCTTCAAAGACGAGACAAAGCGGGCTTTTATCGATAGGAACGTTTTTGTATCTGAAGAAACTCTGCAAGGCACCTCCTGCGAAGCCTACGAAGATGATAAAGTAGACGATGTAGTAGGAGAACGTGGCTCGTGGGCTTTTATGGGAGAGCCAGGGTTTGGAGAGCGAGTCGGTGGAGGCGAGCATGTGGGATTTCATGCGTGGGGGCAGTTTAGGTTTCGCGGAGAGGGGACGGGGATTGACCTGGCCCATGGAAGCGATGCGAGAGAGGCTGGAGGATGGAAAGGCGGAGGAGCCAAAGCCAGATTGGAGGAGGATGGAACGACGGGTGGGGACGCCATGAGGGGGGTGGATAGCGGTGGAGGTGGATGTCACATCCTGAGAGGAGGGAAAGACATGGATGGAAGACGGACGGCTGGAGAGGGGAGTGGCAAAGGGATCGAGGGGAGGATCCATGGTAGATTATTTGGAAGAAGGGGGCTGTTTTAGAGCACCGGAAGTAGTGCGACTTTTTGGGATAGGATCAGACATCGCGGAAAGAGTGGCCCTTTGAGATCTAGGTACACAGAAATGGTAATCTTCTTGCCATTTTATCTATAAAGCAAATGCCTACCTGTCCCTTCCCCTTTGTCTTCCTCCCCCCAAAATGGCTCTCACCATCCAGAACAGTGACTATGATCTCTGGGATGCTTGGCTTCATAAAATATGTACGTGTCCCCACCCCTCACTCACTCATTTTATTTATTTTCTATAGATGAGACCACCCAGCAAGAAAACTGGTTCATGCCCCCAGAGGAGACCCTGTCCACAGGTGTCGCCATGCGTGTAGAAGACGGCTTCTTCCGCGTGTTCCCTTACGAAAACTCTTTACTCGTCCCCTTCGAGGCAGCGGTCAGAAAGCTCAACCCTGTCGTTGCCGTCAAGATCAGGAATGCAGGCGTCCAGGCTGCCATTGGGAACGTGTACGTTATTTTAGGCGTTTTAGGCGCATTTGTTAATTCCATCACCGGTAGCGGTCCGGAAGACACTTGTCTGTATATCGACAACAACACTCGCATCCAGATCCTTGATTCTATCGACCAGTTACCAGAGGCTGAAAAAGACCAATGCGGTGCATTTATCGTACATTCCCTCCGCTCCTTCCTATTTGTAAACTCTAATTTCTTTTTCTTATAAGCGCGACGACCGCTCCGTCATCCTCTGGGCTTACAACCTCGAAAACATCATCCCCCTCTGCAAGGAATTCGATGAAAAACTCATCAAGCACATTTGGAAAAACAGAGGGTCCTTTGGCCATAGGAAATCGCAGTCCCCGTCTGTCATTTCTTGGTCCGGGTCCGCTCTTGATTCTCGTCCGAGCGGAATCCTCATGGGTGGAGGGGGAAGATTACAGACACCCCCGACTCCAGGTGGTGCACTCTCACCTGTGGGCTCACAAGTGGGACTATCCCTGGCCCGTCCCGAAGAAGTCCATCTAGAAAACTCAAGCTCTTCAGAGAAGGAGGCGGAAGAAAAGTCCGAGTCGTCGTCGTCGCCGCCGCCACCACCTGCCCCCAAGAAACGTTCCTTCTTAAGCTGGTGGAAACTCGAACCCCGCAGTTCCACTGATCCTTCCTCCGATGCCGAAAAGGGCAGGAAGAAGGTCGAGCGAAAGCTAAATATCATCGGACCTATCTATGCAGGTCTAGGCGCCGGAGTTGCTGCCTGTACGTTTCCCATATTTCCAAACATTGTTTTCTGGCTAAACGCGCAATGACAGACTTTTGCTCTTCGGGTGTCTCTGTCCTCCTGGAAGAATACGCCCTTGATGGTGACCCCATGCGGTTCGTCCTCGTCGTCACTCTTCCCGTCATCTACTGCGTGTCTATTGTTCGTATTCCCTCTTTTTAATAAATCAAAAGACTAACACACGCACGTAGTTTTTCTGTCTCCAACTAATCGGTAATCTACTCCTCATGTACGTCCCCTTCCCTCTCACATCTTCTCTCTCCAACTTCTTCTTTTACCAGATTCGGGCCTGTAGCCCAATACCATGAAAACTCGATGTACTACTCCGCCGTCAAACCCGAGCCAAACCTAGAAGTCGATCAGAATCTACCACATATCACGATTCAAATGCCGGTTTATAAAGAGAGTTTGGAGTTGACAATGTCAGTTTTTCTTCAATCGTTTTGACGGGGAAGTGGAGGGCTGATTTTGTACAGCGCCCCGTCGGTTTATTCTGTGAAAAAGGCAATGCAAACCTACGCACGACAGGGTAAGTGTTCCTTTTTTTTGTTTTTTTGCTTAACCCCAACTTGCTCCTTAGGTGGCACATCCGCTATATTCATCTGCGACGACGGGATGCAGCTCATCGGCGAGGAAGACCGAAAAGCGCGCATGGCATTTTATGCCAATCATAATATAGGCTGGGTCGCTAGGCCTGGTCATTCGAGTGCGCCTGATGGGTTCAAGAGGGCGGGCAAGTTTAAGAAGGCTAGCAAGTAAGTTTTTTTTCCTTTTCTTTCGCCTCTCTTTAAAAAAAAATAATGATGATTATAATAGTATGAACTACGGTCTCTACCTCTCTCTCAAACTCGAAAAACACCTCGCCTCTCTGCTCTCTTCCGGTATAACCGACTCTGAAGAATCACTCGAAGACCAGGCGATGAAGCTCGCCCAGGACGAGATCTTTGAAGAAACCGACAGTCGCTGGAAACCCTGGTGTGCGAATGGGAAGAGTCTGAGGGTGGGGGAGATTATTTTGATTATCGATTCTGATACGGTCGTGCCCGAGGATTGTTTTAGAGATGCGGCGAGGGAGATGGGGGAGAGTCCGGATGTGGCTATTATTCAACATGAGTCGGGTGAGAGTCTTTCTTTTCTTTTTTCTTTCTTTTCTTTCTCTCTAATGCATTTATAAAAAAAAAGACGTGATGCAGGTCGCCAACCACTACTTTGAAAACGGGATCACGCACTTCACCCGACGAATCAACAAATGTATCTCCCTCGGCTGTGCCAACGGCGAAGTCGCGCCCTTTGTAGGACACAACGCTTTCCTTCGGTGGTCTGCCGTTCAGGACGCTTCCTTCCTCGATCCAGCGGACCCAGACCCTTCCGACCGAGAGGGAAAACTTCTCGCCGGGAAGCGGAAACAATGGAGTGAGGCGAACGTGTCGGAGGACTTTGATCTCGCGCTGAGGTTGCTGTTGAAAGGCTACACGTTGAGATGGGCTACGTATTCGAATGGAGGGTTCAAGGAAGGTGTGAGTTTGACGGTGGTGGATGAGTTGGCGAGGTGGCAAAAGTATGCTTATGGTGGGTTTTTTTCCAACTTTCGGCTTTTTGGAATACTGAGGAATTCCCCACCTCCCCCTCCCCCTTTCAAGGTTGCAATGAGATTATTTTCAACCCGCTCATCCATTGGTGGCGACGTGGACCTATCAGTAAACAGCTGAGAGGGTTCGTTTGGTCGAATGCTCCTGTTCATTATAAGATCGGGATGATGTCTTGTATGTCTCTCTCTCTCTCTTTCTCCTTTTCACTTTTGGGACGAACGGGCTGATTTATGTTTTTTCTCTCGGGGATTAGATATGTTTTCGTATTGTAAGTCCCGCACTCCGGGCTTTCCCTAATCAACCTAACCACCCTTCGTTTTTCTAGACGGCATAGCAGCCGCTACCGTCGGCTCCATCGCCAACTATCTCCTCCTGGCCTTCGCACCCCAGCTGGACAGGTTCTACCTCCACTCGTTCGAGATCCTCCTCGCATGCACAGTCGTCTTCCCAGGTATTGGGAATCTAGGATACACGCTTCTAGAGTATCGGCTTGGCCATCGAGATTTCTTTGGGTCGTTGTTTGAGAATTTGAGATGGGTGCCTTTCTTGTGAGTGTTTTTTTTTTCTTCGGCCATCGAGATTTCTTTGGGTCGTTGTTTGAGAATTTGAGATGGGTGCCTTTCTTGTGAGTGTTTTTTTTTTCTTCGCTTTTTTGACCCTTTTTGATTGTGGTTGAAAGCTTGTTCTTCTTTGGTGGACTTAGCATCCACCTCTCAACTGCCATCCTAGCTCATTTCTTCTCCTACAACATGTACGTTTTCCCTTCCAAACTTTGAAAGAAGAAAAAAAAAACTCACATCTTCACCTTGCTACGCAAAGGACATGGGGCTCAACCGGCAAAGAAGTCGAACGGTCGTCCTTCTGGATCGAAGTC
>QDKV01004936.1_pt1 | contig 19322 bp, 25 predicted proteins | sample 1861101 | NCBI WGS metagenome assembly QDKV01 (sample SAMN04275158, study PRJNA302643) | Fungus metagenome, whole genome shotgun sequencing project. | isolation source: fruitbody | host: Mallocybe terrigena | place: Sweden | collected 2013 | reverse complement strand
TATATGGCTGTTTTCAAAAATTTCCCAAAATCCGTCCGGATTCGTATGTGGCCATGTCTGCTATTGTCAGGGGTCCTATGATACTGTATACATATAACGGTCTGCCCCTGGACAATACGGATCCGCGTCTTTCCTATTTCGTCCAAATCATCGTCGTATTGGCCACCTTGGAACCTCGCTCAAAAGTACATTCTGCCTATCGAATCAAGAAGGCTTAGTTTGGTGACCAACACCGAGATGCGTGCGTGCTCTCAAATCAGAGTTGAAGAAGGCAGTGGCCGAGTTGAACTTGATGGGGCGGAAGCTGGAATTGAAAAAGGCAGAGGCACAGGTGAATTTGAAGGAGGCGGAGGCAGAGTTGAAGAAAGCGAGGGCGGAATTGAAGACTGGACAATTCGGCTCTGGAGGTGTTGGGGATGGGTCTGATGGACCATTTAAATTTCGTGGTTCTGGAGGTGGTGGTCGACAATGGCATCAACACGTCTCCCGAAACTCACCGACCAAGAAAGAGGTCTTTTCGATCAGTACAAAGGTTGTTTCAAGTGCAGGAGGTTCGACGTCACTCACAAGGCGACTTTCGACTTTCGATCTGCAGACAACTATAAACCTCTCACATGTTCACTGCTGCATCCTGAACATTAGGTTGATTTTTTTTTGAAGTTTAATAACGATGCGGGAGAATGGACGAATGTAACTGTGAATGTCGTCTCTTCTCGCCTGAACACAACGTTGTATTCCTGCTCGGATCTCTGATGATGATTTGTCGACGTATGCTGTCCGACAGGCCTGGTTTAACTTCTAAATATTTGCGTCGAAGTTTCGAGAGGCCCACTCTCAGTCTTCAGGGATTGTTTATTGAGAAGGTATTACAAGATCTTTGAATTTCCGGCTTTGCTCTAGCTAGATATCGCTTAGTACCGACCCAATAATCTGGAAGACCATGCTATTGCTCTCCGCTTTGTCCTCTTCAGCCGATTCGTCATCACTTCCGCGATTTCGACCGCATCTCGACCTGTTATAGGATGGGAATGTATTCCCGTTTTCGTCCTCATCCACGTCTGGGTCGACATAGGCAAGCGTATAGCTCACAGATGTCTGCACATCGTCCAAGTGAATCAGCTGCCGAACCCCAATGGCGTTCCTAGAGTCGAAAGCTTCTTTCAAAATCGCAAACGTCTCCGAAACATTACCAACATCAGGAGGATAGAGATCATTCTGTGAAAAAAAATTTCGCCTCCCCTTTGCTCTCTCTCTGTGAATTTCTCTTGTGGCCTCCAACTCCTTCGCAACTTCAACAATACCTTCCATTTCACTAACCCACTTCCCAACCTCATTCTTCAAATTTTTCTTCTCTGCATCGGGGACGACACCTTGATCAATCAAAACCTTTGCGACATAGCCTAGATCCTTCAATTCTGCCTCATATTTAAAAATCTGAACGGCAGGGATGAGTCGAGTCTCGGAAAATAACTGCGATGTTGAGTAGCCAATGTGGTCCAATGATTCCTCCCGCACGGAGGCCTCGAGTTTCACAAGACGCTGGAGAAGTCCATGAAGTGAAATCACTTCCATAGGCGTATTGCCAACACCATTTTCCATTAAGAGACTCATGTCGTCCAGGAGTCGCTTGGAGAAGAGGGGAAATGTAAGCGAAACAGCGGAATGAAGTGGCGTCTGTCCATTAATGTCTCGAACCAGAAGACCATGTTTCGAATAGTCAAGCAAAATTGGTATGATTTTATCATATCCGCCTTTTGCTGCAATATGTAAGGGCTACAAAATGACAGAACTCTTGTGAGATCAATGAACTGGATTGAATTGGTAGGGTACACACCGTGTTTCTTCTTAGAAGCGATGACTGTACAAGTAATAGTTCATTCAAATCACGCGGCAATTTCTCCAAGAAGTATTTGAGTAGCTCAACCTTGTTTTCGGAGCAAATGAAATGGCAAATGTTCCATCTTTCGAGAAAAAATTTCAATGAAATGTAAGCATTATAATAGAGTTCTGGATGTTCACCCTCTGGCATCCTTGTGGTTTGGTGAGATGTTTCTGGACAGAAGGTAATCCATAATCTTGACATTGTCAGATACACAAATAGCCAAGAGCAATGGATTGAAACCAAGGGATTTGATTCTAGATTCAAGAAAGGTTAGTGACAAGCCAAAAAGATGTTAATCATTTAAGAGCTACATACTCCAACTGCAAACACTGTGTCATGAGCTTTGGATCCAGCTTCGCGACTAGCTGGATCAGATTGAGATCATCACTGAGTATAGCGGCAGAAAGGGGAGATTCTCTCAATCCATTGGGAGTCCAACCAAGCCAACTGGGCAACCACTTCTCGAGTTCGCCTCCTTTATCAATGCCTAGCCGCTTAAACCAGATCGCCTTCGAGTCCGAATTCGTTGAGGCGTAGTGACGATATGCAGCGAGAGGGCGCTCCGAGGCCAAATATGTTATGACTGCAGTTGCCTTTTCCCTGATGGCTCTCGATAACAGAGGTGGGTCCATAGTACCATCAACACCTGCTGCGTTTGGGTCATTCTTCTTGGCTAAATCGATTCGCTTCTTCCCGTGAATACAAAGACCAAGATAAGGCTTGTTTTCATCATTTGTCGCAAGAGGAGCTGGTTCCGTTTCGCTTGACTGTTGTGCAGCAGGGATGTCGATGCCATCACCAGTGCGCTTGATATATTCGTCAAGCATCTCGGCCTGATCATGTCGAAGAATGTCATATAAGAGTGAAGGGTCAAGCAACGGAACAGGTTGTACGAGGGACTGATAGAGGTTCGCAATATGTACAAAGGCCTCCAAATCATGCTGAACGATGGCCCATACTATCGGTGTTGCTTCGCCAACCTCTGGCCCAACGAGAGGGGATTCATTCTCTGTAGGTCGCTGTTTCCGCCAGAAGGTAGTCGTGTTCAACAATTGCCTAGGATGTACATTGCTCGTTGCTTTTGACGGCCGGGTGGCAATGTCGACAAAAACAACCCTCTGTTGCTCGATAGTGATATCCGAGTCACCTGAACTGACACTTTTGGTGTCTGAATCGTCGTCTATAGGGAAATGATGAGCTCAGCAGAACTTTTCCCTTGTTGGAAGCATTGCTTACCCATGACATTACTATCGAACTCAATTATTTTTTCGTCGTCTTTATCAGGGGAATACTGCGCAGTTGCGATCGCCAAAATTGATTTCACAATCAACCACTGTTTGTTTGCAATAGCAGCAAAAAGAGGTGTGTAGCCTACAAGCCAAAATCAGAAAATTGGTTATAGACAATAACAAACGCAACTCACCACTGGTAGTCATATCTAGAGGCACCTTTATTTACTAGTAGAACTGAGATATTCAGTGGATCCGGAGCCCCCGGGGCAGTAGCAGCCTCGCCAGGATCAGGCAAGCATAATCTTTGTACTTCTCATTACCCCCATTGTAACACGCCTCGTACAAATCATCATACACCTCAAGCAGATGCTCAGGAACTCGGCGGTTGTCTCCATAAGGATCGCTTGATAAATAATGGTAGCTGAATTCCCTCTCAATTCCTGTGGGGCAAGGTGAGTCAACGCTTCGAACCTTTGGCTGAGGCTGAATCCTGATGCCAGCGGTGGACTTGACGCCAGGATAAGCTTCGTTCCAAGTCTTCGCCTTTCGTTCAGAGAGTGTGGCCTGCACCTCAACTAGAAACGCCTTAATATCTCGCAGGTCTTGCAATTTGTTTGTCTTGCGGTTCAGGTCGAAAGATAATGTATCGGGGTTTTGGGTACCTTTGTTCGAATGCCCTCAAGAAACCCAGCCAACCAGGCCCAAATGATTCTGGTGGTTGGGCGGCAGGAAGTCTAGTGTCAGGGCAATTGTCCATTTCCTCATCCTTAATCTTCTCTGAGATTCCTTGAACAGCGAAGTCAACCCAGTCTCTGATGGTGACTCTATGAGATTCACTCGAATATTGTTCCAAACAATGCTTGAGGCCAAAATTAATCGATGCACCGAGAGTAATGAGAAGCTGCGCAACATCGTCATTGCTCTTCACAGCAGGTTCGAGTGGTTGATACGCAATTTGAAGATAGTTTTGAACTTCGGAGTAGCCGGATGCTGACCGTCTGACGTGTACTGACCTAAACCCTTAATAAGTAAGATCCATAACAACACAAAAAAAAAAACACGAACGCAACATCCAGCGCTTTTGTAATATCACTCTCTTGAATGTCCAATCTGGCTCCATGTGCGAGTAAAAGCACAAGAGTCGCGTAGTGCCGCTTCTGAACGGCGGTCACTACAGGAGATATGGCAATCTCGCGCTGCAGATAGGGCAAATTGATGGACAGTGCTGATACTTGGATCACAGCGTAGAATCGACTCCACCAAGCGCGTTCTTCCCATAACAACAAAATTGTGGAATATTGTCCGGACATGATTTCATCGGCTGAGGTGGAAGTGGCACCTGCCTTGAGAAGAAATTCGACAACACTGCTAGCTTCAGGATCGTCCTCGCGGATAAGAGTCAACGTAAGTGGATGGAAAGAAGTGTCAATGTAATTGCAAGAAGTAGGGAGTTTCATATCAGCTCCGGCAGCCAAGAGCGCTTCAATGGTAGGTAGATTTCCGAACACCACCGCGTAGCAGAGAGGAGTGAATCCAAAGTCCCAGTCATGAATGTTGACATCGATGACGTCTGGGTCATCAGTCTCGTCCTCGAGAACATTTTCCTGCCCTGCTTGAGCTTTGCTGTCTGCAGCTTGGGGTTCCTCTGCAGTATATTCTCCTTCGCCGTCACCATCACTGTCATCGCCAAGGTGGTCGTCGCCGCCCCCACTGTCAACGTTGTCTTCCACTTCGGACATCATAACATCTTCGTCGTCGTCGTCGTCTTCGTCCTCCGATGCAGACATCACAACATCTTGATCGTCATGCGAACTCCAGTCGTCTTCGGAAGAAGGTCGCCCAGGTGGATTTTTAGTCACTGCTTCATCCTTACCCTTCTGGCCCTCGAGCTCCAGCTTGTTCTTCTCACTCCTCACTATCAACTTCTTGACCAATCTCAGCAAATCATATTGCGCCGCAAGGTGTAAAGGCGTCCTTCCATCTGTCAACCTAGCGGTGATCCTGGCCCCGGCGTCAATAAGATCCTCTGCAATATCCACCGCCTTAACCAAAATGGCGACGTGTAAGGCCGTTCGCCCAACGTAATCTCGGTGGTGGACGATAGCCTTCCCCTCGTCCTCGAGGAGACGTTGGACTGCAACACGATCGTAGGAAATGATAGCTTGGAAGAACTTAGCAGCCGGTTTAATATATGCTTGTTCGCTCCATTCGCCTTCATCGATCGGGTTGAAACTACCAGTCATGGTCTGACGCCCAGGATTCTCCTCGACGAACTGGATCCTCCCACGGATATATATTTCGTCCTCTTTCTTTTGAAGTTCTTTTTCGTCGTCATCTATGGGTATGGGACAATGCTGAGACGTATCATCAACGTTGAGAAAATGTTTTCGTAGAAGGGTCTAACGGATTACCTCGCAGCAGTCTTCCATTACTTCTTCGATGGTGCCGAAGAAAGCAGGGTGACGATGAAGGCGACGGCCCTTGTTCTTTGGATTGAAGGTTGCTGGAATAAAAAAAAAATTAGACCTATATTCAGATCGACAGACATTTACACACAGTTCATTCCCAGATCCTAAGCAATGATTTGCTGCATTCAGAAAGAAAAAAAAGGGTTTAAGCAAAGGTATCACGCACCGTTTGATAAATCAACTTGTCAATCCGCCGCGCATCCCATCCAGGGCCGTATGGAATATGCAATGAGGTCACGTCATAATCGTTCATCTCCAGACTGATGCCTGTCTCCCGCTTCAAGTCCCCTTTATATTTTCGTCGATTGCGCCTGCTTGCCCGGTAACTAGTCATAGGGCGAGCCCGCAACTCACGTCTCTCACGCAAGAACGACATGCGCATTTCATCATTTTTCAGCTTCTCCAGAACGAGAAGGCGTGCCAGACCTTTGATCTTGGCTATATTGCGTTCGAAGATCTGGGTGGATGTAAAGTACATTTAAGATGATAAAGATCAGAGGACGTACAGTAGGGTCTATCTTGTCCCGAGAAAGGGACGGAATATACACTTCATAAAATCGCTTAGAGTACTTCGCAAGTCGAACCTCGTAAGACGGTGAACATCTACCATATTGCATTGACGCATCATTGCTACGATGGCTCGCGGATTGGCCCAAACTCTTTTACCTACAGAACGATTATTCAAAATAGGTTGTTCTCTTAGGAGGAAACATACCGTCATAAGCACAGCATGGGGCGTCAACATCAAATCCCGCAAGAATCTCAGCAGGGGAATGGTAGAGTCGGAGAATAATTTGAACAGAACGATAAGGATACTGAGCTAGCCCTACATGAGTATGAGTCCAGAAAAGTCCAGAAATCGACTCACAGTGAATCGAGATCGTGTGCTTGGTGCGAATGCATGTTACGTCCCAAGGAACCGAGTCTCGAACAGCTTCATAGATCTGCTTGATCTTGGCTTCTGCCTAGTTCCATTTGTGAGTCCCCTCCGACGGTCACGAAGTACCCATGAACTCACCTGTTCTACATCAAGACCCCACAAGAAGAGGTCGACATCTGAGGTGCTATAGGCCTGGGAATGATAATATTTCCTGATGGACCTCCCAATCAATAAGCTGAACGAGTGTTCCTTCAGAAAAAATAGCCCAATTCTTCTTGAACTGTTCAAGATCAGCGACCACACTAGGTGACCCTTCCTCCCTCCTATTCATCTCAGCGATCGGCATGACATACTTTGAAGGAAAACCCTCCTTTCCTCCAACGACACGGGCACGCGTCGTTCTGATTGCCCTAGGTGCTGTAAATATATCGACGAAACCGACGTATGGATTGGCAATACGCGCGTTTTGCCTGTCGTTCGCGAAGAGTTTCCTCCTTCATCAAGAGAGGGTTGCAACCCCCCGTCAAGCGAGACGCCAGGGCCAGTAGGCAAGGCCTCGATACGGCGAATAAAAGCATCCGTTTCGGGTGTGGGTTGGACCATTCGACGGTACTATTCGGGGGTTATCGGTAAAGAAAGAAAGTAGTTTGTTTCATTTTTATTTGAAATGTTATCCGAAGGAGACATCACGAGCCGCACCCATGCTCCAGTCGTCGGTCGCATCATTATGTAATGTATCTTCATCTTGTTCATCAACTGTCGCCGATGCGTGATTCGTCTTGCAGACGTTTGGAGTCCTTTACTTAGTGCTGTGGGCAGGCTTCTCGCCTCTCTAACACGACCTGGTGGAGCGCTTTCTCTGTTGTTCAAGCAAGATTGTAAGGAGAGGTTATCTGGCGGTGAGAACGGCTGCCCACGTTTCAAAACGATACTTGCATAAAACTCCGTGGAAGAATCAAGGCGAAACATAATGGCTGTGGGTAATATCAGGGTGATGTTACGTTTATACCGTATTGATGCGACAAAGTGAATCTGAAAGAATATTAAATTAAGTAGAGAATTGGTTCTACGGTTCTGCGGGTGAAATTCTGATCAATTGTATCCATCGAAAGGTGATTTGGCAAGATAAATAAAATTCATATCCACTACTTAACGCATCACCGTGTCGGGTTGCAGCTGGAGTTGGCCGCAAACTTTACGGAATATACGCCCTTGATCATTTTCATGAGACGCCGAATACCATGTCGATTTAACGTGGCAATTTGCGGGAGTTACTACTTGGCAACTCCATGGAGATCATATAATTATGCTGCGCCGCGTTAACGTTTGGTCTCCAGGCGACGTAATATTGCGGATGTAAGTCAGTGACTTGTAAGTCCTGAGTACTGAGTACTGAGTCCTGACTCGGGTCGAAAACCATCTCTTTCTTTCCTTAACACAATATAAGGATGGTTCTGAGTATACTATAATCTGATTCCATTGTTATCCTACAAAATGTTAAGCACGTGATCGCTTTAAAATGATCCGGTCGTATTGTTTTACCACATTAGGAAACGCGGCTGATTTATTGAGAAGAAGTTCAGTTGGCAAGGGACCCAGCATTAATCTTTCTTTTCACCATTCCCCCAATCCATTTTGCTTACTTCAACCCCCTCTTCTTAGTTCCCAACCCCTCATCGTCGACGTCGACTCTTCTCTCGTTCTCTTATCGAGCCCCTTCCTTTTTGATCATTCGCTCTTTGCATCCACACATAAAAACTCATAACACCATGTTGTCCAAGATTTTCACCATCACTGCGGTTTTTGGCTTTGCCTTCGTCGCGCAGGGTGAGTTCCCTTGTTTTTCTTTCACGGCGGGTTTTACCGTTTCCCATTTTTGTACTGAGAGAAATGCCGCCCAGTTGTCTCTGCTCAGTGTACGAGGTCCTACACCGTTAAAGCTGGTGACTACTGTGACTCGATCTCACGAGAGAACAATGTCTCCACGTAAGTTTTTCAATCTTTCCTCACACAATTCAGCTAAGGTTTTTCCTCTTTTTTCATTTTTAAAAAAACCCAGTTTCCAGCTTGCAACCGTTAACAAGGGCAAGATAAACGACCAATGCACCGACCTTCAACCTGGTGCAACACTCTGCCTAGGCAACACAGGCGAAGACTGTACCGAGACATACGTCGTCAAGCTCGGCGATACCTGCGATGGTGTCTCCGGCGCTTCTGGGTTGAACAACACCATCTTGTACCACAACAACCCTCAAATTGACCAGGGTTGCACGAACATCTACGTCGGAGAGGTGAGCGTTGGCGCTATCATTGCCACGTTGTCGTAGGAGGACTAAACAAACATTTTCCTATCAACAGGTACTCTGCGTTGCCAAGACCGTTCAGGTCCCTGCCGTCCCTTCCACCGGTGTCGTTGTCCCCGTTTCGGGTCCCCCTGCGAACCCCAACCCAGCGGACAACCAACCTCCTCCGACTGTTCCTTCGCCCATCACTGTTACTCCCTCCTCCGTGGCTTACGGCACTCCTGCAGCCAATGCCACTCCTACGCCCGCAGTGGACCCTACTGCAGACGACGATAACTTGCCTTTCTGCGACGAGATCTAGAATCCCTTTTTTTTCCTTGACTGGATCGAGTCCTTTCTCATTAGTCAATTGCTTTTCGTCTTTTTGATGACCTTTTTTTTTCTCATGAAGATTCGAAATCAACCCAATCGTCTCTTAGAAACACTATAGAAAATAAGTTTGGCTCGCATACAACCACAGGTCCATATGGGCTGACTCTCATGTTTTTGCATCTCTGATTCTTGATTCCCATTTTGTCTCTATGTTTACTACTACTGCAGCATTCTCAGGCCTGGCTAGTAGAATTTTTTTTTTGTCCTTCTTTTCGGGGCAGGTCGGATCGAAAAGATGACTCCGTTTAAAATCCCCCTTCCGAATTTTTCATGCTGTTTACAGTTGCATTACTTCTCATCCGCTTGTCGGTTGTAGCTTGTCATACATATATCCGTTTTACTAAATATACCCGCAGTTGCACTGCGCTTGAATATACGAGTATTGCTGGTGAGTTGAGGCTTGGTCTTGAATAAATTTATGGGCTTTTATGAGTCCAAATGACGGGCTTCCGAGATCCCCGAACGCCAATGCCAGATAAATATTTATTTATTTGCCTTATCAGAAAAAATATTTTGTATTAGGTAAATTACCCAAATACTTGCACCGATCCCTCAGCAGCAAAAAATATGTTCAACTCTCATTCACCTCCACCTCTGCGGCACCCCGTTCCCACCCATCCAGCTTACATTCCAGAACCTCCACCTACCCCTCAGGGATACCAACGTTTCTCTTCCTCCCCCGGCCCACCCACGCAACATGCGCACTCGCAGTCTACCTCCACAGGCCAACCGCCTCTGCCGGCCCAAGTGCAGGCATATCCAATCAATCCTTCCTCAAATCCGCGAGTACAAGCCTACACGTCGCCCTTTCAACATGCGCAGCAGGGACAAGGGCAGGGACAGTATGTAGGAGGGACGATGCAGAGTCCACAACCCGGAGGAGGGCCAACGACCGGTGCAGGAGTTGCAGGAGGAGGAGGAGGAGGGGGAGTGTACGCACCTGATTTCTCGGCGTGGGGGCTGGACGGTGCGACGGCGCAGTTGGGGATGCAGCTGGGTCATAGCGCAGTCGCTGCTGGTCAGGATTACGTGCAAAAGAACGTATGCACCTTCCTTTCTCTATTTTCCTTTGTCATCTGTGAACACAAGTAACTTACCAGTTCGGCACACTCATCTCTGCGGGCATCATCAAACATCACTTCAACGTCTCCAATTCGTACGTGATCAAAAAACTCAGATTGGTGCTCTTTCCTTGGGCACACAGACCCTGGGCGAGGAAACCCCTTGCTCAGGGTGAGTTTATGCCACCTAGAGATGATATTAACAGTCCTGATTTGTATATTCCCGGTGAGTGTTCTCCCTTTCTTAAAAGGCTTTTTTTTTCTTGACGAAGATTGTTACCAGTTATGTCCATTGTAACTTATATTCTCCTTGCCGCCCTGCATGCGGGCATTAATGCGCGTTTCAATCCAGGGGTTTGTATACAAGTTATATTCTCTGAATTGTTCCTTAATTTTTTTTCGTTGCAGATCCTAGGCGACTCGGCATCACGCGCAACTGTCGTTGTCCTCCTCGACTTTGCGTTCGTCAAGCTTGGTTGTTACATCCTCAACATCACCAGTTCGTCTCAGGTCGTGGATCTCATCGCTTATGGAGGATACAAATTTGTTGGGTATGTTCCTTTTGGTCATCCGATGTAAAATATACTAACATTTCATTGTTGCGATGCACCAGCGTGATATTTACCCTTATGGCAGGCTTTTTGGGACTTCGTGGTCCGCTATGGAGCCTCATCTTTGTATATGCTTTTCTCGCTAATGCTTTTTTCCTGGTGCGTTCCTAATCACTTAAACCCTTATGATACTCAACCTACACTGAACTCTCCAGCTTCGCTCCCTTCGAGCAGTCGTCCTGCCTGATCCATCAAGCGTTCCAGCTACACACGCCACTGCAACCGTCACGCACGCCCAACGCAGACGGCGTATCGCGTTTTTGTTGATGGAGGCTTGTATGCAGATTTTGTATATGGGGTGGTTGGTTCGCGTTTGAAGCTTTGAGGTCTTCGAACTGCGAAGTTGAATGACCGGCTTAGTTTTTTTTGGACCATTGAGTTGTTTAGGCGATATTATGAACTCTAAATCAAGCCTTTTATGCATCTCCCCTCTTTCTTCGGTGAATATTTAATGCTACCATCAAGCTACCATGCTCTAGTGACGCGTATCAATTCTTACGTAATGACCACGCCTTCTCGTTGCACACCAGTGCTGAAACTTAGACATTTTTAAAGGTTGACTCTCTCTTCTCTCACCCAAAAAAATGGATGACCTGGATAGCAAACAGCGACAGGCGTTACTCCAACTTAGAGAACTTACCGACGGTGCTGACGATGAGGTTTCCATTAGCATGTTGAGCATCGTCGATTGGGATGTTCAGGTGACAAATTTTGGTGGAGATGTGAACTTCCTAACAATATTAATTTTTTGTTTTGTTTTCATACTCTACAGCGAGCTGCGGAGCTCATCTTCGAAGGTGGAAGTCCTTCTGGGATTGGCTCTGGCTTTGGCTCGGGGCGGAGGAATGCTTCCCGACCTTCGAGTTCTGCTGCTACGGTGGCATCTTCGTCTTCTTCTACCTCTACTTCCTCCCAAATGGACACGTTCGAGATTGACGATACCCAGCAAGGCGTATATGGAGGTGGCATGCCTACTTATCCTCCTGGTAGACCGAGGGTACAGGTGAACCGCCTATTCTTCTTATTATTATTGTATATATTGAAATTTATCAACACCCAGAACGCACACTTTCTATACACTCTTGCTCGTCCCATTCTTTCTGTCCTTGCTTTCCCCTTACACATCCTATCCAACCTCTTCCGTTTCATATTCAGTATCCTGCGCATCCCTCTTCCGCGGCTTCCTTTCGCTTCGTCCTGGTTAAATTTCTACCTTCCTCTGTCTTCACGGAGACCAGGCGGAGGAGGCGGAGGCGCTAGAGGCATGGCAGGTCCCGAACGGTGGTTGAGAGAGCTTGAAGAGGAAACGGGCGCCATCTCGATTGGGAGGCTCAAAGCTATCAGAGGAACAAGTTCAAGCGTCGGGATCGGTGGTACCTCGTTGAACTCTCGTGGCGGTGCCAATGCGGGCGCCTCGACTTCTGGTGCTAAAACCGCGAACGGCAAGGTGACGATAGAATTCGAAGATGGACGGAAATACCTCCCTGACTTTGCGATATGCACTTATGAGGAGCTGTTGAAGACTTGCCAGCGGGAGATGAAGGTGGGGTGTGTCGTGCTTGTGAGTGATGAGCATGATGACGTTCCAGAGTTCAAAAGGTAAATTGTTTTTTGTCTTTGACTAAGATTGTATGTTTGTATGCTTTTTTTGTAGGTCAACGCTCACGGACCCCGGGTTCGTGAAAATTCTTCATGAGAATGATATCGCCGTTTGGGGAGGAGACGTGCGTGATCGTGAAGCGTGGAGCGGTGGGTGTTTTTTTTACTTATAACAATTGCAGACTGTTGACAATTTTTTTCACCAAAAAAAAAATATTCAGCTGCTGAAAAACTGCAAGCGACTACATACCCCTTTGTGGCCTTTGTTGCTCTTCAACCGCGCCGAAACCCAGGTTTTTCGTCTCCGTCTTCGTCGCGGAGCAATGCCCCTCCTACCCTGACTGTCCTTTCGAGACACCAAGGCCCGTCTTACACCCCACCTTCCTCCTCCTCTTCCTCGACGGCCTCACCCGCACCAACGTCAGCACAAGCCCTCGTTTCTCACCTCGAACGCCAACTTCTCCCGCGCGTGACGCCCTATCTCAATCGTCTTCTCTCCGCACAACGCGAGCGAGAGCGCGATCGTCAGCTGAGGGAGGAACAGGACCGTGCGTTTGAAGATGCGAAAAGACGGGACACAGAAAGGATCGAGAGGAAGATGAAGGAGGAGAGGGAGATGATAGAGGAGAGGAGACGGGAGGAAGAGCAGAAGAGGAAAGAGGGGGCGAGAAAAAGGAAGGAGGGAGAGGATAGGAAGAAGAGGGCGGAGCTGAGAGTCACATGGAGGCGATGGACAAGGAGGTGTGTCGTTGGCAAGTCTGAGCCACATGCTGCTGGAGGAGGGGGAGGAGTGAGGATTGCGATACGCCTTCCAAGCGGCACGCGTGTTATACAAACTTTTTCGGCTAGCAATGCGACGCTGACGAGTCTGTATGCTTTCGTGGACGCTCAGCTTATTCCCAAGGACATGAGCCCGGTGGACGATCCGGTCTCTGTTGGAGGTCAGATTAAAGAAGGCGAGGAGGCTTTGGAGGCTCATATCCTTTCTTGTTGTTCCACCACGGATTCACAACAAAGCCACAACAAGCATGCTTACAACACCGTAGAGGACTATTGGGGTTTCCGCATTGCGACGGCCTACCCACGCGTTGAGATACCCTGGACAAAGGGCGTGAAACTTGCAGACTTGGAGCATCTGAGAAGTGGAGGACAAGTGGTCGTTGAGGCTGTGCAGAATGGGAGTAGTTATATTCAGCAGGAGAGGTCTGGAGGTGGCGAGGAGAGTGATGGCTATGACACAGAGGATAGCGAGTAGATGCGAGATATTTGATGAGGTTCTTTTTTTTTCTTCTGTTCTTGCATTCTACTTGACTATGTGTTGGGGCAAGACTATACTTAATTTACATTCAAGCATTTGAAAAGACTTTGGATATTTGCCAGTGCATCTCCATAGGAAAAGAGCAAACTCAGATTTTTCAGAGGGACCAACTTCCTAAGAGGCGCAACATTTTCTAGAAACGGGATTTAGATCCCTCGGGCTTACTAAATATGGCATGACCGACGGATCTAAATGCCGTTTTTATTTGAACACCTCTTTTCCTCGCGGCCATGCAAATTTGGACCTAGTTCGCACAACACTAACCTGAACGCTGACCCGCAGCAATGGAGGTCGACCTAACAATGCCTCCTTCCTCTGCTAAAAAACGTTCATCCACCTCTCTTTCTTCCACCGTGAAGCGGGCCAGACTTACTCTTCCAGAGGATCAACTGACCACGCTCAAAGACAACATGAAGGAATCCTCGGCAAGAAGTTCGTGGCAGCCTCGTATTATGCTGGCTATGGTCGACTCCCGATCATGGCTAGGCCTGTTTTCTGATGTCTTGATGAACATCACACAAGAACTAGCCGCTACGGGCATCAGAGGTAGCGTTATTGCGTGTCCGAGCATGCGGCGAGCAAATGAGATTGTAGAGAGTTTCAACAAAGATGAGTTGGAAGAATGGAAGGCCGCCGTTCAGAATGGCGTAGAAAAGGGCGATTGGACTGACCTGATTGAACATCGTATGTACATTTTGGATTATCATATAGTTGGATCGTGTATAATCGTAACTCTAGCGAAACTCAAAAATACACTTCCACCGAATGAATCCTTGGGTGTTCCGATCGACCAACGTACGGTTCATTATTGTTATCTCCTATTTTGTTGTGATATTTATCATATGCCGTCTTAGAGAATGGTGAGTCGGTGATGATGATTTGGCCGTATCGCATTGATTAGACTTTCCATTCAGCCGTAATTGGTGCATGGAACTTGAAGTATCACGGCGATTCTGACAAGGCTCTGCTGCAAGCAGTAGATGATATTCATGCACAACCTCCGGAGAGACATTACGTGAAAGTTGTCCCGGTCGTCCAGTCGTCGGGAACAGGGAAATCCAAAACTGTAGACAAGATCGCTACAGAGCGGATTCTCATCCCTCTATGTTTACGCGAAAATTTGGGTGAAAATTATTTTGGTGCGCAATATGCATACCACGTATTCGGGCAAAGATTGATGACATCTAATCCAGCGTACCCGCCCACGGATATTGTTGTTCGCAACCATCTCCTTCATGCCCCTAGCACGAGCCAAGAAAACGATTGCAAGGAATATCTGAGGTCATTCCTGCGCTCACTCTTCATCTCAGTACATCACCAAGCCAAACGGCTCTTTCCAGAGGATAAAACTGTGACATATGCGCACCTAGCAAAGACGTTCTACGACTTCTTCAAGGATCCCAACCAAAGAGATGGGTTCTATAAACAAGTCATTGATACGGCTGTTGCTCCAAATTCTTCCACAGACGTTTGGGAATCTTTCAGGGTGCTCGAGTCCCACTTGAAGCAGCGTTGCTCAAATTGGCTGAGGACATCGTCTTGTCCCATTCTCATTTCGATTGACGAGGTGCATATCCTCCACCATAGACGTGTAGAAGACGTAGGGTCCCATTATACTCTATACTCGCGCTTGAAGTCTGTGTTAGGCGATGGGGTCAGGGAAGATTTCTGTGTCATAGTCCTATCTACATCAACCCAAATCTCCGCACTTGCCCCGCCGAAAGAGGTGGCAGACTCTATGCGCGAAAGAGATGATGAACGACTTCTTCCAGCGCCATTCACGGAGCTGCCATTTGATGTTCATGTCATTGAGGAACCTCTCTCTCCGGGAAGAGCGACCTTAGAAACTGTTGGTTTGTTAGAATTTACTGCAAAATTCGGTCGACCTTGGTATGTTTGATTAACTTCATTATTTTTGCGATATAACATCCTTGTTCATCCTCGTAGGTTCTACGCTACTTATTTATCTCACAAAAGCAGCGGTACACCCCGAGCTTCAATCATTGAAAAAATGATGCTCAATGCTCGGGAGAAGCTTCGTGGCCACCGTTGGCCCCCACAGTCACCAGCTGTCCTCGACCCGTCATCAATAGCTATTCTTTCTACTCGATTCCTGCTTGATTTCTCTCCAACTGCTTCCGATACCCAGCAGTATGAAGAACAACTTGTCCGTAGCCACCTGCGAATGCTATACTCAGTTCATCAAAATCGGCATGTAATGGTGACCGGATCGTCCCCAGAGCCTTTACTTGCGGAGGCGGCTGCGCAGATCATGCATAGTACCATTGATAATAATGGGATCCAAACACCTTATATGGATTTATGGGCTTTGTTGGCAGAGTTTGTTGACCGTGGCTTGGCAGCGCAGGGAGATGTTGGAGAGCTGATTGGCCGCGCGCTCAGCATTTCTGCGATGGACAATGCAATCTATGCACTGGAAAGCAAGTGTGAACTCGTCTTTCAGACACCTGTCAAGGTTTCGGATTACTACAAGGCGCTACTCACGGACGATGCGTGGACGAGTCTTCGGAAATCTGTGCCTGCTAACCGCACGCAGCTCAGCGAGGAATCTGGGACCAAAACTTTTGAGGATGCCTTTGCCAATGCCTTTTTTCATTTTTCGCACTACGGAAAGGCTAATGACGCCTCCCCAATGCGCTCTAAACATGCGTGGGCGCATTGGCTACGCGGGACTGCGATCCTTTGTCAGCCTAATCAAGAGCTCAGTGACCGTATGGCGCCTATTTATTTTTCCAATCTCGGTGCCGTTGCTCCCATAACTATGTCGGCGAATCTCGACCAAGATAAGACTGGTCAATCGATAAATCCTAGTAATGTCGAAGTCCAGTCTGCCGAGACACTTGAAGGCGGGAAAAAATTACCTTATATCGCCGCAGTCCATTGTTATGCTCTGACAACAAATGAGGGCATCACCGTGACGAATCCGAGTCCCTTTAACTTGCGAAACGCAAATGATGATCAAGAAGCACCTCGCTATCAGATCGATTTCCGGGGCCTCGCAGCCTACAGGAACATCAATAATCCAATTAAAATAGCCATTCGAAGGATGATCAATAACTCGAAAAATGCTCTGTTCAATCAACATCCTCGGCTATATGCCATTCCTTTACTGCGTCGCCAGCAGCCCGTTTTGGCAGAAGATCAAGATTCTATGGCATGGTACACAAAGAAGAAACCCAAGAAGAAGAAGTAGGATTGACATCCATAAGCGCTGCCCTGTCTCCTGCCTTTGTGGAGGGGTACATCTTTATTCCCTTTTTACAAACAGTTTTTACAGTATTTGCCATCAAAATGTGCACATTGTGTTATAAGCAGGCTGAAGTCTCCTCTAATGGAGATTTGAGTATTCACACAATGGAAGCTGAAATCCAGCTCGGATATAGTATTAGAGCCACCAAGTTATCATTTACCGTGGATTTACAGGACATCAAAGTCAAGGCAGATAACTGTACTTAATAGGTCAAATTTTTGTTTACGAGTAATATTTATTTTTTGCTCTTTTGTGGCGCAATCTCCTGCATAAAGAGATCCTACAACAGCTCAATTGACCAATCGGCCAGCTTTCGACGATTTAACGAACGAGGCTTCGTCGTGGATGTGACAGAGTGCGGGAGTCGACGTTCCCCATGACCGAGATAAGTTTCCTTCGCATCATTAAGGCTAAGCCTTTGCTTCTTGATTGTCCTTTGGTTCTTTGAAGCTCCATCCTCGTCATCCTCGACCAGAGTTTCAAGGGTCCGTCGGGATTTGGATATAAGTTCTTGCCCCCCGAAAATCTTGTGTCGCCAAAAGACTTCCAGGAAACAAAGACATTCCATGGAGTCGAAAATCGTCGAATGAATCCGAAATCGCCTTAGAATTTCTCCTGCTTGACTGTTGGTTTATGCTTTCCGAATTTCTAGGAACAGGCGGGGTGATCCCGACAATAATTTCGATGCAATCTCGGATATAGCTTGCAGAAGAAGACTCCAGAATGACGATCCGAGTATTCAATGGCAGGCGGGAATTGAATGAATCAACCACCTGGGCTTCCAATCCAAAACCCGGTGTCTAAAGTTATGGCATTTTAAATGTGCCTGAATAAGAACTGCCAAAGCTTCATACCTTTAAGAAGGCGACAGTTCCATTAGAAAGTTTCGAGTGCAATAACTTTGACACCAGCAAACCATTCTTGACATCATTGAGGCCTGTGATTGGAGAGCGTAACGCGTGTTCATATCTGGGACCACGATCTTGGACAACTTTCTGAGCGTACTAGGACAGAGCATCAAGGACGAATCGCATAGAATGATCGTGAGTGTTACCTCATCGCCCTTAGTCTTAGGTATCAGGTGGGCCGCATCACAGTCATCGCCATCATCTCCTGTGACGACGCAGAACTCCCCATCTCGTCGCATGACATCCGTTCTGAAATCGTGGCAGCGTGCCGTGTGCGCAGTAGAAGTCATTCGCTCGTGTAAACAATTGGGGTCCACGAAGATAAATTCCTTTGGATATGGGAATTATAAAGAGCCTCGAATGCAAAAAAAAGCTTACCCCGGGCCTTGTAGTAGTATGTGGCATCAGCAAACGATGCGATGTCAGTGTCGTAGTTGACTGAAGGTTCATCTGGCGTTGCAGACAGGTCGCCACGAACCAGAACATGATGAATCGCAGCCATTTGAATGGCCGGATAGCCAGCCTTTTGACGAAGCTAATTTGAGCTCCATTATCGCTCAGATAGATTTCAACCATGGCTGAGAGGAAGTTTACACTTGAATTACCCTGCACCGATAACTCGGCTCCGTCGCAGACGAGTATTAAGCCGCGATCACGCATATCTTAGACAACAATGAAGAGAACGAATTCCAATCCATTCCCAACTTCTGCTTCCTTGCAATGTCTGCCGATGAATCTCGCCACCTTTACTTCAATGTCGTGTCTCTTCTTGCTACTACCATTCATGTCAGCGAACACGATATTTGGAAAGATACTGTTGATCGTACTGAAAATCCTCGCCGAAGTTGTTGGTTCGTCAACAATGAGACGATTGAGTCTGAAATAGCCGAATGTCATCAGCGTTTCTTGCACTCAAAGATGGAACCGATGAACGCACGAAATTTTTGGTAGCAGGATAGCGATTGAGATGTCATTAGGACCAGGATGCGGGGGTACTCCACTTCATCCCGATCAAGAAGGAAGAGTTGACTGGAACTTCAATGAATGTAGATAACTCGGACCGTTGGCTGTCGGTTCGTTTGTAGGCATTAAAGGATTTGGAGACGAAGCTTTTGAGGGGGATAAAGTAGGCTTGTGCGATGAGATATCCCGGGCAGAATGTGTTGTGGCTGACCGGTGGTCGAAGGAGATCGTGGGCAGGTTCAGAGCGGAATATGGTAGAGACAAAAACTCGAGGGACAGAGACAGAAAACGAGCAGAACAGGACAACAATGGAAAGGCCGGGAAATGGCCAGTATTCTACGTCACGATAATCACAAGTGTCACACGTTTCCTGTACTCCATAGGGTACGGTGAGAAATTGGCCGTCAATTTCTAACACATGTTACTAACATTCAAGGTCTTAACCTATTTCTAA
>QDKV01004937.1_pt1 | contig 19323 bp, 21 predicted proteins | sample 1861101 | NCBI WGS metagenome assembly QDKV01 (sample SAMN04275158, study PRJNA302643) | Fungus metagenome, whole genome shotgun sequencing project. | isolation source: fruitbody | host: Mallocybe terrigena | place: Sweden | collected 2013 | reverse complement strand
CCTTCTCACTTGTTCCACTTTGTTTTACCTGGTTGAATTCTGACCAGACCTTTTTTAGACCTTGAACCCCTCACCTATTCCTCTTTGCGTCCGGGTTCGCTAGCGAACCCGGGAGGCAATATATCTAGGTTAAGTTAAGAGTCGTGGTACTACTTAGTATGTGCAAATAAGTGTTATACAAATTCAAATTCTGGAAATCCTTCGCCACCCTGTATGAAAAAGTGGAGCAACGGACGCAATAAGGTACACAAAAAATTCAATAGTTACCACAATATTAGCAAGCGCTTATAGATTGTGAATATTTCAGACAGAGAATTAATTATCATGTTATCTAACGATTCTCAATCGTCACATGCTGATCGCGTCGCTTATGCGCCATAGGGTTGCGGAAAAAACCGCAGGTTTTTTACTTTGAAGTTTTTTACTGGTAATTTACTGGTAATTTACTGGGTAAATTACTATACTGAGATTTGACCAAAATTGATGGGTAATTTACCATACTTCAAGAATCACATGATTAGCCTTTAGGTCGCGTCGCGACAATGCAAGTGCCACAGCCTATCTAATTCTGTAGCCTGCCACACCCACCAATGTCAGCAGTCCCAACAGTCCCAGTTCAGATTGCAGATGTTCTTGTGCCAAAACCAGATCTCAATGTTCTAGATCTGCTACTATACCAAATTCCGCCAATCAATCACACTCTCAATTTGGAATCCCAGCCGCTAACAAGTCTCCTCTCGAAACTACCCAGTAGCATGACAAATGTGGATCAAGCCCTTCTTCTCCATACATTACCTATGCCAAGTAACGAGGAAATTGAATCACTGCAACGATTATTTTCAGCATCTTATCAATCATTTGTCTACCCGCAAGGAACACACACTTCTGGAGGTGGCATACGGCTACCATTCTGGGTTCTTGATTACTGGACCATTTCCCAAGAAGTCTCTAAAGAGAAACAGATATGGACACAGGCGGTCAACTGGTTGAAAAGAGGAAATCAGACAACTGTCATCAACATGCTTGGTGGCATACCCTGGTCGTTCGAATTACCAAGAGAATTTGGAGATGGAAAGGCGATCTCAAGCCTCACGCATCTGTTCTCCGATGATTGGCTGTCAGATGGCACTATGGACTTGATGCTGGCTGTTGTGCGAGATGAACTACAAAAAGCCGAGATGACCGTTGCTGTGGTTCTGAGCTGTTTTGGTCAAAAACTTATCACTACTTATCGATACAACCAAGACACCTACCTTTCTTCCCGGTCCTGCAGATATCTTCGTGACATCGGTGATCAGCTAAAGGACGCGAAGATATCAGCCGTCTGCTTTGCATTTGGCGTTTGCGTTTCTAGCAAAGGTGTTAGCATTCCAATTGGTGAAGGGTGCAATCACTGGGTGGCTGTCATACTTGATGTACGCACACGCACCATCTGGTATGGTGATCCTATGAAGCAAGATCCACCCTCAGAATTGGTAAACGTAATGAATTGGTGGCTCCAGTCAGCTCTACCTGGAATATACTTCACACTTATGGAATTGCCATGTACAATCCAACAAGATAGCATATCCTGCGGAATCTTGACGATGAATAGCTTGACGCACTTCTTCTTTCCGACGCACGCATTATACAATGGCACACAACCTTGCGTACAGGCTCGAACCGAATGGGCTATGAAGATTATAAATTTCTTACAATATCAGGTATGACAATTGGTGTCTTAAGCGAAAATATGGGTTGACTCACTTATTCGACAGCCAAACTTCCAAGTCTCAAGCTTGGACAAGACAAAGTCGTTGTCAAGCTTTTCTTCTGTTCGCTCTTTCACACCGACGATCCAATCTAATTCCTTCATACCAAAAACAGTATCTGGCACCACTTCTTCAGGTGCAACTGGTGTCCAAGAAATGACCTCTGTGAAGGGAAAAGGAAAAGCTCGGGAATTACAAGAAGAACGAACTTCAACGAGCAATTTGCTAGACTTTTTCACTCAGCCAACCTCCCCTGTTAAAATCGACCCAGAACTCACCAAGAATAATCCTCGCATGAGTCGCATAGACTTGAAATCTCAAACAACTCGAACAACCACATCCGATGATGATCAGATGCAGTTGGACGTTGGAGACGCCCAGGATGAGTCGGATGACATTGATGGCGAAAAAGTTGTTCTCTCCAAGCTGGTTGACATCAAGCAAAAGCCGAAAAAGGTTGGAAGAGGAACGGCGGGCGGTCGACCAAAGAATGATCTGCTGGACAAGTTGCTACATAAATGCTACCGGTCGGATAAGCCAGAGAAGCACCTATTCCGCTGCAGTGGAACCTGTGGTACAACTTTTACAAACCGGAATCTCGACAGAGCAATCAAGCATGCACGCACCTGCAGTAAATTGCCATCCGAATTACGTCAAATTGCCAAGGAACGCGCTGCGAAGGACGCACCATCCGAGATATTTTTTCGATCGAGGGATATCCAATTGAAGATAGAGATTGGGGATCAGTCATCAAACGACGCGGATGATACGAAAAAGGTTGTTAAAAAGAAAAAGGACTCGGACGACACAGAAAACATTGTTGTTGTCAAAAAAAGGAAAGTCACGACTGATACTCTTGATGCCTTGGTAGAAGAAGCCCGCAGCCTCAGTCGGAAAGACAGGCACCACCTTCTCGATCTCGCCATTGTCCGGTTTTTCTGTGTTACAGGTACTCCCACATCAATAGCTGCCAAAAAGGTTTGGAGGGATGTTCTTACCATTGCTGACCACACCTATCACCCTGCTACTCGCACGAAACTCGAAGAGAACCAGATTATTACAGAGGCTGAAAACGTGTTAGCAAAACAACGAACCCTTTTACGAAACGAAGAAAATCTCACTGCTTCATGTGATGGCGGGACATCCTCAGGACACGAAGCATACTGGAGTGTTCACATTTCGACGCCTGCCCGGAAGGTCTATTTCATGGAGCTAAGAGAAGCGACAAGCGTCTCTCATACAGGAGAATGGATCAAGGAGCTGATGCTTGAGGTCGTCGGTTGCGATTATCAATCTTTATTTGTTACTGATTTGACTTTAGGTAATGGATTCGATTGGACGCGGCCGATTCAGTGCAGTTGTCAGCGATAGCACTGGCAACACTCGCCTTCACCGCGAACTATTGACAATCGAGATTCCGACTCTTTTGAATTTGCCAGATATTGTTCATTTCATTAACAACACTCTCAAGGACATAATTCAACTTCCCTATTTCAAGAAACTAATTCTAATCACTCGGGCAGTCATTAAAAAATTTCACAAATCACATCCTGCCATAGCCGAATTCGAAGCGGCCAGCAAAGAAGTTGGGATTACACGCGGACTTGAGGCAATTGGAAAAACACGATTTGGGACTATTATTCTTGCTGCACACTCACTCAAAAGGAACATTCCAACAATTCAAAGAGTGGTCCAGCGTGGCAAATACGATCTTGAGGTAAGTCCAGTTTACGAATGGCAGCTCCTGTATTCCTAACGTCCAATCAGGAATACCAACAGTACTTCCGTACTGGCTTGTCTCGTGTAACACTCAATTTTCAAGTTATGCTTGGACACTTGACAAAAGTCGGCACTCCTGGTCTGAAGGCATTAACATGTATCGAGTCTAATGAAGCGAATGCTGCTGACATTTTTCTTTTTTGGCATGCGATGGTAGCAGCAATGAAAAACGTTATTTCTGATGTTGCAAACGAATATCCAACTGATGTCCAGGAGCAGATTATCGGAATCCTTAATTCCCGTCATCAGCAAGTCTTCGTGGACGGAAACCTCTCATCTAGTGCCACATTGTACCTTGCAGCTGTCTACCTGGACCCACGTTAGTGCTATATCTGTTTTTACCAATGCAGACAACTCACAACACTTGTTCGGCAGAATATCTGACGTCTGATCTCTTTGCGATTACATCGATGGAAAAGAACATTCAAGATCAACCTCTGGATCTCGGCAACAATTTTCATTTTGATATGGCAGGAATACCGCACCCCAAGGTATTCTTAGAGGTTGCCGCTTTTCTTCTCAAGACTGCCATGAATGAGATTCTCTATGGCATAAAGCCTTTGCTTATGAAATGGAAGGGCAAAGCTTCAATATTCAAGCAAATGCTATTCGGCGAACTTGGGCGGTATGCTCGGCGTCAGTTTCCTTTTAACCAGGCATTGCGAGAGGGCCAGGCAACCGTTGAATGGTGGAAGGATGTTGCAAACGACGGCTCAGAATATGCTCAGGTCTTACCGGTACGTTTTCTGCAATCTAAATTTATTATGACGATCACTTCTGGTGCGTAGATTCTCGTGGCCAAAATTTACACAATCCGTGTCAACTCGATGCCTGAAGAGCGCACTGCATCAACGTTTAACTGGTTAACTCCTGCGTTACGATCCCAGCTGAAGATAAATCAAGTTGCTGCAATTACACTGGTGAAGCAGCACTACAAAACCGAGGAGAGAGTACATTGAGTGTACAAACCGAACAACTAGTGTCACTCACCTTTTTCAGTCTCGCAAAGATGCGGTATTACACCCAACCGTCAAGTTTTATGATATCAAAAGTAAATTATTTCCAACAAATGGACTGCCGACACGAGATGATCCTGAAGCAGACTTGCAAATTGATGAGGAAGACGATTCATGGCTGGATGGCAACAACTCGGATAAAAATGAAACTCACCCAGAATCAATAGTCAAAGCTTCTCCCTATATTTCTCTCAAGTCTTCGGAGCTCGCCACCTTCCTGGCGAATGACAAGCCGAGCAAGGTTGCAATACCAAAACCGGTCAATACTTCGAGCGAGAAACTAATGGCTACATCACTAGTAGAAGAGGACAATGATTTCAGTATCAAACTTCCATACATGTAGAATACTTTCTCGAATCATATCTACTTACATAAATGACAGTACGTACTAGTAGTACGGTAAGTTACTGGTAAATTAAAGAGGTTTTTTCCGCAACCCTAAGTCGCACTGCAGAAGAGATTCGTCACGCGTGGGTCACATCATATGATCATCACGAATTTATTGTCAGTCATTCAAAGGTCGATATGTCAGATCGTGCCCTGGAGTTATACGGATCCTACCCCTTTGATAGCGATGAGGATTACAAGGTACTTGATGCCTACCAAGGAATATTCTTGTGGTTTTACAGTTGTCGTTGAAGCAAGGTCTCGCCAGCGTCTTAGCAGGGGCAACGGATCCGCAAGGGGAGGTGATCACGCAAACGAAGGTATTCTACTTCAACAGGTGTGGGTCTAAACTATTTCAAGACCAATTGACTTACGCGTAATCCTAAGAATAACAGGGAATAACATCACCATCGATGAGGCCAAGAAGTATGAGTCCTCTTTAGCAGAGCTGACCAAATCCAATTCAGACAATGAAGCTGAATCGCAGGTTTTAACCTTTGCGAGGCTCAAGGAACTCATCGAATCTAAGAATGTTGACCAGATACCCAATAACAAGGTCATCCCAATTAAAGTAAATGTAGGTATTCAATCGGTTAGATGAAACTTCTATTTACTATCTTTTTTCGACAGGACGCTCCTCCGAGCAAATCCGTTGCTCCTCTGAGAAGGAAACCCTGGGAGTCCTGTAGCACATTCGCAACAAAAGACTAAAACTGACAACGACTTAGCGATCAATTGGGAACTGCATTGCTTTTGTAAATTGTAGGAGAAGATACGGGCGATTTCATTTTAGTCGCGATTTTTGACTGGTCCCAATATGTTTAGAATGAAATGAGAAACAAGATAAGGACGTAACGCGTATCAAACAGAGAAAAGAGAAAAGAGAAGTAGTTCAGAAAACGAGCAGAGACACCCAAAAGTCAATAACGGAAAGCAATATAGAGGGACAAGGACGTTACTTGTGCCGAGTCTAGGGCCTGGATCAAAGCATGCTTTGGATCAAGACAATACCGACAACATTCTGTAGCCAGAAACAATTGCACCAATGACAAGCTGATGAGCGACCCGTCGTCTTTACTTCCGAATAATCTCCGGACTGGCACGCAGATATCAACCAGACACAAAATGGAAGGGAATTCCAATAGTCTGCGAACGAGAAAGTAAAAGGCACCGATAAACGGTTAACCGCCGTGACCCCAAGTCTGCGAAACAGCAGAAGATACGTAATTTTGGTTCCTTGTGAATCGAGTATCGTGTATTGAGACTTGTCTGGAGTGATGTCCCGGAACTGTACCATATACAAGTGGACCTGGTTCGCGTTCTATCAGACCACCACCTACGTGGGAAGCCATCGTGGTCCCAAAAGCGCTCGTGCTAGCAGTTGGCAGTCCGTCGCGACTGAAAGAGGAGCTCGGATAGGCGGAAGACAGCTGGGGATCAGGCTGGTAGATCGGAAGTTGATGCAATACAGGTGAGGTATATGCCAAAGGTTCTCTTTGAGTCTGTTGAATGCCAAAATTGGGGTAGAGCTGTGATGGTTGTACTGTGTTTGAATTTGAAGAATCGGGCCGATATCGAACTGGAGGCAGGTGATTACCTGGGCTCAAGTTCGGTTGAGCGAAGGACGTGGAATGAAGCGTCCCGACGGAACGTTGCTGGTAATTCTGGGCATTGCCACCGTAAGACCAGATCGACTGCGGAGGTGATAGTTCTTGGGAGTTCCGTCCTGCGAATGTTGTCTGTTGAGATCCAGCTCCACTTCCGCGAAGGTTGATGTCTGCATGGAGGCTGCTCGGTTGTGTAGAACTTGCGATTGTGCCATTGTTATGACCGCCATATACTCCTGAAAGCTGTCCGTTCTGACCATTATTACCATTCGCGCTGTACATTAGAGGTTGTTCGTCTCTAGACGCTGACCATATCGACTGAGTTGGACGATAAGACAGCTCGGAACCGAATAAAAATTTAGATTGAGGTGCCGACGATTCGGTGGGAGGGTAGATTCCGCAGTTGACATTCATGTTCTTGAGGCCCATGACATCATTCAGCAAATCCTGCGCAGTTGTGGCCGGCATATGCTGGGGCACGGGTGAAGGAAGGGTGAAAGCAGGATTTTTGTTTGCCTGATAAAGGGTCGGTGATTGACCAGAAAGGTCAACTGGACTGCGCAAAGCTTTCACAGGAGTGGTCACAATCGTGTGAATTTTAGGAGAAAGTGCGGGTGACCTGGAGCCAAGTTTATGATGTGGAACAGACTAACGAACAACAACTTACCGCAAATAAACGACCTCGTCCTCCTGTAGTTCATCGTCGACGGCGTCGTCAGCCGAATTTAAAAATAGGAACGCATCACGAACAGGGTCATCATCCGTACGACTTGTTATCTCGTCCGGATCACGATCATCCTTTAATTGTAAATCTAGACTGGCGTTCCCGACGTCACCCAATAAATGTTGTTGACCCGGCACTTCCGTATCAACGCTGTCGTACTGAGACGTCTCTGTTAGTGGTAGAAAGCCATTGTCGATTACGTCCACATTGAAAAGAATGTGATTGTTGCGGATGCACAGCGGTGAATACTGCGTGAGATGTTCATAAGAAGTGTAAGAACGAGGGTCAAGAGCGAACCTCCACATTGACCAATGCTTTCGCATCTTCCAACAAATCCGCAATCCTCATGAGTTGTTCGACATTTGGATGAACCTGTTCCCTTGCCGGCCGTCCTCCCTCTGCAGAAGACATTTCTCCAGATTTTTGCCCTTCACACATCAAATTCCGGAGAGGCAGAAACCCTCTCATGTCGATATCTTCTTCCAGGGGTGCCTCGAGTGGCGGCAGCTTCTGTGTTGGAAAGGCTCGTGAAAGCGCGAGAATAAATGCGGCATAAGCCTTCCAGAAGTTGATGGTTTTGATCGAGAAACCGCTGATCTTCGTAGAAAAAGATTTCTTTGCAGCCAAGCCTTTAAGTTTTTCTGTTTCTTGGAATGCGGCGTACTCTTGATCTTGCACAAGGTATTTAAAGTTTGCGCGAAGCCATTTGCTCGCAATTCGGAGAGCAGGGAGCGTACGTCTGAAGGTAGCGCTGATCCGTTGGGCCAAGTCACTCCCATCTTCTATTGTAGAATCGTCCTTTAGTTCTTCCTTACCAACTTCAAGTAGAACGGTGTAGAGGTCCAAGATGTGGTCAAGGATAGACCATTCAATCAGGGTGACTGTGCCGGCTGACACAGCGTCCGATTCGCTTCGGCGATGATGAGGAGACGGTATATCACGAATCATTCTGTGTTTCCAAAGCGCAGCCTGTGAAAGGACAATGGTGCTCGATATCATATCTACGGGCAGATGGCGCTCAGAGACAAGGGAGTAGAAATCGTTGGTCAATTTCTCGTTGTGCTTTGGGGCGATTGATGTCATTCTTCGTGTTGTTAGTCGAGGAGTCAATATGAGAATATCAAACATACTTTTCACAACCTTTCGCCATGCCCACTCGCCATAGAGCGTGGAGTACCACTATTTTCTCTTTAAATAGTTCGATTCGCACTCGAGGTGCAAGGGCTGCAACATTCATGTCAGATTTGTCTTTTTCCCTTTTCATCTTCTGCTTCCATGTCTCCAACGCCTTTGTCAACACAGTCCCAAGGTTTTCAGCGGCAGTATCGTATGGTTGGCGGACACACAGAGACCGATAATAATGAACGATCGAAGAAAACAGATCTTTCTGGTAGGAATCCAGAATCGCGAGCTGATGTGATGCGTTACCTTCATGTGGAACCAGTGATTGCGCTTGTTCGTAGTACTGTCTAGACCTATCGTAGTTCCTCGGACGGACAACATCAGGTGCGCCACCACGTTTGCTCTTACCCCTGCGCGCTGGAACAGCATCATCGTGGCCTGCCCTAGGCCGCCCCTTGCTCTCATTGTACTGTTCTCGGTACCGCGCAATGTCGCCCAGGCAGATCAACGCCTTGCTGAACGAAGAGAGTCGAGCTTCGCGCTCTTCAAGAGTAGCCGGAAAATAGCTGAGGGATGTATCTTCTATAGGAAACTGTAGATGGTTCCGTCCGTTTCCGACATGCATACCATCCTCCCGTGCTTTGGATCCGTCAGAACTGGCAATACCGACAGCCAAGATCTCGTCCGCCTCGTTTAAAAGCCCAAGAGAAATAAGCGCTGATCGTGCCTCTTGAAGATCAAACAAACGTAACAAGCGGACGACAAGCTGGGTCCAAAACTTGTCTTCGTCCGCTAAAAATTGTCTGAAGCGTTGAACAAGTTTCCGATGTTCAACCACTCCGTGATAAGGGTTGCCATGCTTCTGAGGTGGGGCACTCACTTCTTGGTGTTGACGTTGGTTGTTTTGGATGGCAAGATCTACGGCAGAGATGCGTTGTTTGTATAATGCGATGAATGCGTACGATGTCTGCATCCAAAGATGATTCTCGACATCCTTGGACTCTTTGGCATGAGGATGGACAAGGAGGAGAGTCAAATATCGCTTTCGCAGGCTAGTACAAACGAAGAAGTTTGCATCTGTGGAAGTAGAAATGTGTTGGGTAAAGTCAGACTCACTTCTTTCTTTGAAAATCGACCTCTTTATCGAATGGTTCTTTCGTTTTGAGTAATTCCTTTAATGATTGGTGGATGCTTCTCGCCTCTCTGGGTATCACAAACGACATAAAAAGCAGTAAACAGAAACGGTCGTGAGTAACTTTCGGCGACGAATAAATCAAACGTTTGTACCGGGCGATAGACGCAGGTTGTTCAGACATAAATTCCCTAATGTTAGATACAATCCATGGTCTTTTAGCTGGGAGCAAGCGTTGCAAGGCGTTGCACTTCAAGAAACAACTTTGATGTGGATATGGATGTGCACAATCGTGGGAAAGTATAGAAAGGAAGCCATAATATTCAATTAAATTCCTCATCATCATCCTTTCCACCCGGCCTAAAAAGCGCAAGCAAGTCTTCCATGCCAAGTCGCATGTCTTTGATCTTGTCACCACTAAGCGCAGCTGCAGCAAGCGCTCGCTTCTTTTCTTGCAGCTACGAAAGGACATTGAGTTTTTTATCCATTAGAATGACCCCGATGACTCACAACCAAAATACGATCCTCAACAGTACCGTCGATTTTGAGTTTGAAGATATTGACATCGCGCGTCTGACCAAAACGATGAGCTCGATCAAACGCCTGGTCCTGCGAAATAAAAAAGGTGACTTTCTAGGTCGTAAACTCATTGGAATAAGTTATTACCTCGAGGGCGGGGTTCCACCACAAGTCAACAAGAATCACGTTATTACATGCTGTCAAATTCAACCCTACAGGCATTCGAATGATTAATTCTATTCATCGAATTCACATAGTACGTACCAGTACTGCCAGCCTTGAACGAGATCAAAATAACTCTGGTGGATGAACTGGTCCTAATTTTGCTCAATGACGCCTCCCTGTCCTTCGGAGTCATTGAACCATCATCTGGAAGAAAATCAGATCGCTTCAACCAAAAATCAATTCAGACTGTCGACCACTTACACCGTACATATTTGATTCCTTCTTCCTTCAAGAAAGGCTCAAGCAAATCGAGCATACTCGTAAATTGTGAGAAGATGATAGTCTTCTCCTCAGAGTTGGACCTCTCGTCAATCTGGCGCAAGAGCTTGAGCACCATTCGAACTTTAGCTGACGTAGGACGTTCTCTTTCGGCTTTCTTTGCCTTTATCGCCAGAGGAACACAGTCTGTGCAATGAGTGTTCCATTCGCCTTCCCCACTGTTCTCTGCATTTATCCTTCAAAAAAAGATATGTAGTTGGATAGAGGCTGGCAGAACAGATGAAAACATACTCAATGGTGCACATCTGACAATCCCTGGTAACGCCCATCTGCCCGAAAGCGGTAGCTAGATCGTCCGGGTCCGCATCCTTATCGTCTTTGCCCTTTGGAACGGATTTCGGCTCTAAACCATCTGCATCGGTCTTGTAATCCTTGGAAACCAAAATCGGGTGATTGCAAGCTGTATATGATAGTGGCCATCGTTATGAAGCTTAAGAACAGGATTGATTAACCACATACCTTGACGAAGTCTAAGCAACAGGGTCAGTACACCAATATAACTATTTCCCCCTTTGCTCGCCATAATTTTTTCAATAACGTCTTCCATTTTCGTCTCGAGGGAATAGTAGAACTCCTTCTCCGAAGCATTGAACTCGCAGGAGATGATGTTGACATGCCGTTTTGGAAGCTTGATGAGGACCTCTCCATTGAGTAATTGGTCCTTCCTTCGACGAAGCATGATTTGCTTCAGCACAACTTGGAGCCGTTTCATAGCGCGACCAGCGCCTCGGCCGGTATTGACTGGTTTGGCGATTTGTTCGTTGAAGGTATCCCAATTTGACAGAGGTTTGATACGTAGAAATTTGATGAGGGAGAAGAGTTCGGTGACGTTATTCTGCCTGTGACGCCATAGTCAGGGGAAACGGCTTATAACATATAGAAAAACACATACATAGGTGTGCCTGTAAGGCACCAACGAAACTTGCACTGCAGCTCACAGCACGCAGTCGCTCCTTTCGTCTTTACATTCTTGATGTTGTGGGCCTCATCTGCAACAGTCCCAAGTCATCGAATGATCACAAACGGACGAAGAGTTCACAAACCGAGTACAACACGCCACCATTTCACCCCATAAAGGGCACACTTCTTCGATGCGGCCCTACCAGTCTTCTTCACAGCTTTGTGCCCAACATCGTCTGTATCCGAATCATAGTCTGATTCCTTTGAAATCTTTTTCTTTGACGAGGATGCTTTCGACGAGCTTTTAGATTCATTCTTGGCGGCCGGATTGAAAACGGCATATTCTGACTTGACAGTGTCGTAAGTCGTGACAATAATATGCTGTTTCTGAAGTACTAGAGGATCTATAGGGAGGTAAGGTTATTTGACTCTATCATGACATGCGATAACTCAATCATTTACTTGTCGTACGATCCTGACCATGATGTTTGAGAACTCGCAGGTTCGTCATCTTTGTGACTTCAGCAGCCCATTGTTCGACAAGAGAAAGTGGGCAGATTACCCTGGCGTTAATTGAATTAACGACCAACAAGAGAACCATTCAATCGAAGCTCACAAAGTTGACGCACTCCAACCTTCATCTTTGTCTGACTTCTTTGCACGACCCTCAACGATGCGCGTGAGTGTTTGTATAGTTTTTCCAAGACTATAAAAGATGTCAGCGAAAATCAAAGAAAGAGAAAAATAAACAATACCCCATATCATCGGCCAGAATACCCCCCGTTCGTTTCTTGGTGAGATCTTCTCGATCCCTCATCCACGCACGACCCAGGATTTGGTGGGGTAATAGCTTGATACCCTCTTTGAAACCATCGACTATCTCTTGTGATATATCGATGTCAATGTTTGAATCCAGTTCCTGATTCATCCCACCGGACATGAGCTCCCGAAGCGCCTTCTCCGCCTCAGCTGGACTCAAGTAAGTGTTGTCATGTTGAAAATCTGGGATTTTAACAATTTCATCATCGCCCAGCTTCTCTGAAGACGTATCAGCGGGTGGTACTGGTTGCTGGAACGGCTGACGGTTGTGCTGATTCGAAGGAACTCGTATTGGGACACCAGCAGCAGGGCGTGAGGTCTGTATTGGACGACCGACGATACCCACAGGTGTCTGAGATTGTTTTTGCGACATGATGTGTTCTCGTGATTGAAAGGAGGGGCCCACAGATGTTGGCTTCTTATTTATGTCGGACTTGCTGCTGAATAAAATTTAGACATGGAACGCCGGGATGCAGGGTCGTGGAACGTACATTTCCGTAATTTCAACCACGTTGTTAGGTTCGTCACTATCATCGTCTTCCAGTTCATCCTCCTCGTCGGAAGATATGATAATAGTGCTCCTTTTTGTAGTAATGCGCTCACGTGTTGGTGGTTCTATGGGCGTAAAAGTAGAGGATGTAGAGCTATTTGAGGCAACAGACTTTGTAGGATTAAGCATAAGGTTCAAAACACGCATCGGTACTCACGACGGGCTGAGATCGCGGTCCACCAAATTCAGGGTAAAGATCTACGTCTCCCATGAGACGTTTTCGACTAAAAATGATGTGGAAGTATAATCGGACGTAGATTATATTGGCAACTTACATTTGTTCGACAGGCATTTCAAACTACAAGTGGTGGTAGAAAACAACTTGTGCTCTAATGGAATTGGCGCGGCGCGTATATGAACGATCACGTGACAGTCTTTACATAAAATGTTTTGTCTGTTGCCATTCATAAAACGACCCTAACGCCTTTGCAACGGCGACTTGAGCCTATTTCGACGTTTCACCCTCTGTCGGACAAACGTGGGACGCCACTCCCTGTATTTTAAATTATCCTGCTGCGCCGACTCCTGAGCGCTGAGCGCTGAGCCTCGAGGCTTGCTTTTACGCGTAATTTAATTGCCGATTCAGAGTCATTGCTTAAATTACATATGTTTTGTCGTTCGCTTTGTCTTTAGGGGAAAAGATGTCCTGGTTGTCCTCGAAAAGTTGGGGAATCACAACGCAAAATAACCTTAGCTTTCTCCCTTCGTTGTCCTGTTGTTGTTAATGACTTCTCGGCTACAAAAATTTGCATAAAAGGAACAACAATAAGGGCACGAATGCGCTAATGGATTGCAACCGACTTACCACACTATACCTTTACCACAAGAACACTTGCAATACATATATATTGATTCCTCATCGAATCATAACGTGAATCACATGACATTCCCTCTTAGCTCGGGGCTGCTCGGCTGCCCGCATTTTGCACCGTTCATTCACTGCTCCAAAGTCCAAGTTGTCATCCAAACTAGTCGTCCTCTGGTAGCCCCTGATTTCTTCTTTTCAATCCACGCAATGTCCAGTGATTTATCCAAGGTCATTGGTTACAAACTTGAAGATAAACCCGTGCATATGTTCAGTCCAAGTCGAAAGTTGTTTTCTAATCCTTGGGTTCTAGGTAGCATGGAACAGGCGTGACCTTCTCCTATACGCTGTGGGGGTTGGAGCTAAAAACGATGATTTTCAATTTGTGTATGGTCCGCACTGTTTCTATTTGATTACTGTGGCAGCATTATAACACAACCTCTAGAACTCGGTCTGTTCATTTGCTAAGGGTGCTCCAGCCCTAAGGTCTACAGTTTTGACAAACTTACAGATCCAAAATTCGCTGCAATCCCAACTTATCCTGTTGCACTGCCGTTCAAGCTCGCCGACACCGATGTAAACCTCTTCGCAGAACGTCTGAAACCCCCGACAATTCCCGGAATGCCACCTGCTAACCCCAATAAAACTGTTCGTTCTCACATTAAACAATCTATTCACTTTCTCATTCTTATATAGTTACACGCAACCCAATCCATTGAGATATTGAAACCTCTGCCGGTTGTAAGCGGTGAGGGTTGGAGGTGGACAACACGATATACTGGCGTATCTGAGAACAGTAAGTTGTATGGAACGAAGCGAAATGATACGTTTGTGAATATTAGTGCCATGAATTAGAGAGTGGAATCGTATTGACCGTCGAAAACACACTTGTCAGTCCGTCTGGCGAGGTTTATGCCAAGCTCTTCGTGAGTCCATACCATCTGTACTCTGATTTAGAGTTCTGTATGACTCCTTATTCTAGTCTTCTTCATTTAATCTCGGTGCGAAAACAACAGGCCCTAAATTTACCAAGTACATCGCTGGTCCACCTCAGGGCAAACCTATTCCTCAAGAGCGCAAGGCGGATTGGATCGTCACCGACCAAACAACTCCTGAACAAGCCACCATCTATCGTCTTAGTGGGGACTACAATCCACTTCACGTAGGCATGTAACCACTTTCTTTCATCGCTGCCATCCTAATACATGACTTAGATCCCAATATTGGGAAAGCCGCCGGTTTCGGGGGCGTTATTCTCCACGGCCTCTCCTCTTTTGGCTTCGCAGCTCGTGCGTTACTTAAAACCGTTTGCGTGAATGATCCAAATTCTCTTAAATTCATCGGTGTGAGGTTCACAGCACCTGTAAAGCCTGGAGACTCGTTGGAGACGAGCATTTGGGAAGTCGGAAAAGGTCCTAATGGTACCACTGAGGTGGCATTCCAGACGAAGAATGTCACGTCAGGGAAGATAGTCCTCGGAAGTGGTGCGGCGTATGTTGTAAAGATGGCATGTTCGAAACTTTGACAGGTTCGGATGAACCTGGCACATACCGGAGTTCGAACAAAGCCCGTGGCCTTTATCTACTTTAGCTGGTATTGGTTATCAGTTCCGAAACCAAATGATTGAAGATTCTTGCGGCTTCTGTCTTACCGACCTTGTAAGCATTTCCTTATACAAACGTGAAGGCCGTGTTTCATTTTGCGGACTTCGGTTCAAACTTGCCGTTCATTCCTGTGCAGTGAAGAGGTTAACCAATTCAGGCGAAAGACATCCGAGTCGTTACCTCAGGTAGTCAGAAGAGGTCCGAACAACGCACATTACATTCGCCATATAGCCATCTTTAAATGATAACATTCATCCATGAAAACACTTTGACCAAATTCAGTTGAACCTGGACCCAGCCGCCAGTATACTATTTATTGTCAGAAAAATCGAAATTAAAGTATATGCTTGTCGATCTGGTTTATAACATATGTGGAGGCTGTGGAGCTGGCACCGACAATGGGCGACAGCACCTGCCAATCCAGATAAAGATGGGCCCCAGAAACACTTAATATTATTGTTATACCTATTTTGAACTGAATTTAGCTATAGGTAGTAGGTTTAAGGGGACTTCTCAAAATCGCGTTTTGGCAGAAGATCAAATGTGACCTTTTTCGTGGGACAAATAATTGACGGACTTAGAAGATGCCTGCAACATGTCTGTCGTCATTAACAATCGCACACTTCGCGGTTTTTTATAATCCTAAATTACAAATTCTCAGATAAAGCTTTTTCATGATCCTCACACCTTTCCCCAACAATTGATCATTCTTCTTCCTGTCATAAACAAAACACAGTTAATACTGCTAATTATGTATAATCACCAATAAAAGAGGGAGTAATTTAAACAAGGTGCTTAGTCACTATCGCTCATTTTCTTTATGTCGGAATCTTACGGCAGATTGTCATTGATTTCCATGATTTGGTTGAGACCCGGTGATGACTGTACCTCAGCGGTTTCATGTGGAATTGACTTGTCAGACCTAAGCGCACCTGTCGGATCTATCTGTACATGTGCATCTTGCAAAAACGGGCGCCGTCATATGGAATTATCCTGTTATATATAAATACTACTCAGTGGGGACATTCAAAGTTGCCAATCTTTTATCCATTTTCTCTTTGGCAAGATGAGTGACATTCCAGCTACTGCCGAAGATTGGACGCGTTCGGAGGATTATCAAAACTCATTTCTGTTGCCCAAAGACGACATCCTCGATGCCGTTCAGAAGAACAGTGCTGAAAATGGTCTGCGAGACATCGCTGTCTCCGCAAATCAGGGAAAGTTCTTGAACTTGATTGTAAAATCTTTGGGGGTCAAGCGCGTCTTGGAAATTGGAACTCTAGGAGGGTCAGTATCACAAATATAATCGAGAGACCACGCTCATTTATAATATATATAGATATTCGGCGATTTGGGTTGCCCGAGCTCTCCCCCCCGACGGCAAAGTGATAACACTGGAAATTTCAGAACACGTCGCTAAAGTTGGTTCCATGACTTATTTAACAAACATCAATTCGATATCATTGATTATTGCAACACTCCCAGGTCGCACAGGAGAATTTTAGTTTAGCGGGAGTATCCGACCGTATTTCTGTAGTACTCGGTCCAGCAGCCGAGACACTGTCAACTTTGACCGCGGAGGAGCCATTTGATCTCGCTTTCATCGATGCTGACAAGGCCAATGTCCCAACCTATTTCAGAGAAGCCAAGCGATTGGTACGGAAGGGTGGCGTCATCGTAGGCATAAATATGACTCCGGAATTTATTCTATAACTCATACATACCTTCCTTTTAGATCGTTGATAACGTCATCCGTTATGGTCAGGTTGGCGACCTTGATTACTCCGACAACGACGTTGAGGGGATACGAACACTTCTAAAGACCTTGAAAGAGGACAAGGATGTTGAGGCTACGACGATCAGCACCGTTGGCGGAAAGGGTTATGACGGTTTCCTGTTTGCGTTGCTCAAATGAGGAATTAAATTTCGCAGTTTGTTGACCTTGGTCGCAAGAGATTCAGTAAACCAACTAAATTGGATACACTATGCGTTACACGTACATGGGCAATGCTACAGCTTTAAGAGATTGATAAATTTTTCGATTAAATAACATTGAACGTGAAAAAGAATTTTTTCCAGCGAACCACAAGGAAAGCGCCAACAAGGAACCCTGTGACGATGAAGGACGCGGTTTCTATGACACCAGTATCTCCGTCCTCATAATCTTCGCGTGGAAAAGGAGACAATAATGATCGAAGGTCTCTTGGTAATTGAAGCACATTGAGCCGGCGCGGGAGAAGAAATAGTGAGACTGCTGATGGAGACACGGGTAGTAAAATCACGGGTGCTGGAGACAGAGGCAAGAATATTGTGGTTTCAGAGCCGTTGTGGCCAGGGGTTCCGAGAAAGAGACGGTTCGAGGACACAAGAAAGGGTGATTGCACTCGTTCAAGAAGACTTGCAAGAATGACTTCAGGAAGGGGGTCTCCTAAGTCTCAATGACACAACTCGTTTTACTAGCTGTTTGCCGCCGATGCACCAAACCAGAAGTGTTTGCATTGTTTGAGACACATGTAGAGATTGTGAGTTGCTGGACTTCTGGAGGGATGGGAATGGAGTCGCGATGTTGAGATATGGACTTTACTGGATTGGAGGGTATTGGGGAAAAGGGCAACGCCACCCAGTTCCATGCATGGGTCACTAATCCCTTCCAATATGCGTCCCGCTCTTCACGTATTATGGCACGGATCCGCTCATCCGCTGAGTTGGCATCACGTCTCTCTGCAAAAGAAATTCAGATGGGCAAATTTGGAGAGGGATAGATCATACCAACAACGGTCAAGATTGGAGATGTGTCCTCATAAGAAATCATCCTTCGGATGAAATTCGCTGGAACTCTGTCAATGGGTGACATAAACAACTCGATTAGACCTTCTAGACGAGATACAATCTGCAGACAGTCACAATTAACCAGACACATGTCGAAAATTGAATGTATGACCCACAAAGAAGCAGTCTCCAGGCATTCCTAAACCGATTTTACTCAAGCAAAGATCGCCATTGCTTTCAAGAGTCACCTCACCCCACGCAATATACTGAACATCATCAACGTAGGGGTCGAGTATTTGGCGAACTGTAATCTTGTCTGAAAATGAGAAGGAAAGCTTGATGAAAAATTGAAAACCTACGACGAGGGCATTGTTGAACTTGAGAGACTCTGAGAGAGACATTCACGGAATATTTCACACGCCACTATCCAGATGAAATTTCTCTCCTAACATCATCAGGATCCTTTCCAACTTGCCGTCCAGGCAAGACTCTTATTAAGATGAGGTTGAGTATCTTTTCTTTGCGAGATGGATGTACACTATTCCAACGATGGTCAGACGTCCTCCCATTCAGTTAGTGAGCTTTTACTACGTTCGACATTATGCAAATTCATTTTCCTTTGCCAGGTGGACCTACACTATTCCAACGATGCGACGACAACTGATTTAGAGTCTGGAATGTCCTCTCATTCAGTCAGTGAACATTTACTACGTTTGACAGTATTCAAATTCATATTTCTTTCGGATCTCAGGCTATACACAAGGGTACAATTTTGTAAGTGCGAAAAGAATATATTTCCTTCTCATTTTCAATGTTAATCTCAGGTAGAATTTCAAGGTGAAATCTGCAAACTCCCAGATCGACTATCATGGGAAATTGTCAAGTCAAAAATCCGGAAGATTGAAGGAACGGAGATTGTGGTTATTGAAGTATTCAGTGAGTCCCCCTGTGTTTCCGGCTACCAAATGATTAATATCTATTAGAACAACCGGCCCCCTCACTACACCAAGCGGTTCGAATCTGTGGATAGAAATCAACTTCGACAGGACCACGGAAGAACTATGTTTTCTTCGCCAATCGGTTGCCCAATTTTCTCGTTCCTCTGGGCTTGATGAAAGGGAATGTGAAATGGCGGAGTCGTTCTCCGTCAAGGTACACAGCCAACGGTCGCACTGTAGAATTCTTCGGTCCTCAACTCCTCCAACAGACCCTCAACACCATCACGCACCATCACCTCTCTGGCCCGTGCTCCTAACAGTGACAAGGAAGTTTCTTCATCAGCACCGCCTTCTTCAAGAGATTCGAGCAGAATGCGTGCATCTTGAGACATCGCGA
>QDKV01004938.1_pt1 | contig 19349 bp, 20 predicted proteins | sample 1861101 | NCBI WGS metagenome assembly QDKV01 (sample SAMN04275158, study PRJNA302643) | Fungus metagenome, whole genome shotgun sequencing project. | isolation source: fruitbody | host: Mallocybe terrigena | place: Sweden | collected 2013 | reverse complement strand
ACGGTATCAAGCACAACAAACTGTTTTTACCACTATACCACGACCTACTGATGGCGACGGCTCGAGTGAATGGATCGTCAAAAGTCCGACCAAAGCAAAGGTCCTGAATGCCCCGGGGTATCCAGCTCGCATCCCAAAGCCTCATCGGAGACCTGTACGAAGTCAGATCCACATCCGACATGGGCATTGGTGTCTTTGCCAAACGTGATATTAACCGTGGCGAGCTCATTTTCTCCGAGCGCCCTCTTCTCGTTACTCCCACCAGATACAGGCCAAGTTCACGATCTGAAATCCCACCTCATTACACTGCCATGCAAATAAATCAAATCCTCATGTTCGAGCATGAGCAAGTCCTTAAGGCCGCAATCGATCGTATGAGCGAAGAAGATCGAGCGCGTTACATGTCTCTTTGCAATAGTCACCATGAAGATGGAAGTGGCCCTATATTTGGAATTATGAGGACCAATGGGTATCGACTGGGGTTATTATATGACGGCTCGGACAAGAGCTCAGATTATGGCGCCGTTTGCAATCTTGGTTCTCGTCTCAATCACAGGTGGTCTTCATTTTTCCTTCTACATCCGATTTGCCACTGATCCACGTAAAAGTTGCATGCCAAATATTCGTCAATCATTTAAGGTGTCTTCCTTCTCCGTCCAGTTTAATGCGACCAAAGACATAAAAGCGGGCGAACAACTTTGCTATGCTTACTGCCCCCTTGGCAAATCCGCCTCGGAAAGACAGGCCGAACTTGAGCCCTACGGCTTTGTCTGTAACTGCTCAGCTTGCGTCAACGCCACACCCGAAACTGACCACCTCAGGAAAACTTTCATGAGTAACATCAATCAGCTCGTAGGTGTGTTACACTCTGGATTCAGTGGAGGCGTGCTTGAATCGGCGTTGAACTTGGAGCAAGGAGGGATTGGATGGTGATATGCATTTTTATTCACTGGTACAAGTGATTTTCAGAATTTACTCCGGGCTTGGCATGACAAAGGAAGCGACAAAATATGAACAAGTCGCCAAGGCGTTTAAAAGCCTCCCGATTGATGAACTTTAGTCTTTTGGCATTCCGAGTGCATATTTATCGTGTTGGTCCTTTTACGTTTTGTCTATGTGATGTAACTTCGATTGTTGCAAGTATAATTGAAAACTGTTGCATGTGTACCCTATGCTGAAAACAGTCCCTTGTTTATGAACATTAATAGCCAAACACCTAGCAGATCATTTGGCAGAAGACTTACTATTAGGAAAAGGAGCAGAGATCCGAAACCAGCTGTTAGGGTCCTACAATCTTGAAATCTTGACGAGATATTACCTTGAGCCTTCGCGATGTCTGGATTAAGGTCACGCAGCAGTAAAGGATCTAGCAATTGTTCCGGAGTAGACATACTAGTTGCTTATATTAACGCTCAGCGCTCAGTTGAAGCCCCAGAGAACGACCGGCAGACAAGCAGACAAAGGAAAGAACGGCCTTCGTAGGTTTGACAAGACTGTAAGCCTCTGGCAGAATTTTCGACGGGAACCACAACCATTATTCCATTATTGTTACAACCACCAAGAAGTCCATAGAATACAAGCAATAACTTACAAATCGTACAACAAAGAAACTCTTTGTGTTGCGATAAGTTGTCCTTCTCTAAAAACGAGTGGAATCCCATGGCTCCGCGAATCCCCTATACATGCCCGCAGGATATGTTCCCGCATACCCTAATTCGACAGGTGCTGTTAACGAGGGGTTTGGCAATTGGTCGTATTGCTGAACGGACGAAAATGTATTTATTGTAGGAATCGGAGAGGGGGTTGCGAATATAGCTTCTCCAGTGGCGGTATATCTTGTGGTTGTCATGGGTATGAATCCCCCCGCAAAGTCGCCCAGGCCTGTACTGGGCCCACCAAAGCTTGGATGCTGGGATGATACAGTCGTTTGAGTGAGAGGCCTGAGCTCATCTTCGGTACGCATGAATTGTTGTCCTCCACCTCGTTTTCGAGTAGTCCTTCTAAAGCTGACAAAAAAAGGTAAGTGGCTGGAAACAGATAAAAATAAGTGAATGACAACCGACAGAATCTGGAAAATCAAGAATCCTATTAGAGCAGCGACTGCAAGCCCGCCTATTACACCACCAATAATTAGACCGATGGGCTTGCTTGGCGATCTCGTTGCAGTTGGTGTTGGCGTCTGATCGGGAATCGTGGTATCAGTGGGATCAATTGAACTCGATGGGTATATAGTAGCTGGTGTGTTTTGGTACTACAAGGGTATCAGGATTTGAAGATGTGGATTAACCTGGAAGGGGAGGCTTACACTGGTAGTCGGAGATGGTGTACGGGTGGTTCCGGTTGAGCATGACGTCCCATAGTACATAGTAACCTGTGTGGCATATCCATGAACGGTGACTGTAACAGGAATCCTGCTAGTAGTCGTTCGACCTAAAGTAATTGGTCAGGCTGAGATAGGAAAGAAACTCCATAATCCAGTCTCACCAGGAGTGGATACAACGCGTGTGGCGGGATGGTTAATGCATGTCCTCCGACTGCGAATTACTGTAGGACTGCAAGTAAGATATGGGATACGGTTCACCACAGGTGGGACAGTAACGTAGACGTTCCGGTATGACACAGATAACGAGTCGGTTGGAACAAGCCTCGTCGAGGTGAGAGTTGGTATTGTGGTGCAAACCCTGGACATATTTTCGACGCAATCGTACGCTTTGGATAGGAAGACGACAACCAAAAATGCAGAGCAGACCTGTGATTTTGTACCGCTGAGCTCCTTTTAAATCATTCAATGGATCTGTTCAACGGTCCGCCTGTCAGGTTTCTAAATGCTTGGCACAACGTAAGTCGACGCCGGAAGGTGAGGTCTCGACAAGGGCCCTGAAGACGTTCACTGCGAAGGATGGCGAATTGCTCACTGGTAGACGAGTTGCAGGGAAAAAAGTCTGGCTTGAAATTTGAAACGTTGACCCCACAAAACGGCAGTTCAATGAACTTAATCATTGTATGGTGCACATAAGCTGGAGTCGCAACGTTGTCAAACCTTCTGGTGAAATCGACACAAGTTCTGCCAAGTGTTGGTTGAGCAGCTTCTCCATTTAGGAATTGGCGGAGTCAGGGGCGTGGCAACTCGCAGGAATATTCCAGCTGCAATATACTTTTACTTGCTTCACGCTATGTTGTCAGCAAAGCAGGCCTAATAATTCACATCCTGAAGCAACGAGGAAGTTTAAAAACAGAACTAAGATTGCCCTCTTAAAGCCCATTGACACCATATCTCTACCCTCTATAATAAGAGTTTGCCGCAAATTGCTGATTGGAGAAGTAAGGGTTCGCTGCGGACGGATTTTCTGGCCCCGTATACGATCGCTGCTGCTGACTCGGCTCAACAAATGATGTTGACAAAGCATACAGACTTGGGTTGTGTCGATCGGGGGTCCTCATCCGAGGGAACGACGACGAAGGACTAGGAGTTGACTGAGATGGAGGGTCTCCTGATGTGTAGCTAGTCGTCGATGCAACTACAACACCTGGATACAAACCTGCCGTTAGCCCTGGGCTCGAGCTTACAGCAGACCTTTGAGAGAGAATCCGATGCAAACTTGGTGTGGAGCCCACGGCTTCGCTGGAACTGATGGATGCGACTCTCGTCGGAAGTTGTGCCCACTCTGCCGTTACAGAGTCTACTTCTCCGTTTCCATTTCGTTGGCGTTCATCAATCCCGGAATCACGAAGCCAGTTGTTACGAATGGTTTGCGAGATGCTCCTGTTCAGCCGGTAATCGTCGTTGTTTGAATCGTCATCACCTAGAATAGGAATGTTGCGATTTAGTCCCTGGATTCCGGGATGTCGAGTCACTGGCCCGTCTGGTGGTTGCTGCCAGTCTTGACTGTCTTGGGCTTGGATATGCTGGCCGTTATCCCCCGGAAATTGCGAAGGAATCTTCGCACTACTCCGTGCAACTTCTGTGAGCTTTGCGGTTTTGGCAGCTGCGCCAGCGGACGCCTTTGCCAAGCTAAAAGGGTGCATGAGCTTTTCAGCGTTTGAAGCAGAGTAAAAAGAATATTAACACGAAGAAATAAAGCGCCAATCCAATCAAAGCAGTGCCACAGACAGCACCTACTACGCTACCAGCAATAACTGCAGTAGTGGCGCGCTTTGGAGTTGATGTATGATATACGGTTGTAAGAGTTGGACCACTCTGACAACAACCGAGTTCAGCATTCTGACTGCACGGGTATGTAAGGTACATGAGCGTACGGTTATCGACTCTGCCGCACATATTGACGATATTGTCGGATAAACAATTGATACCAACGGATCTCCTGTGGGGAAAGCATAGGAAACTTAAGTAAAGATTGGTCAGAAATGCCAGATATACCGCGCCAGATAACTCGAGGATACCTGTCGTTACTGCAGGGAATTGGTCTCCAGTTGTGATTGTGAAAGAACAGGTTGCAACATTACAACCACAATATATCTGAGGGGTTGAGAGTTATAGGACTGGATGCATGACAAGTACTGGGGCTTACATTGGAACCTCTTTCACATGCAGACGTTATCGTTGGATAAAAACTTGATATTACACTGTTGTCCGTGGGCAAAACCACAGAACCTGGTCATATATTGCAGACTGACATATAGAAAAAGAAGATTTGGGTTTACCTGAGCTACCGTAAAGCCCGGGCCCATTTATTGTGTATGAGCAAGTGTTTTGTAGACAATTACACCTAAATCCCCGTTGAGACATTTTTGATGTTGCCGAGCTATATAAGAAGGAAAGCAAAATGCGATAGACAACCACTGAATAGCAACCTCGAAGATAATGATGTGCCGTTCGGGTTGTCTGCGGACCTGCGGTATTGTTCTTATGTCATCCGATGACATTTGTCCTTCGGGGCGCGAAACACTACTGGTACTTGCATCGAGCAACAGTAAAAATGTGTTTGCCAGAATATTATGACGATGCATTCGGGTGCTCAAGTTCTCAGAAGCTGTTATGGATTTTGGATTGCGAAAGCTGAACAATCTGAGGTCAATGAGACTCGAAATGATCCACATCAGTTTGATGATTAATCGATTAAGCTTGAGTCTCATGATAGGCTCCGATATCCTTCAAGTTGTAATAATGATTTTAGCCAATTCGGCCACTTCAATAGATACATCTTATATGCAGATTACCATTTTATCTACTATGGTAGGGTTCTCACAGAGAATACTCTACTTGCGATAAGAGTGTTTGCCGATCTCGGAATTAAATTTACCATCCATATCTAGTAAGTACTCATGTTGGCAACCAATCATATGCTCGCTCCGCCTGGCTGTCGTACAAATACCAAATCCAAGGAATCTGTCCAATAATCCTGTTGTATTCTGGATCTGTGCTTATTGAAATATAGTTGCCAATTGTGCAAACCATCGTCGCCATGGCTAATGAGACAGAAGCTTGTTTGCATATTTTTATCGGCATGTGATGTTACTAAGCTGTGCGGCGCATGGCTTTGAACTGCATTGCGATTATCCGCTACATATTGGGGTGCGGCCATGACTCTTCTTAATATTTTACTCTCACCCAGTTTCGTCAGGAAACAGGGATTGGATGTGCTTTGACGCATTTGACTAGTCGGGGTGCTTCTGAAAAGTTTGTTCAAACAATGGCTTCTGTTACGCCGCCTGTTTCGCCTCCAGCTGCTCCTCCAACTGCTCCTACTCCTCCAACTGCTCCTACTCCTCCGCCTGTTTCGCCTCCAGCTGCTCCTCCACCTGTTTCGCCTCCAGCTGCTCCTCCACCTGTTTCGCCTCCAGCTGCTCCTCCAACTGCTCCTACTCCTCCACCTGCGTCTCCTCCAACTCCTCCAACTGCTCCTACTTCTCCACCTGTTTCGCCTCCAACTACTCCCACTCCTACTAGAACCACTCCCACTCCCACTCCCACTCCCACTCCCACTCCCACTCCTACACCCACACCCACACCCACACCCACACCCACACCCACACCCACACCCACACCTACTCCCACACCCACACCCACACCTACTCCCACACCCACACCCACACCTACTCCCAGAACTACTCCCACTCCCACTCCCACTCCTCTTCCTCCCAGTACTACGGTTCGTACTACTTCCTCGATTTATACTCCTCCCACTTCCACCTCGATTTATACTCCTCCCACTTCCACCTCGATTTATGCTCCTCCCACTACTACTTCTACCTCGGTTTATATTCCTCCTCCTACTTCAACTCATGTAAGTTATTCTACACCCTCTGCTATTCCTACTCCTTCTTACTCTACTCCTACTTACACTCCTACTTACACCCCCCTTCCACTCCTTCTCCCTCTCCAACTTATCGTTATACTCCTTCTACGACTATCAAGTCCACTTCTACATATGCACCTCCGCCTTCTTCCTCCGTTTTCTTTACTTCATCAATCGTAACAGAGGATAGCACCACATATGTGACTTATTACATGACCACCGCCCCTGTCGACCCTGTAAGTTCATCTTGCTATCAGATTTTTTCTGACCATCATCCTCTTGGCACTGATGTTTGACCCTTCAGACTGTGATTGCCGCCCCCGCTCAAACCTCTCAATCGCCATCGCGCACCAACACCGCCGCTATTGTCGGTGGTACAGTAGGTGTCATCGCAGCACTTGCTTTAGCATTTCTGTCCTTTATTATGATGTACGTTACTCATTCATCTACTTGATCGCTTTTTGTTTACCTCGTCTTATCAACTTGACTAGCAAAAAATATATTAATCGGGGTGGAAATGCAAACTCTTTTGGTTCTGATATTGAGCCGTATCCATACGGGCCCGTTGACACGCAACCAATGGGATTCTCTCCGCCTAATTCGCCTGGACTGTCCGCGTCGTTCAACGATATGCAATCTTACACAGGGTATAACGGCGGAGCGAGTGGTAATGCGTCTACCTTTGGTCCTTCGGGTGCAGATCCAGGGATGCAATATACTGGCACAGGATATAATGGTGGAGCAGGCGGCAATCCAGCTACCTTTGGTCCATCTGGTACAGAATCAGGAATGCAATATACTGGCACTGGGAACGACGTCACCATGTTCAACGCCGCTCCTCAGGTTCCAGTTCATAACATTCCAAACCCAAATTTCACACCTTTTGTTGTTGGTGGAGCCGCCCTTGCGGCAGGTGCTGGCGCGGCTGCAGGTGTTCGGCGAAAACGAGCGGAAACGAGCTCGTCAACTAGTCGAACGTCGAGTACTAGCGATGACACGCTTCGGCCGCTAGTCACCCATTCATTCTCACCGCAAAATACGGGCTACCCTCAGAAACTCAATTCTTATCCGGCGGGCTTGGCAGCATATGTCCAGCGGCAAAGTCTTGGTTTGTCCGAAGAACAAAGCAGCCGCAATCGAAGTGGCAGTATAGGAAGCGTTACCACGGTTTCCTCCATTCATGCAGCAGGTAACAGCAGTGGCGTTGGCGCTGGCCTGAAACCTTCCATGGCAGCTGCAATGTCTCGAGCCGGTCAGCACCCTCAGCAGCAATACACGCCAGTGCATGGAGAGCCTTTCGCACGAATGAGTAGTCCTGAAAGCATTGCTGAGGATTCGATGATTGCGCAATATCAGAGTCAGGAGAATACTGCTGAAAGATCTGGGTCGTCCTCGTCTAGGGTTCATGACACTCCTCCTCGTCTCAGACTTGTTGGGGGGTTGTCGTCCTTGAGCTTGGATGGGAAAGGCAGACCTCTGGGTCCAAGAAGGAAGGCACCAGTGGTTCATCTGGATGGGGGAGAATATCAAGAAGCTCAACCTAGTCAACGCATTGCACCGCAGCCGCCAGCATATGCAGAGTAACAAGGTGCAGGAGATTATTTTGTTTGCATTCTCTTTTCCTTTTTCTCATCCTGCAATTGGTCTTTGGGTGTTCGTCCTTTTTTTTTTATTTTTTTTTACTGGTGTTTTTTTTTTGAGGTTGTAATCTGACACTTTCGTTTCATACATCCCCGTTTTAAAATTTCTCATCTTTCGTCCTGCGCTTCTCACCAAAAATGTCATGTACGCTCACGTTGCTGAGTTCACTTATGTATCAATGAACTAGAAGATATACTACGTAAATAATGATTCGTGATGCTTCTGTACCAACGATTTGCTGTTATCCTACATATGTAAATTGTATCCGCATACAGTACAAAATTTCCCAATGTCTTGTTTTCTTTTGCTGTTATGTGGCCAGCGGCTCAGCGCCCGCATCCACTGCGGCTATCGGACAGCCTCATTGAATACAAGGAGAAAACGGATGTAAAAAGACCCGAAGTCCGACCACACCGTCCGAAGAATTTTTAGACAGTGACGATTATCTCTTCGCACTGGTTTCGCACATTCAGTTGGGGTGTTAGAGCTTCCAATTTATCCTTACCAAACTTGAAGACCGTCGATGCGATTTCTTAAGGAATTTAATTTGTAAGGGATGGGACGGATAATATTACGTCTGCAGATAACTTGCTTGTTGCGAGACCTGTAATGCATCTAAATGATTTGTCGATTTTTAAGCTTGCTAGCACGGCTGGCCCGTCTGTCTCGTCTGTCTGGCGAATAATGAATCAGAGGAATGGCCATTGTCAATGGCCAATCAATGATGACCTGAACTGGATGGCAACCACCCTATATCCTCGGGACTCGGGACTATCTGTAAGAGAACATCGTGCATGACTACCCCAAATTTAAACACGGAGAGATACTAGTTCCACATTCCGATGCAATGATAATAAACGCGAAAGAGAAAGACGGAGCAACCAACTATCGATTATTTATTTGATTTTTACTCGTCAAAATTCAACCCCCCAGCCCAAGAAGCAAACTTCTCCCTCTCAACAGCATCCCTTTCCAGCTTCGGCCCCAGCAACGCCGGACCTTCCAAGCCAAGCATGACTCTCATTGGCGGGTCAGCAATATTCGCAAGCTCGTACAGGCGTTTGGCGAGCTTATCGGGATCCCCCTTGATCATGGATGGATCCACTTTGGTTAATATGGAGCGCGTGACGTTTCCTAGCAGCTGGGGGTTCGTGTAGGCTGGGTGGTCGTACACCGAGTAGGTGTGATTCTTGACAAAGTTCGTGCGGAAGAAACCCATTTCTGCGAGGGTGATCTGCGAAAGGGAGTAAGTATGGTTAGGGGTATCGTAGCAGAGGGTGATAGATGGCTACTTTTATGTTCCATGCAGGGTCTAACTCCGCTGCCAGCGATTCAGTGATACCCTCGAGGGCTATATAAAATCGTCCATTTTAGTGCACCTTGGGCGGAACATATAACATACCACATTTGCTGTTAGATAAGCACGACTCAATATTATCACATCGGAAGGCGGAAGATCACAACGAACCTTGCAGAATAATATCCGGTAGCGCCAGCAGGCTGGATACGGCATTAAGCTTATTTATTACTGTGAATCGTGTCAAGGTGAGCAACTCACGATAAGACCGTATATTGAAGAACCTTGAATCAGGCGTCCACCGATGGGCTTGTTGACCTCACGGAAGAACTTGACAGCAGCGAGAGACACTCGAGTCGCTCCGAAGAAGTTAGTCTAAAAGGGAGATTGTTAGAGAAGAATCTGAATACCATGGTTGAGACACGCACCTCAAACATCTCCTTCCCATCCAACATGGGCATAGCCTCCACCTCACCAACAGCGCTATAACCAGCGTTATTATGAACAACATCGATCCGTCCAAAAGTCTCTTCAGCCTTCTTGAATCCCGCGTCAATATCCTCCTGATTTTTTACGTCGACCTTGACCACGAGGAGTTTGTCTGCACCGTACTCCACTTGATGCCCCTTCATGGATTCAGGCCTGCGGACTGCAGCGACGACAACGTCTCCTTTTGCGAGAAGGTACTCTGTCATGGATAGGCCCATTCCATTGCTAGCACCAGTGACTGGTATTACAAAAACGTCAAGATCTTTTGCATGCACACGAAAAGAGTTTACTCACTGAACCAGATTTGAGGGGACATGCTGGCAGCCGATGAAGGGGCGATGTGAACATGACGTTTATATTCGCGGATACCAAAAACCCTGATGTGAGGGTCAGAGCCATTCCCACAGTACTATCCCTTTCCAGGTGTTTGCGGATTTTTGATTGATATTCCTGTTCCTCTCCTCCTAACCATTCAGAAATTAAGAAAAGTGGCTGGGGGTATAAATTTTTGTCGTGGCTATTGGAAGGTATAAAAAGTTTGAGGAGATTTGAAGCATTGAATGCTTCCCTAAGGCGAATTCTCGCTGTTTGCGGAAAATGTCACTGCATGTCACACCGGCCAACAGCCACCGCTTGACCTACGTTCAGCCAATTATGGCCCAGTGTTTTCACCCACAACAACTCTCCTATGTCCGGTAATTGCGGCAACATTGATTGCGCTAATTCTTAGGGTTTTTATTATATTTCTAGGTATATTAATTCTACGCATTTTCATGCTCTTGGTTAGTGCTTGCGGACTCTGGATCAAGAGATTCTGAAGCCGTGACACAGGAGCTTCGATCGGGGTGTTTTTTTCAGTATAAGTACAGCGCGCGGTGTGTATTCTATTCTACCCTCAATTACTTTAATATGGCTGACGGTGAACTCCCATTGAATGCAGCCGAACAGCAAGAATTCCAGCGCCGTTTTCCTCGTGCAGGATACTGGCTAGGTATGGTCGATCGACATCCGGAAATCCATCGTGTTTTGGAACAGCATGACCCAATGCTCAACAGCAACCCATATCCTGCCCATATTCTTGCCGCACATGGTCAACATATGCATGCCCTTCCTGGTCCATTTCCCATGTATTCACCAAACTTCCCCGGCGTTCCAGCCCCTTATCCAGCCAATCATGGGTATATACCATATTACGCGCCTGCTCCCCCTCAACCGCCTGCTTTCAGCTCCACATCTTTACTACTGTAATAGGATTGATAATCCCCCTGGACCCGCACCTGCGGCAGCACCTCGGGCTCGCGATCGCCGTGAGTTTTTTCTTTTTGACTCGCTATTTTCATCATGCTTATTCATTTGGCAGCTGAGGCAAGGGTACCTATCTCATGTCGACGTGTCAATACCTCGCAATAGTGAGGTCGAAAATGGCATTGTCACCCGCGTCACTAACCGTTTGCCGCCAAATTTATACTTCAATGATTTTTTCGAGGGAATTTGTGCCAGCATGGATATTCAACCTGCCGATGCAGTGCTAGGCTACAAGTTTTCAGGAGACCGTGTCTCTGACCCCGCAAACCGGCTGGCCAATGCTGATGACTTTGGCCGCGCTACGTCTCGGGCCATTGACAAGATAAAACGGGCAAGGACGCGCAAGGTTGTTTTTGAGATCAATAACCTCGTGAGTGACTTTCGTCGCCTCTTTATCTTCTCCATAGTCTAATTATTATACAGAGGGTCCCTGCAGTAAAATCTAAGAAGGATGCTGCTCCCAATACTGCGAAAAAACGACCGTTTAATCTGATAAGCGGCGGTGATGAGGATGAACCCGACGCCTCAATCCCGTATGCAACGCAGCTTGTTAATTGAAACAGAAGCTCTTTGTCAGAAACACGATCGCCATTGCTACATCAGTCCTATCAATGGCGAACACGTTTCTATGAATATTCATGCGCTCACCTTGTGGGCGAAGAAAATTGTGAGAAATATTTTCTGTCAAAATTTACACATATATTAATCACTGCGTCCAAACCATCCCAAAGCATTTTCTGGAGTCATCGACATGAAAACTGCCTCCCAAAGCATTTCGTATGGATCACACGAAGCCTCACCCAACAGCTCACCTTGCGCATGCTCTCTATTTTGCTGTATCCATGCCTTCATAGAGGAAAAGCCTTCTTCGATTGGATTGAAATCAGGAGAATAGGGTGGAAGATATTCAAGACACATGCCGCTATTATTCAATTGGGTTACGAAACTAGATTTCATTTACTTACCGCCCTTCAATCATCTGGCAAAGATGCGCTGACTTATGGGTAATCCATGACAATGGCTGAGTTATGTCCAGGAAATGGATTCATATTATCAAGAAGACTATCAAAGAAGTCATTAAAAAGGGAACGATTCTGAATATCGAGGCGAAGGTTCCCATCCAGCGACAAGGCTGGTAAAATTGAGTATCTAATGTGTGTTCGTATCAAGAAGGAAAAAGAAACATTAAAGTTACTCACTTCTGGCCTCCGATCACGAAGTAATCTCGCCGTCTTGCTCTCCAACCCAACAGGGCCCATGCATGTGTCCGTTTCGTTGTGATCCTGTTGCAGCGTTACAAAGACCAATTGATCAGCTGTATATATAGTTTTCCATCATACATTGTGCAACACCGACAACAACTTACAAGTGTATGAAACTGTTCCTCCTGCTTGCGAACGACAATCAGTTCGATACCAATCTGGTAGAGACCCATCAGTCGAACAGATTGAGAAACACTGACAACAATTTACAAGTGTATGAAATAGCTCCATTATGGTACATATATTATATTAATCTACCTACAGCCTTATTACACCTATTGCAATCCCTTAAACTGATGCACTGGAGCTACCAAGACTGATTCCATCCAGAACATGATTTTGTTGCGAAGTGATTTGCATGACGCATGGGATACCTACCAGATCGCTGTCAATCCTGGTGTCGGCCATGTAAATTTGAAAGTTGGCACGGCATTCTTCATTCCGTTCAATTGCTGGTGCGGATACCTGGGATATCGATGAAGTATGTAAATCAAATAAAACAGTAATCCCTCACTTTTTTACGAACAAATCCCCGACGCCTCAACGCTCAGATGAATACGCGGCTCTAGATACTAGATATCCAAGGTAAGGGAATTCATTTTCGCATAAAATTAGAACCTACCGCAGCATCTCAGGAGTTCAGCAAGCAGCCTAGGCCTTCCCATTACTTCTGGTTCTTTGACGATCGAGCCTGTTTCTTTGTAGAGACGGAGCAGGCAGTCCAATGTTGGTTGCTGTCGCAATGTCTTTCGAAGTCATACGGCGAGACATTGGGACAAACATTTCTTTGACGGGTTTGGGGATGTGTCTTCGAGTGCCGAAATGCACCATTTTCAGTCGTGAAAGTAGAACGAGAAGTCGAACGAGTTGGAACGACGAATATGCGGCTGGTTTGACCTTCGGCATCACCGGATTCGGCAAGTCCGGCAGTCCGCGTGTACGCGCGTCGCGACTGGCGTGTTTTGGTTCATTAATGTAAAATTCATGCTTTTGCAATGTAATCATCAGGAAAACACAAGGGTTGTCTTTGGAGTCTTCGTCTCAGTCAACGGCATCTTTGAGTTCTTTGTCTTTGTAGGAGCGATCTCTTGAGGTCTCTGTCTTTGTAACCAGATCTCTTGTATCCGAACTAAGTCTTCTATATCTTTGAGTTAAGGGTCAGTCTTTCTGATTTGTAGTGTCACGGCGACATTTATAGGACTACAAAGAGGTTAACAGTTCTATATACTGCTACTATGTACAAAACTAATATGTAGTCTTCCTTAGTCTCACCAATTAATACATACTTCAAAGTACTACTAATGTAGTATGGACAAGTAAATATCTTGCTTTTCGTGCACCTTTACTAGCATATCCTTTTTATAATCTTTTCAAAGAAATATTCACATTTGGATAAATTAAGTACGTTGGTAATATCTAAATACTATCACTACTCAATTTGGCAGTTCGGCAGTGCGGTGGGATGCTTACAGGGAGAGAAAGCCGCCCCTGGTGGTGGCAGCCAGAGAAAGCCCACAACTGCCGAAAACGAGCGCGAATGCTCAATTTTGGCGGTTGAAGGGGTGACGTTGATGGACTATCACGGCGGTGGAAGCCAGAAAGCCCACAACTGCCGAAAATGAGCATGAGCGCTCGATTTCAGTGGTTGTGAGATAGCGGGGGTGGTAGCGGCCGCAGGAAGCCTTCAACGGCTGAAAACGAGCATGAGCGCTCGTGTTCAGCAGTTGTGAGGGGTTGATTGGTAGTGGTGGCAGCGAGAAGGCCCACACCCGCCGAAAGTGAGCACGAGCGCTCGATTTCAGCAGTTGTGGGGGGCGGTTGATGGGTGGTCGTGGTGGTGGCAGTCAGAGAAAGCCCGCAACCACTGAAAACGAGCACGAATGCTCGATTTCGGCAGTTGTGGGGGAAGATTGATAGCGGGTGATAGTGGTAGCGGCCAAAGGAAGCCTACAACGGCTGAAAACGAGCACGAATGCTTGATTTCGGCAGTTGTAGAGGACAGTTGATAAGTTGTCATGGTGGTGGCAGCGAGAGAAGGGCCACAACCGCCGAAAGTGAGCACGAGCGCTCGATTTCAGCAGTTGTGGGGGGCGGTTGATGGGTGGTCGTGGTCGTGGCAGCCAGTGAAAGCCCACAACCACCGCACACGAATGCTCGATTCCGGCGGTTGTAACTTGTAGGGGTTGATGGGTTGTCGTGGTGGCAGCCAGAGAAAGCCCACAAGCGCCGAAAATGAGCACGAGCGCTCGAGAGTCAATTTCGGCAGGTGTGGAGGAAGATTAATAGCGGATGGTGGTGGTACCAGCCAAAGGAAGCCTACAACAGCCGAAAACGACTGCGAATGGTCGATTTCAGCGGGTTGTGTTGGTTGTGGCAGCTAGATGTCCCGTTGTGTCGTCTTCGTCACATCTGATAGCAACGGTATCCGACTTGGCCCATCGAAATGGCAGATGGCAGATCTAGATGGAAGGGTGATGTCGATGAGGAGTCATAGATTATTAGTACACATATAAGAAAGTCAAAGAAAGTTAAAAGATTGCGCACCGTCTTGCAGGACGTCGTTGCACCGTTTAATTTTCCCGCTTTTAAATTTGACAGGCGTTCGCGTATCGTCATGTGACGTGTCGCGGACTTGCGGACTCTCGGACTTGCCAGATCCCAAACGTCCTCCGGCATCATCAGCGGGAACCGAGCTGCTCTATCGTTCCTGTACCGTAACTTGTTCCGCTACTTCGATGACAAAGAAGCCTTTCGCTAGTGAACGTTTTATTTCTGCAGACTCGCGCTTTCTGGGCCCTGCACCCTGGGACGCTGGTGTGCGAAAGGGAGGCGTCGGTTCTGGGCTTCGCGCTAAAAGAGCGTGGAATTACCCTACATTCAGTGTAAGTAGCTGTCGCGACTGTTTCCGCTGCGCTTTGCTGAATGATTTAGTTGAAACACCGGTTGCAGATGTTTTGCATGTCACTTGGTGTCGTTTTGCTGGTATGCAATGCAATGTTGCCTTGTTATGTTGCCATTGCTGCATGTTATGTATCGCAAATCGTCTGCGAAATAGACCGAACTATTCTCTCCTCTTCGTTCAACCCGGTGTGCCAATTAGCGCTAGTGGCCCACTCTCCCGAGCGATTATTCCACTCTTATACAGAATCATGTCCAACCTCATTGTTATGGGCTGTAAAGCCTAATCTCATCCGTACTTTGGGGAAGTTCTGGAAGTATTCAGCAATATCAGTCGATCGGAACTACGCCTCTCTTGGTGGAGGGGCAAGAATTATACGCGGATATACCTCACAGACGCACAATCTTCCCGCACCATCCATCTCTGGTTCTTTGCTGCAGTCATTCTTAGGTTATAACCCGCACTATGCCAATGTTAAAGGTGCTGGGATACTCTTGGAAGAGGATATGAGCGTCGGTGAATGCTGGTGCATCTCCGGGGCTACTGGTCATGTTGCCATCCAGCTCTCTGAGACTGTGTTCATCTCCCATATTTCAGTTGACTACGCATCCCCTCGCCTGTCCTCTGAAGAAGACATATCAAGCGCACCGCAAAATATGTCTCTCTGGGTTCTACTTCCATTGGGGGATACCAAACAAGAGCCTAATTTACAGACGCGGCGGGCGACGGAATTCGAATTCAAGGCAGATCAGGATGCAGATTTCCTTCCGATGAGTAAATTCGCTCAAGCATTGGAATTTCAGTACGATATTAGGCAACCGCCCACCCGCCAAATCTTTCCCTTCCAATTTCGTATGCCTTCACCAAGCCAAACAGTCATAGTTGAAATCAACAGCAACGAGGGTGGTGCTACTACCTGTTTGTACTGGCTGGGAATACACGGTATACAAGCGGGTCGTTTATGATTTGTGATTATTGAATAGTTTTTATTGTATAATTTTAACCAATAACAGCTAACTAATGCACCTAAGTATAACAACGCCGCTTGCCCACCGACCTCTAACCTTCTTGATGAGATTGCTCGTAGTGCGATGCAAGGGAAGGGGGCTTTACCTGAGGATGAAATAGAAAACATTAGAACCTTGTGGATAGCAGGGAAGAAGATGACCAAAAACAGAAATATCTTCCCCCAAGACGAATCCAGCTATGAGAATGCAGTAACTTGGCCTTCATTAGTATAGCTCAGGTCTTCAAAACCACTAATATTAAGCCGAGGTTCTGCCATGCCAGCACCGCAGCGCATCATGTTTGAGATGACGAGAGATAGTTTGCAAATTTCTTTCTAAACTACAAAGGCATCTGGCCTTGAAACAAATTCTCGAATTTAACTCAAATGACAGGTACTGGTAGAATTCCGGACTGTGATTTTAGCTATCTGTATTCATCGATTCCGCGCATATCTAACAATTAGGGACTCCAGCATGATATACCTGATTCAGCGCCTCAAGATCTTTAGAATGTTCAGGAAAGCTGCCAACATACCAGTTGTTATAGTCTTCCAGATAGTACATACATCTGAGGTAGCAACAGCAATCTTGAAGCTCTCTTCTTTGTCGTCTTGATGAGCCTAAGGTGATGATAAGAATAGATGATATTACGAGAGGACTGATTGCATACCGATAAAGCCAGATTTTGTTGAAGCGGCGGGCCACCTGACAACATGGGAGTAAGTGGCATTTGCAGATGCATGGCAAGCCATACTTTGTTTAAGAACTTGGGTGATCATAAAGTGTGTGAGGTCCACGATGTGCACAGCCCCTTGACCTCCAGCTGCAAATCCAGTGTTTCGGTGCATGGGAGTAACAGAATTGATGTTTTCGAGAAGAGGTAATGCCCAGCGAAGGCCCTCTTGAAGATGATATAAAACAACGCATTGACGGTGATCTATAGCAACAAATGTTGCTACCGTTGAGCAGAATATTCCTTTGCATCTGGAGGTTGCATAAGTTGTCCAACAAATCACAAGAGTTACAAGAGCTCACGCACATTACATCTTCATGGTGAAATAATTGTGTAATTTCAGATGTATGAACATCTACAATACTGGCCAGAGCAGCCGTGGTAGTGTGTAGCGTCAATGGAAATGCACATACATGATTCCGTGATATTTGTAAGCCACAATTAGGTCTTTTGTGGAGTGGGGCAGCCATGCTAACGCAATGATATAAATTGGATGCTGAGTCTTCCCGCGAAAGCAGGGCTCAGCAAGGCGACGCTCGTGTTTCCATGTTGGGCCTAAAAAGGGTGCCTCAGCATTAAATAAATAGCAGGAAACCAACTAACCTCGTGAGTACAGGCGGACCTTCACCTGCCCGCAGATGGCAAGCCTTTGGAGAGAGCGATGATAGGATAGGCTGATGACTTCCTCATCAGTTACTTGTTCCTTCGCAAAACTCACTTGCTGTAATGATTCGTCAAAAATAGCGGTTATCTCGAGCCAAACAAAAGGACTTACAATTTCCGTGCTTGTAATGCCGCTATCAATGAGTGTGCAAGTAACAAGGGATCCATCTGAAAGACCGCAAACAAAGGTCGTATCATCGATCCAAGCAGTTGTAGACATTCCAGCAGAATCAGAAGTCAAAAACGGATTGTATCGCTTTCCCGTGTGGGCGTCCCACAGGCCAATTTCACCACCGAAGGTCACAGCTGCTAAAAATCTACCGCAGTTAGAGAAATCCAGACTCGAGATATTCCTGCTTTCCAACTCCAAGAATGGCACATATTTTAGCGACATGAACGCCTGCGCTCAGGCAGGCTGTCGACTGGGGGAAGTAGTAAAAAGCAAGCACTAGTAAAAAGCAAGCGCTGCCAGGAAGCACTGCCACGCTACTTGCGGCCCGATCTGGACGCGCCTTACAGTACTCAGGTTATTGCGAGCAAATCGTTCGCACCCAAGCTCTCAACAGCATTAGGAAGCTTTACAGAATCGCCTATCCCGAGATAGAAAATAACGATCGAGCAGCCATCACGCAATTCGCATGGATTCCAGATGAAATAATTCAAACGAGGCCCGCAAGTACTGAAATTAGGACACTGGTAACTTGTTACAATTGTGTATAAATCTGTCCACAGGTCAGGTCCGGTCCACTAAACCCTGACCTGGACCCGGTCTGACTCAGACCGGTCTTAGTAAATTAAAAATAAATTGAATTATAAAAATACAAATTAAATACAAAATAAAAACAAAATCGGCGCAATGTCTCCTTCTGTGCGCGAAGGTTGTGGGATGGCTTCGAGCAAGAAAAGACACCCATCGTGGGTGTCTCTATGCTCGAAGGGTGTGTGATAGCATCGAGCATGCAGAGACACCCATCATGGGTGTGTCTCTATGCTCGAAGGGTGTGTGATAGCATCGAACACGCAGAGAAACCCATCGTAGGTGTCTCTGCGTGCTCGAAGCGTGTGAGAACCCCAAACGGGGGCAGCGTCGTTAGTTGTAATCAAAGTTAGTATAATAAAAACAAAAGAAAATGCGAGCGTACCTTGTACGCCCGCCCGTGTCTCTTCGTCGTTGTGGTAACCCATGGGGTGTGGAAAAGTCTCGCCGTCGTTGTGGTTACCCACGAAGGGTGTGGTAAGGCATCGAGCACGAAGAGACACACGCGATGTGTATCCCTTCGTGCTCTGTCATCCTGAGTTGTAAGCAAGATAGGAAAATAAAGAGAAAAGTAAACGGGAGCGTACCTTTGTACGCCCGCCCTCTCGTCTCATTGTTGTGGTTGGCTGCTGGAAGTGGTTGGTTGGCAGCGGCGCCGACGTGGAATGGTCACCCACGAAGGGTGTGCTAAGGCATTGAGCACGAACTTCGTGCTCTGTCATCCTGTGTCACAGTGTTGTAAGCAAGATTAGGAAAATAAAATGAAAAGTAAACGGGAGCGTACCTTTGTACGCCCGCCCTCTCGTCTCATGTTGTTGTGGTTGGCTGCTGGCAGTGCAACGGCGCGTCGACAGGATGTGGTAGGTGTGGTAGTGACGTGTAACGTCTTGCAGGTCCGGACAGGTCCGGACCAGGTTCGACCCCTCAGGTCCGGTCCACTGATCCCTGGACCTTGAACCTGTAAATATGGGTCCGGTCCGCCCTCACACAGGACCGAACCCAGGACCTGTGGGTTCGGTTCGGTCCGGACCGAACCGTG
>QDKV01004939.1_pt1 | contig 19379 bp, 18 predicted proteins | sample 1861101 | NCBI WGS metagenome assembly QDKV01 (sample SAMN04275158, study PRJNA302643) | Fungus metagenome, whole genome shotgun sequencing project. | isolation source: fruitbody | host: Mallocybe terrigena | place: Sweden | collected 2013 | reverse complement strand
AGCACTTTAAATATTTAATTACCAATTGGGTACAAATATAAATGGCATTAAAATATTGGAAACCCCGAAGTGTTATCGAGGAGGCGATGTCAGGCGCCTCTTCACTTGTATGTATGCGAGAACAGCAGCATGTGCGTGTCATTGGGGAAACAAAACGAAATCGCAAGTCGGAATACATTTCATATTATACTTGGACACACTATGTCTAATATTTTCTACGTTGAAAAATATTCCAGTGCCAGTGTTTCGATGTGTGCGTGAATATTCTTTTGTTTGCAACTGTGCGGCAAACTGTGGATAACTTCTTTCTTCCTACTGTCGGCAATGGATACAACGGATAATCTGCCTCTATCTCTACCGGTAGTTACGGTACAACATACTTTCCCCCAAATTATACGAGAAGTCCAGGATGGCGTCATCCCGTATGACAAGTTCTGGGTATCATGTTACAAGCGTTCTGAAACCTCGGTGCATGCAGAGGTTCAGGTGGAACTGGACGAGGTGGATAGGGATCTTGTTTCGCTGAAGCCTTCCGAACAGGACGTGGAAGTGAAAAGAGATGTGGAAGGAGTGAGTGAGTTGCTTGATTCGTTTTAGATAGTGAGGCATTGATGAGGACCGTTTGAGGAAGTATCACTCTGTTTCATGTGGACGACTGGGTGTTCCGTCAACTAAGGTATTAACTGCTACACAAGAGTACTTAGATGAAGACAAGTCCAACCCAGCGCGAGTACGTGATCCTATTACATTTAAATTGTCATGCACTTATCCAGTTGGTCTTAAGCCTCATAGGATAACCGCATTCAACATCTCTCCCGATTCTTCTCGCTTCGCGACTGGTTACTTGGATGGTTCCGTTGTGCTCTATCCCACGTCTTTTTTCACACTTCCCCGCACATCTTTCGTGCCCGAATTAGTGAACACCACTAAATCCAAAGTGCTCTGCAGGGCTCACTTGAGCCTTGTGACGTCCATAAAATTCTTTCCTTCGTCTAGAGTGATCCTATCCTCTGGACAAGATTTTTCTCTTGCCATCATCCCTGGGGACCTCCCAGAGACACCCTCTTTCGAGTCCAGGGTCACACCCGCTCGTGTGATGCGCGGGCACTCTGCGACGGTTACAGGTACTGCAATTATTGGCGTAGGAAGGAACGTAGTGTCTTCCTCTCTTGATTCAAAGGTCAGATTATGGGACGTGCCTTCAGGAGAAGCGATCTCGACGCTGTTTGCGAAGGGTCCTATCATGTCGCTGAGCCTTGGAGATCGAATCTTGGCTCCTCCAGACGGCGAAGAAAGTGTGCCGCCTCCACCTACTGATCAGCGAGAGGTTCCTGAGACAAGTTCGAAGGTAATATTCTGTGGTCTCAGAAATGGGTCTTTCCAGCTCCTCGATCTCGGCTTTAAGAAATCAATTTACGTATCTCCACCATCCCCGGCACCCCTAACATCCATCGCCTACTCTCCATCATTCAATCTTTTTGCGACGGGCTCGGCTGCTGGCGTCGTAACACTCTACGATACTCGTTCTTTGAGCACGCCCATTACTGCGTTTAGCAGATTGCAAACGGGGATTGAAGATATCTCGTTTGTGTCACGAGAGAATGGCTCTCGCGATATAGGCTTGGCTATTGCGACTTCTGATGGTCTGCCATATGTGGCTAGCATCGTGCCAGAGGGTCCAGCAGTGAGTGCAGAGCTGGTGGGCGCAGATTGTGATCCTGTACGTCATGTTACCGTGAGGACGAGTCGAGATAAGACAGAAGTTTGGAGCGCAAGCGACGATGGAATTGTCAGGAGATATGCTGGTTGTTAAAATTCAAGCCGTCCACGAATCTTTTCGCTTCAGAAAAAAGATACGTATCAAACAACGTTTCCAAGGAATGCCCGCCCCGGATTGGTATTGAAGATGGTTCGGATAACTTGAAGGAAACAGATTTCTCACAGTTAAAAGGAAGGGCAGACGTACAAAATATTATTCGTGAAGCCAATATTGTGCAATGCGATCCCATTTAGTAATATGAGCGCTCAAATCATCGTGGGAGTTGCAACCACCGGCTACTCAATAAAATTACATTCCGTTGCTTGTTCCGTTGACTAACCTTCCCATATCCACTATTTCTGGTTCATGTCTGGATACATACCTCCTCCTGTTCCTTTACGGACAAAACGAAACTTCAAGGCCCTTGTCCTACCTGAAGATGATCTTCATGGGCCATCCTCTACGCCAGGGCCAGCGACTCGTGGTGGTGTGACAACGGGGGCTGCAAAGAAACGTCCGCCACCTCTTGGTGGGGACACACCCGCAAACGGGTTCCCATTGCGACCTTTCGATTCTTTACTTTCAGTGGAAAGCCCCGCGACAGGGAGACGGAGTGCGATGCTGGATCGACTTGCCAAGCTAGATTTGAAGAAAAGGGATTCGGTTGTGCCTAGATTTGATCTGAAGAAGGAGGATTTGAAGAAGTTGGCCGATCTTGGTCAAGGAAATGGTGGAAGTGTCGAGAAGGTCGAACACATCTCAACGGGAACGATCATGGCCAAGAAGGTGAACCATCTCCAACATTATCCGTTACTTTGCCGGAAAACTTAGACGTCTGTCTACCTTTTTTAATAAAATTCCTCAGATTGTCTTGATTGATGCGCAGTCTTCAGTTCGAAAACAAATCCTCAGAGAGCTGCAGATTATGCATGACTGTCAATCACAGTACATCATTTCCTGTTTCGGGTCCTTCTTGGCCGAACCCAATATCTGCATTTGCATGGAGTTCATGGACAAAGGCTCCTTTGACAGCATATGCAAAATGATAGGAGCAATTGATGTCAGAGTGGTTTGTCTTGTCGCTCATTCTGTGTTGGAGGGACTGTGTTATTTGTACGACGTCCATCGGATCATTCATCGAGGTGGGTCGGTTCAAACAGATTCGAAGGATTTAATCGAATCACTACCTAGATATCAAGCCTTCCAATATTCTCCTAAATTCAGAGGGACAGATCAAGTTATGCGACTTCGGAGTGTCCGGAGAACTCATAAACTCGATTGCCAATACCTTTGTCGGCACATCCATTTACATGAGTGTGCGTGTTACTTTCCTCGTCTTCATTAGTATTATATTAACCCTTTCTTCTAGCCTGAACGTATTCAAGGCGCAGAATACTCTGTGAAATCTGATATCTGGTCACTCGGTATCACTCTCGTTGAACTTGCAACAGGCCGCTTTCCATTCTGTGACGATCTCTCAGACGAAGACGATAACCGCTCTGACCTCGAAGAAGAATATGCTAGTGCCCTATCCGAGCTGAACAGAACTCCTACTCACCGTGATTCATTCCTTTTCAACAAGAAAAAAGAGAGAAGAAAAAGCAGGAGGAAGAGCAAGGGTGGCTTGGAAATGTATATGAATCAGGCAGACTCGCTGGGTTCGATGAGCATTATTGAACTGATGCACCAGATTGTGCGAGAACCTGCGCCGAGGCTCGGTCCAGAATTTGAGGAAGAGGCGCAAGAATTTGTGGACGCCTGCTTGGCGAAGGATCCGGACGAGAGACACGGCCCAAAGATTCTTTTGGTGTGTGCCATTTCTTTTTTGTGGATCTCGGAGCTTACTGGGTTGATCAGGAATACCGCTGGATGGACGATGCGAGGGATTCGACTTTCGACCTTGCGGTTTGGACAAAAACATTTTGATTTTTGAGGTGACCTTCCTCTATTGTTCACAAGACTATTATACTTGTTAGACGATATTAATGTCAGTATCTTTTGCTCAAGTGTAATCTAGGATGGATCGTGGTTCTCAACCCAGGGATCATTGTTGGTATTGCGAATTGGTGCCTACGTAGCTGTAAAAGCGCTTGTCATTTGTAAATGTAAGCAGCTCGACGACGCAGAACCGCTCTGAACTATTCTGGCCTAAAGATTGCCTTTGTCGGCTGAGGCGTACAAGACGAATATCAGCATAGCGTCCGCCGTACTAAGTCAAGTTTCCAGGGCACTTAAATAAAAGGAAGAGGAGTTCGCTTCAGCAGACCTTGGTTACTAATTTCCAACGCGTTGCTTTGCATACTTTGCTTTCACAGGTACCTGTTCGTCGACAGTGAACCCACCCGCATTGCCCCACCTCGACTTGAGGATTTCAAGTTGCATAAAAGCATTCATAAGTCATCACGAAATCCTATATATTTGGACTAAGGATGGTTGCTTCAGTTGACTGTTCTACTTCGTTTGGCGCCAAAGTGTAGTTCTGGGGTATCTTTCGTATTTGCATGGCAGTGGTCGCAAATTCCAGGATAGGCAACGCCTATGAAATCCTCGAAAGAGATGCCTCAGATGAAAATTTCGAACTACCTCAGGCTACTTTCTGCCTGGGACGGTGAGGAATCCAGTATCACGGGATGACGATTTTCCAGATTTTTGAGGTGTCACGGTAGTGTTATTCAAGGGGGGACAAAATGTTGCAAACAACAAAGGGTCAGTAAATTTTTTAATTTTAATGACATAGATACAGCTGTCAGTGGTCGGTGTCTCGAATCTCAAAAAATTGCAACTATGCCTCCTCCTCCGTGTCCGCCAGCTCAAGCTTCCAATGCTCTCTACTCTTTGAAGCATGCTCAGACACCGCATCAGCCGCCGCAAGCGCAAAAGTTCCATCATCATCATCTGAGATGCCTGAGGTTAGAAACATGCCTGATACGCTAATGTTTTCAACGCACAATATTTCAAAGACGCCTGTATCTCTAACGGATTCTCCAAATCAGGTTCCAACAACAGTCCATAGATGAGCGAGAAAATTTCCTTCAGGGTGATATCGGACGACCACAGACGGCTTAGTTCCGCAACACAGACCTAAAGAAGAAAGACTCAGATATCCACCCGCCGCATCAGCCTGAACAAGTCACCTTTCCTTGTTTTGAGACCTTGAGATTTGGACAACGTGAACATACACATACACATCGCCACAGCCGTACCACTCACGTTTGGATGCAAAATAAAAGTGACAAATCTAATCTCTGGGGGATCGCGTGGATAGCTTTGAGGAATGTCACACGTGAGAAGGAACGTCCCATTGCGATACGGGCACTTGGCTTCGTCTGTCGGTGCCTTGAGAACATGAGTAGCGTCAGTTACATTCACACCTGACGTCACCACACATACTTCGAGAATGATCTTGAGGAAAGACATATCACTGTCGTTCACGTAAAGATCAATCTGTGGGTGTGGATCCGCTGTGAGCGCCTTCAACTGAGGGGAAATCAGCAGGCGTGAAACTGGGGCTGTGGAGCAACAACGACCGACCTCTCGCATAATCCTCTTAGTGCGATCATCATGGCTAGGACTGGCAGAGATCGACTTGGCTGCAGGTTTGACACTCTGTTGAAGTTTCTTGTGGGGGGCTCGATGCGGAAACTGGGAGATGGTGACAACGTCCACTGGGAAGTCTAGAGTATTCCCATATCGGCGCAACGCGATATCATGCAGCACAGGGGGTTTCGAAAGTCTTGGAGTGCGTTCGGCCGAGGATAATATCGTTTCCAGATCCTGACAAGTACGCACGAATCTAAAGTAAATGGCTGACACAGAAAGCAGAAATGCTACACACAAAAATGCTCAACGCGTCGCTGAGCGAAGTTTGAGGACAGAAACGATATCCGCCTATAACGTCATGTATCACATCGCGATAACCCTGAAACTGGGAACACCTCGCACCGGTAGCGACTGAAATTGCGTGCAGCCTATTGTCTGGCCGATGTCCAACTTGAACTGAGTCCACGATGATACGGTTCCTCTGCAGAGCATGACACACATCTTTGGCTGATGCCTCTGAGCCCGTGTCCGCACCGTCCGTCACGATGATAATCCGTTTACGAAGGTGAGGCAGATCGTCCCGGTAGCTCATTAACATCTTTCGCGCAGCGTCGAGAGCGTCGTACACAACAGTATCACCCCCTGCGAGCACCTTGTCGAGCCGTTGCCTGAAGCTCTCAAAGATGGGTGTAAGTTCCTGCTTGACGCTAGCCTTGTCCGAGACTGTCAACAATGTGTGAGAGGCGATTCTAGAAAAAGGGGCTGTCAGCAATGGTGCCTACAAGTCACGAGTCCAAGGACCAAAGACACTGAGGTGTCGAAAGAGCTCTAAGCAGACAAGTTCTGAAATTCAGTCACAAGGCACAACCAAACACCAGATAGAGACCGACCGCGCGATTGATGAACACATTGAACAACTCTTTCAAAACATCCAAGCGATTAAGGTACCGACTTGTCTCTTGTTCTTTTTGCACCCCACCTGCACGCCATATCCAACTCTCGCAATCGAATTTGTATGTGGCGCTATAATCATAAGAAGTCAGAGTGTTCGTGTTTTTCACGATTGTCCCTCTCATAACGCCATCCCCAGCCGATTTGAGGCCGTGCCTAGAAGGGACTCCGTCACTCAAACACAAGCGCGACGCATAGGGAAACGTACCATAGTTGCATGCCAGACATACTCCCAAACTTGGTCGTTTCAAGATAGCCAATCAACGCAAGGACAGGAGCATCCTGCGGAAGCAAGACCTTCTGCTCAATAGGATCAAAACGGTGCCGGACGATGACCTCAGACAGTCTACGTCTGTGAAGGACTGCGAAAGAGATCTCTATCACGCCGCCATGTGAAAGATCGGTGAGCCCAAGGGTAAGGTTCGCCGAGTCAATGATCATTGCTTTCGAGGACATCAAACGAAGAGTGAAACGCGAGTACCGAGCCTTGGTGGCTCGATTCACAAGGCAATATAGCATTCTCGTACTCGTACTGATCGATAAATCCCAGACGGTTGCTTCCCCCTCGTATAAGAGAGTCACGCGAACTTCGTCGAAAGTTCCTCGCATTGGTTCTTTGTCCTTCACAGGGAGAATGCCCTTCCCCGAAATCTTGAACGAAATTGGTTTCAGTTCACGAATACTCTAAACAAAAAAGGAAGATAGGGAAAAGGCGAATGCACGTACCCATTCGGCAATCGCCTCTTTCACTTGCATAACATTGGAAAAGTGGGGAATCGACGACGCAAAAGATCCTGTCGGCCACACTGCCTGGGTCTCAAAATAGTTTCTCGATTCTTCGTTGACAAATGTGTGAAGATTTGGGGTGTTGTCCGCGAGGACAGGGTTGAGCAACAGGTCTCCAGTCCTAAAAAAACCCAGTCAAAAAAGAAGTCAAAGCTCAAAAATATCCTGCGACGAAACTTGGGATCGATCAGTCTTCTAGGGACTTGATAAGGCTCCACCCCAACATCCTCGCCATCGTTCAGTTCGTCCAAAAGCTCATAAAGAAAGTCGGCTAACTCAATGGAGTGCTTATCACACGCAGTCGCAAAATATGCCAACTGCATCCAATATTGTAAATATGACACTCAAACCCGGAATTGGGCCTACGAACCTCCAACATCTCATTCTTCGTTCGGGGATTGCCCCGATTCGCTTCGAGCGCAAGGCTCAAGACTAGAGCATCACGTCGAGCCATGACCCCTAAGTCGTCAAGGAGGTCATAGTCAGTGTTGTCAAGGCCATCTAGGTAGCACCTCCAAGCTTGGTGACAGCTGGGATGTTGTTTCCGTAAGTAGCCTTTAGCTGTGCGCGGACGCGTCAGAACTCTTTTTTATTTGCTGGCTAAGAAGCGGGTCTCACCACTCTCCAATATCACGTCTTCTGAAACGTCCTCGACAAGTTTATCCAAGAGATTGGACGACGCCGTTTCATGGTCAAATTCGTCCTCTTCGAGAACCCCGTGTCCCCCCGTCGAGCGGCTGACTCCAGATTGCTCATTCATTGATTCACTGAGATCAAGGCACAGTACGATGGCCTTGTGCATAGTCAGAACAATGTTAGTCGTCTAAGAAAAAGAAAACGACCGTACCTCATCTGGTGGACGAGTCGGTGCAGCCGAAACACCTCCAAAAGAGTCGACATGCCAAGTGTCCTCAGCCCTTCTCTGCTCTATCACTTTTTCTAGAGAATAGCTGACGTCGTTAACATCCACTTCCGTGTCTCCTCCACTCCTGAAAGAACACACAAGGTCAGTCAAGCGAACACAGACAAGGTATGGACCGTACGTAGGTCTAAAGAAATTCACGTCACGCGTCGTACCGCACCCTCTGCCGGTGAACACGGCCAGAAGACCCTGATCAATGAACAAGAAAAAATTTTCGGTCAATCAAACTCGACCCCACGCATCCACACACACACCTCCTGGTCCAAGACGATCTGTGGAGGGACCATGTTGGCTGATTTCAAGTCTAAAGGTCCTCTTGTGACTAGGTCTGTTTTGTTTGCATTTTCGATGGCACCCAAGAAATCCCGGCCGACCCGAGCAAGATTGAAAGAAGGGAGTGAAGACACAGAGCCTAACTTCTCAACGTCAAACACCATCGTCGACAGGAATCTCGAGTCAGAAACGGGCAAAGCATAGCGGTATGACAGCAGTCGTTTCAATTGCTCGACTTCATTTTCCGTCATTTCGGATATGACGGACATCGAAGAGGGCCTGTAAAGTTCACCTCCCAGTTGATGAAGCATGGCAAAATCACGGTCAACCACCTGCGAGTTCATGAGGATCGGATTTTTCAGAAGCTTGTACGAGGTAGCAAGTGAAATCTCCTCGAGTGGTCGAGGTGTTTGGGGCTCAGATAGAGGCTGTAAGTTTCCGGCTGCTGAAATTATATGTGCAAGGAGTATCCTGACCTACATCACATCGTAAGGTTGTGAGATATTGAATTGAATGGCAAAGGACTCACCGCTTCAAACGATCGATTGGGATTTGTCGTGAAGGCGGTAGCACCTCGGGCACAGCATGACAGCAAATCCTTGAGAGCATGGTACAGTGCTTCAGACAGAGCAGCGCGCTCTTCTAAACCAGCATCTCGGTTGAGGAACAAGATACCCACTGATACATACATGGATGAAAGAGTCAATCAGACATGAACATTGGCAGACACTCACAAGTCCTGACTGCGGGCGGAAAATACGTGATTCCATGCAACATAGAAAGCACTCTTCCTTCCGCAGCCACCCCTTTCGGCGGGACCAACTTTGTCAATGTGTACAGGGAGGACAGGAGCGCTGCCATGCCTCGAGCAGTCTGAGGGACGCTTGGCTGCCATGCTTGATTGGACAGGTACGTCCGTTCCCTGGAAATGGTACCGCGCTTTGGAGCTGCTTCCTCGGCTTCCCCCAAACGTTTGACGGCGTACAAAACGACAGAGGTGGTGCGACCTTGGTCGCCTATCTCAGAGCAAAAGAGGTCTTGAAGGCGAATACACCCGCAAGCAATGATTGGACATTGGGATGTATGCAAATCAACGTGGAAACCACGCTTACTCGACAGAGGTAACAAAGGTAATGGTGCAGTCTGATTTTGGAAGATTTGGAAACGATGATGCGTCTGGTGGACGTGTGTTGAGGCGTGACAAATGGAGACAAGAGTCGATTGGGTGAACTGCAGGGTTCTGATACAATTCAAAAGCACATCAGTTTCCAAACGCAACTGAAAGGCAAATGCGGAACAAAATCGTACTCGGTGACTGCATCTCTCGAATGTATTCTCAAGAAAAGACCAGGTAAAGCGAACCCTTTACTGGAGAGAAAATTGCGTATTAGGCTGACTACCTCGTCCGATGTCAGTCGTAGCGGCGCGTTCTGAGGAAAACCAGTTTGTGGCCGAGGAATAGGGACGTAATCGATCTTGTCACCGTCCCATGCTACAATAATGTGAGGTGTAGGCAGACCAAAGATGGCAGCTTCGCGAGGGAACGTGTCAGAGAGACAGCCAGAGGGACAACTGGCCATGGGGGCGTCACCCATGCTGAGGCAGTGTGCGTGATGCAAGTGGCCACATCCAGCGTTCTGCATGGCGGTGTATCGGCGTATGATTTACACACTCATACGAAGACCAAAGTACGTACCTCGACGAGCGGACAGTGCAGAACTGCCGAAGGCTGCACATCAGTGTCGGTGGCGTGTTTCATGCAGGCCGGACAAGGAAACCCTAATAGCTAGAGTTGAGCGGATAAAATGCGAGCACGGGGCATTGCGATGCTTTACCGAGAAATTCGCCACAGATGGTACAATGAGGTGGCATCCTCGTATTGTCGGCACCTATACAACATAAGGCTACAACGCTCGTTTGATGGTTTCCGAAGACCCACCTTTTAAATTGACATGGGAATAGGGGCAATCCGAATGGGAACAGCGTTGTCCATCGAGGGTAAATCTGCAGTGGAGAGTCGAGAAGAGTCCATGTCGCTCGATCTCGAGGGCCACGGCGCAACTGCATGCAATCCCTGTATCGTGTGGGTAATCACAGTAATCGTCGTCGCCATCTGTTATCATATCATCTTTTGAGATCCAACCAAGTGCACGAGCGGCTTCACGTCGAAGTGCATTCTGAAGAGAAAGGCGTCAGAGATGCCTGTGCATGCGATGCATCGGATAGTCACCAAAGAGGTATTCCCACTAATGAATGCGCCGTCAAACGCAAAGATATTATCGCTAGTTGTGCTGCCATCTTTGAGATTAGCGCGGCCATGAACCCGAGCCAGCTGGGCCGTAACGAGACGGATTTGGATACGGCTAGGCCCTCCGGATTCCGCGATATAACCTTGATTGGACCGAGGAATGTCCTTGACGAGATTATCGATGGGAGGGTTAGGACTGATCGAGACTGCTCTTGCGGTGACAAGTTCGTCGTCACGAATTGTATCGAGAATGCGACTTCCAACAAGCGAAGAAGTCAGAAAGCGCTTGTATCGGAAGGGGATCAACTCACTCTTGGCCTCGAAGTTCGAAACCGCCAGGAAGCTCAAGAGTGAACGTATTGGGCTCTCTGTTAAAATAATTTGCAATCTCTTTAGCGAGATCATCGTTAGTAGCAGCGCTGTCCATTGATACCTGTGAGATGTGAGTTTCGGATACGAGATTTAAGAGACGTTCGAGGATAAGGACTGACCGCGATCTTCTTCTGACGTTTTACATCAGAACCCGTATCACTTTCCTCAGACACTACGAGGATTCTTCGCTTTGGCATCACGAACAACTGGGCGCAGTGTGCAGATCAAGTATTAATAAGAAATGCAGTACAACCGTACAGACCCCAAGGCAAGCGTCCGAATTCCGATGTCACGGCGATCACCTTTTTTGAGTTCTCGACGGTCATTAAGCTTTCCGCAGAGGTAACTGGTCTTTAGTTTAAATGCAGAACTGAGGGAGAAGGGGGACATTACATCGCATGTGAACGTGCATCAACTCTCAAGAAGGGTCACTTAAGAGTAGGGCACACAGAACTACAACTTGTCTGATTCTGGACTGATGAACTTCGTACTTCCCCATTGGAGGCTTTAAACACGCTGCTGGCAACTGACCAAACACCGGTTGGATAATGAATTTGTTAAATTGGGTGGCATCTACCTGGTGGGCTGGTATGTCAAAAATTTTGATATCTGATTAGACGAGTCCAACGTGCCGAAAATCTCCAAAAACGACGCAACGAAACTTGTTTGTCAACATTTTTGACGCGTTTTCAAACTACCTGGTATGGTATATGTCAAAACCTTGTATTTTCGTACCTTTTTTATATTCTCCTCATCTGCCGTTCTAACAGTGAATCTTTCTCCACTGGGAATCATCGTCTGCAGTAGTAGTTGGTTGTGCGCCGTGGCCACAACGACAGGTCGCGATGTGAGATTTCCCGTTACACATAAGTGACATACTGTAGGTTTGGTTGTTACTGGAAGCACGGGTAAGTGCTTATTCAAGGCATCAACGGCTCCAAGTTCTCTAGTTCAGATGTTGTGTCAGTTTTCTTCACAATTCTCAATATTGAGTCGCAGACATATTCCAGAGGTAGTTTTCTTGTATCTCTTGTGTGCACCTGATACTTAGCTTCCTTTTCTCTAACAGTCTGCTACCGTGTGCTGCTACCCGCGCAAGGGCGCATTACAAGACTATTTTGGTGTGTACCCTTGAGGTTTTGAATTTCCTACTGCTAATACCTTCAATTATGATGCACAGCACATACATTCAGACTCATTTTTGACCCTACAATGAACGCGACGATCCGATATAGGTCTCAACAAGGTATTTAGCTAGTCACGACTCACAAGTATAACTACCACCTACAGACCAATGTGGCGACAAAAGGACACGAGCAGATTAAGGATGTCTCCGATAAGGAGAACAATAACCTCCTTGTCACGTCAAAACGTGCGACGACGAAGGCATTCTATCCTTGTCGCATGTTTCGATTCGGCAAGGAGGGGCTGCCCCGTTCACATTGAGAAAGTTATGCCCTCATGTAATCCGGCGAATCATGGGCGTCTAAGGTACACCTGAGGTTTTCTTTTTGTTCTGTCCACAAACCACAACAAACAGCATCGAGGGCCAGTGCTACCCGTCTTGGGTATTGTTGGTGCTCAATAGCTTTCTCTTGATATCAGGCACATCTCTTCACTGTCCACCGGAGAGACAACAGCTAATCTGTGGTGCACACGACACCGAAGTGAAAATTAAAGTTTGAAACTAATTAATCTAAAATTTTAAGGCTGAAGCTTTTATCTCCTATTGACTTAATGGTTATCAATAGGGCACATGGAGATTTAACAAGGCTTAAGAGTTTGGGAGGGTGTGGATTTTGACTATTTTATCACAAAGCACTTTGACAACAACTACAGATCTGAGAACTGCTGTAAAACCCTCAGTTTCAACTTTTGTTCAACTTAGGTGGTTAGAATAACTGCCTCGAAGCTGTGTTACAGTTCATGGTCCGTCCCAAGTCGGTGCTTCGAAACGACATCTTAACAATCGCTCCTCGTGATGAAGACTAGCCGAAAGGTGTGTTTCTTCCGGAATTAGACAAGTTCGGAAAGGCAATGACCGAGTCCCGAGGTTTAGCACAACCGACTTCGTATTTTCGTCCACTTGAAAAAGATCCTCGAGTCAGTCTGTAAACGATCAGCTTCAAGTATCTTTCGTCCAATTTTAAGGTTGAAAACTCAGTTAGTTTTGCGAATGAATTGCACTACATATCAAAGCAAGGGTCGTAAATGAACTCGCCATGTTACATTAAAGACCACTCGGCACGACAACCGTAGAGTGGGAAGAAAAACAGAAACCTGAACTCAGCCAAATTTGAAAAGTGACGTCGTATAGGACCTTCAGTTGTGGGAATAATCATAATTACTATTTCCGGCAAGTAGCCATATGCGTAAGCTCGTTCCTCTCACACCCAGGTGTCTGGTTAAATCCGAAGTCCCAAGTTATCTCTGAGGTCTGACTCGGAGCAACCAGGCCTGGAGAAGCTTATTGCCAGGTCATAGAATCAAATCTTCTAATCAGCGAACAGGCAGACAGAAACTGTGCACTGTGTACATCAAATCAGAGAAAATTGTGGTGATATATAACGCGTTTACTTGAAGGAATTTAGTCTTTTCGTTAACATACTGGGCTGGAACCCAACCCGATTAGAAACGACCTTTGGCAATAGCAGGGCCAACGACCGACGTGGAAGGTATTAAGAGAAAGCGGCGTTCCTGACAATTCTGACCACATTTTTTACTGAGGAAAATTCGTCCGGGACTGATGTGCCAAGTCTTCTTGGGGACGCCGTCCTGCCGCGCTGACGGAACTTCCTGCCATCACTCTTGCCTGTTGCGCAACGTTGTGCTTCGTTGATGCAGCAAGGTCACTAACAAACAGTTGGTTCTTGATGAGCCATGATCTCAGTGAACTCGAATATTAGCATATGGTTTTCACAACTGACCTATGGGCACACCAAATAGAACATAAGTACAAAACCACCAGACCCCAAGTTGCGATGATCGATCATGTTGATTGACGTGCCAACAATTTAAACAAGATCACGAAAACTGGCAGAGCGTACTACATGATGGTTAGACAGAAAAAGTTGGGTTTCAATAAAGGGGCTGTGAATAAAATGTTAGTATTTAAAGTTCAAATTTAAGACTTCTAGTAAATGATTTTGGCACACGACGAGTTTGGGTTACTTTTTAATTCTGATGGTGATGGCCAGCTTGAGCCGTCAGGTTCACCCCTTAAACGATAGAGGAGCTGTCATCTTGTAATTAATTACATGTATATAAGAACGAGGCGGAGATTTAATTTTGAATGTGGGATTGTGACATAGGTTTGAACACTGGTAGTAAAAAAAATCATCCTGGACATGCCAGTTTTGATAATGTAACTTTTAAGTTTATGTGAAGGGAGACTTGAAATACTGATCACGATCATCAGATCCTTTTTTTTCTACCAAAGATAAGCAGATTACTTTTGCAATGCACTTGATAGTTCGCCTTTCTTCAAGGTCCCGCTGTCCATATTGATATTAATATTGATCATCATCTCCAAGGAAGGAATTGGGTTGCAGTGGGTTACCCAGGTTCTCACCTATTAGTATCTCAATCCACTTCCTGATGAATGAATTTCCGTCATGCTAAGTATATTCTCATTTGCACCCCCAATATTAATCTTGAGTAGCACTGAGGACATATTAGAATGTTGCCGAGAAAGTTTTTCTACATCAATGAAATGGGGTTGATGTGGTATTTGTCGAGAGACTGTGTGGCATCTTTGTATACGTGCGATGGTAGCAGTGCTTCCGGAGATCTGGATGCTTGAGTGACAGAGAAAATATTGGCAATATATACCAAGAGACACGTGGGCGAGATCTGGACACACCTTGGGAAGATCGAGGACAGGTGTTGAGAGGACAACGAAGAGGGGGGGCAGTGCTGAACTTGAAGGCAGAAAATTGCCAGATTTGGGAGAATATAGACTGAGGATTTATAATAGCTCTCGTTAACATATTCCGTCCATGATGTCCGTCCATCAGAGGTATCTGTCCCCTGCCCCTGTTCTCCAAGTGTCTACATCTACCACATCCGCTCACGAATTCGACCCAAATGAACCCACTGCTCGTCCAGGCAATGCCCATGTTCATACCCAGTTCCATTCTCAAATTGCGGCCAGTGTCGGCCCACACAATGACCAGCAGCTTCCACGCCCTTTGAACCCCATCGAGCAGGAACGACTTGCTCATCTAGACAGGCTCAAGTTCTTTCTGGCTACTGCACCATCCAGGTGGGATTCGGGTGCTCCAGACATCGCCACGGATGTCACCTCCACCTATCATGGTATGGTCATGCCTGTCGAGCCAACCTATCCACATCACCCCCCTTCCCACCCGTGCTTAAACCGTTTTATGTTACCCAACCAAGAATTCGTAAGTTGTGTCTTGTGGAATGGTCTGTATCATATCACAGGCACGGATATCGTACGAGCACTCGTCTTTCGTTTCGAGGTATGTCTCCCTTTTACTTCGGATCGAGTATCAGAAATTTATATCTCTATAGGCCTTCGGACGACCAGTACGGAACATGAAAAAATTCGAAGAAGGTATATTCAGTGATTTGAGGAATCTCAAGCCAGGCGTCGATGCCTCTCTAGAAGAGCCAAAGGTAAAGGGTTCCTTCTTTCCTGCTCTAGATCTTCACTGATCTATTCATTTCCCATTGCGACATCCTGTTTTTTTAGTCCCCCTTCCTTGACCTTCTCTTCAAATACCAGGCTATCCGAACCCAAAAGAAGCAAAAGGTCTTTTATTGGTTCTCCGTCCCACATGATCGTCTCTTCTTGGACGCTCTCGAGCGCGATCTCAAGCGCGAAAAAATGGGTCTCGAGGCTACTACCGTCGTTGTCGGCGAGCCTGCCCTCAGCTTCAAGTATGACCCTAAGAGAGGGTTATATGAGCAATTTTGCAAGCTTTCCAGAGAGGATAGCGACGAGTCTTGTGCGGAGGAGAGTGGCGATGATAATGGCGATAGTGCGATGGAAGACAGGGAACATGAGGAAGATGACTCGGCCGCTGTAAAACGCAAGAAGAAAGCAAACGTCTCATCGTCGGCGACCACAGGTGCCCCACCAAATGCGAACCATTTCTTGACTTTCTTCTCTATATTTGAAGGCAGTCCGACATACAAGCAAAGAAAGAAGAAGAGCATGAAGGTCTTTGCTTCTTCCCTCAGAAAAGACCTGGGGGCTGATGAGCATGCTGAACGGCCCGGTTCTGTCGGAGAATTTTACGAGCGGGGAAGAACGGTAGACCCCTCGTCAAATGTCTCCTCCCGATTTTCGAGCGTGCATAGCCATAGTCGGGAGAGTAGCGCCCACTCACAATCCCATTCACGGTCTCAATCCTTTTCGTCTGCCTCTTCCGCATCCGAATTTCCCTCATCATTACTTCTTCAACAGCCCTATCGACCGCATGCGCCCATCATTCCTGGTTCAACGCACGCGCAAGGCCATATGACGCACATGGACGCAGACGGTTACAATGCAGATGCAGCGGAAGACGTCGAGATGATGCATCCCACTTCATCGAGGGCCCAGAGCCAGAGTCAGCGCCCACAATCCATCACGGTTGGCGAGAGTGGAGGAGCATATGTTGACCATCAACAAGATTATCGGTATCATTTCCAAGCGCACTTGAAGGGGAGGAGTCTGGACATGTCTCTCAACGTTCCGAACTCGACGTCAAGGCAGAACTCGTTGACTTTGACTCGAAATGAACCTGCCAATGGGACCACAAGCTCTTCATCCGCTTCCCCGGACGCCTCTGCCAACACAGAAGCTGGGCAATCACTTCAGCATACAAACTTGACGCCTCCTGGTGCGCTCGGATCCTCGGGCATGGCTCAGTACGAATCCATAAGTTCGGATGGCAAAGTCCGCGCGTTTGTCTGCCCCCTTTACTCTTGCGGGCGGCTATTCAAGCGGATGGAACATCTCAAGCGACATCTGAGGACACATACCCTGGAGAGGCCGTTTAGGTGTTCAAAGTGCGGGAAGCGGTTCTCGAGAAGTGATAATCTGAATCAGCATCTGAGGACGCATGAGAGGGCGAGTAGTGCTGTACCCAGCGTTGGATCAGGAGAAAGCCCTTCGGCTAGTGGCATGGTTGAGACTGATGACGAACATTCCGGGTTGATTGACACCTTCCAACATCACCATCATCAAGCATCCTCCATGGATATGTACGGGCCTGGTCCTTCTTCAGGCGATCCGATGGCTTGTGGGATGTCAAGTGTGGTCGGCCCAATGGACATGTCCTTCACCTTCACAGGATCTGTCAATGGCACAACGTATCCACCTCTAGGCACGAATTTTGACGCTCAATTGTGCGAAGTTGAACTTGCGGCGTCTGGCGTCCAGGACGTGCATGGAGACGAGGAGGGTCTACTCATGCGGACAGTGGATGTCGACCCCGGGCTGATATATCGTGTCCACTCCGGTGTACCGTCGGATTCTGCATCGTCGACTGAGGCGTTCTTTATGTCATCTTCTGCGCCTTCAACTGGAACGACTTCAACAAGCGGTGTATTGTTTTCTGCTCCGGGTTCCTCAAGTGAATTTTCAACGGATCCTTCCCCCGCGACTTCACACTGGGCAGGAGCTCCAACATTTAGTAGCTCCGTTAGTGAACCGTCGCCTCCTGCACCCGGGTTTACTGGGTCGATGCTCATGCAACACAACCACCATCAAGCACAGCGGGCAATGTCCTTGCGCAACCTCACTAACCATCCATCGAACCCGCCTTCTTCGTCAGCGTTCGGAGGTAGCTTGGATTACTCAGCAGTTGCCTCGTCGGTCTCCGCGCCGTCCCATAAGCAGTCGTTCGACCATCCTGCGATGTATCCAGCGGGTATGTTTGACGACTCCTCCATCCCAGGTGACATTGGCCCGGCACGACGACATCGGAGTATGACGGGTGCTAATATCAAGAGACCGATGACATCGAGTGGTACAAGCGACTTTGGCTCTCCCGCGAGCGTACATTCGACCCTCAGTTCTGCCAGTGCGCATTCGGCGCGGGGATACCATCCGTACGCGTCGTACAGCCAAAGTAATTCTCGGGCTGGTTCGACAGCGAACAGCCCGCAGGTACACAGCATCCCGTTGAGAAGCGATTCAAGGGCGTCCAATTACAGTTCCCATAGCCATGTCAGTCATAGTGGGATGACACCCCTGCACGAGCAGATGAGGCAGTTAATGAGTATGAACTCTGCGGCGAGTTCTGCGACCAGTTTGTCATCCAACTTTGGAGGTTGCGAAGGAGGAGTAGGGGATGAAGGGATGACGATGAGGACCGAATCTCCTGGACATTTGTTTGCCTATCAAACTTCGGACAGTCCTGCTCACTTCAATGTGGAGTTGCCGCCGGTTATGAATATGCAAACCCAGAATGGCTTTCTTGGGTCGAATCACACTCTTCACTCCTCGACTTTACCAAGCATCAGAGGAATGAGTCAGCCTTACGACGGCCTCTATTCTCACCAGCATGCCACTCTTTGATTTTTTTATGTTGCTGATCACCTTCTCTCCCTCTCTTCGAATGTTTGAATTTGTGCAGTCACAGTCTATTTATCGGGCTTTTTGTTGAAACTGTCAATGGTTTACTCTATTCTTTATCCATGTAGCAGTCGAGGACTATATATTTATTCAATTCACCACCTTTCTAAAAGAGTTCAACAACTACCGGCCCTATATCAATCAATATCTCGCCTTTTATAAACTTCGTTGTGGTTCTTTCCTTCGAGATTACGAGTATTTGATTATAATTTTTAGTCTATTTAAATATATATCACACCCCTAGTTTTCTTCTTCCTTTTACTTTTTGCATTCTAACGGAACTCAACACCGATATTAAGCACTTGAGCATGTCATTCAAGTTCAGTCATTAAAATCGAAATCTCATGGCCACCGCTGGCCTACTGGGGTCGGGGAAGGTACATCCGATGTGGGTCAATTCTTGTGGGGACTTCTATTCCTGGTGTTGAGAGAGGAATGGACGCTTATAATTATATTCCTAATCGAGGGGACTGTAAGGGACTGTAACATAAATGCACGATGTAAATCTCCCCTGGACTGTAGTCTCATGGTTCCTTGTCCGGTTATAATATTCAAGGATATATTTTAAACTCAATCTCTGGACTCTAACTGGACTCGGCGGAAGAGTATCAGAGAACGGCACGGCTTGTCAGTGCTAATTAGGCGGTGTACAACACGATAAGTTATCTTCGATTTCAGGAGTTCAAAACCAATCTAAATTTCGCTTCAAGTTGAGATTGTTTTTATTTTTAAGCTCAAGGGGCAGCAATTATTGCCAACCGAGTTGAGGTCGGTTCGTGTCTGCGCAATGCGCATCAGCAAAAAAGCTAACCTTTACACGGCCTCACGTGCTTCTATCTGACAGCCGACAATGCGGTGATCCCACTTCCAACTCCTCTTTCATTGGCGGTCCACGTCTTCAACGACGATGCCAAAACCGACATTCTATTCGCGTCAC
>QDKV01004940.1_pt1 | contig 19382 bp, 24 predicted proteins | sample 1861101 | NCBI WGS metagenome assembly QDKV01 (sample SAMN04275158, study PRJNA302643) | Fungus metagenome, whole genome shotgun sequencing project. | isolation source: fruitbody | host: Mallocybe terrigena | place: Sweden | collected 2013 | reverse complement strand
TACGAGTGCGTCGCGACGGAGTAGTAACAATGACAACAACGACTTGAACAACAACGGGTGTTTTGTCTCTAACTACCCACAGACTTACCAAGTTCAATCATATACGCCCCAGCTCTCACTTTCCTTACCCCCGTCAATGCCTATGCCAGTACAGATACCGGTGTCAGTCCCGGATTACGCCCCGGAACAACTCAACGACGTCTATGCTAACAACTTGGAGGTGAACGTGGAATCGTCAGAACTGGACGAAAGCCACGTTCAAGTTCGTCGAACTTCCCACCACGAACCCGAGCACAGTCGAGAAGATATGGAATTTGCGATGTTCATGGCGAGCCTTCCTTCGTACCAGCTCTGACTTGTGATATGGATTTTCCTCTCAGGACCACGTCTTTCTAAAGATGAACCCCTTTTAAATTCCAAACTTCCTTTTTTATAACTCTCATAATCCCCATTTTTAATCCGTAACCTATTGCATTTCGTTCTTTATGTAATTCAGTCATCGACATCGACTCGTTGAGGTCGTGGATGACGTTGTAAATTCCTTCTTTCCTGACACATAACTATTACAGGTCTGGTTGGACTCTGGACGGAATCCCTCTTCTCGTGTATCTCTACTATTGGTTTATGTAATCTCAAAACCCAGGACCATATGTATCGTATCGTACTTAATCACCACCAGCTGGGCTGGCGTTTATTTTAATATTTCACCAAGTTATGTAGTCGGACTCAGATACGCGTCAATATAAGACTTTGTCAGCCGCAGAAGTTCCAATTCTCTCCCTGATGAGATGTTTTCATGCTGAGAGTGTGTTTCAGTGATGATAGTACTCTGACCAAGTCTTTGAGTAGCCACAGATGTTGCCTATAGATATGATAAATTGGATCAGTAAAAATTCTCCCTGATTAAACATTTTCATGCTGAGATTAACTATTCCTGCATGAACCGGGTTTTGAATATTCACACCAAAAAGAACGCCAAATTCAAGCCACTGAACAGCAGACTACTTATACAGAGTCCGCTGGTCCTCCCTTTTCCGTCCTGACCTCCTACCTCTGAATCTTCAACTTCCATCTACTAGCTTCGTCACTGGTCAGCAGTGCCCAGCAAGTTTGAAAAAAGTGTGTTACTAGCAGTGCACTCAAAAAAAAAAAAGAGATCACGTGATATCAGTTTGCTAAGGCTAACCAACCATCAGAGCTCTCCTTACACTCCCGTCCCCCGTGTCCAAGATGGAGGCCAAGCACTACTATACTGGCCTGCCCTCTGCCCCAGTCTTGGTAGCTCGCACTAGCACCACTCCGCGGAAGGAGCCCACTGGCCTGAAAGTGTACCAGACGGTCAAGGAACTCCCATCGGTGCCACTCACGGAGGTCTGGGAAGGCAACCTGGCTCTCAAGCTCCACGCCCTTCTGAATTTGATGAAGGTGAAGTGGACTAGCACTGAAGTTGTCCGCATCGGGAACGTCGGAGAGCCAGCTGAGGATCACAATATGAGATTAACCCTTCCTTTTTATCCCTTATCTCCAAATGTTATTTTGACTCTTCATTTACTATTCTCACTTTATTCATCACACTTTTTACACGGTCCAACGAGGCTACCTCTTTAGGCACCCTTAGTCTTTATTAATGGGGTAGAAGTTCGGGAAAGCATGGCGTTGCAAGTCGCGCGAGTCAAGTCGACGTCAACATTGTGTCTCGTTGAGAATCTGAACTCAAAGCGAATATCCGCGCACAGTTTCTAGTCAAGGGAATTGGAAATATGATGGTGGATGGTCGGTGTCCTGGAAAGGAATGCCATCCTATCGCAAGAACGAAGTGGTGCCCGATAGAGAAGTCGTTTTGAAGTCGTTGGTCTGTAGGTGTCTCTTCATCTTCGATTCTACTTCCCTATTGCATTTATTTCCCTTTTTGACGCCGATTCTGTTTATTTTGGAGACAAGGCTGACTGTACCAACAGTGGCGTTTGGGAAACCGCGTGTTGACCTTCGTAAAGGTCTTGTGACCTTGATTCTTTCCAGAAGTGTCCTACAGGGAGAAAGCAAAGCAACCTCAATGGACGGGTGGGTCGAATCGGCGATGTAATCGTCTCAAGGTGAGCGTCTCGACCGCATCGCGTTGGCAACCCCAGTCTCACGTTCGACCTTAGACCTCTTCTTCTCACCATCTGGTCCACTCAACACGCATTTTCCGTGACCAGATCCGTCGAGTTGTTCGATCGATACTGTAGTGAATTTCACTTTCGGAGAGCAAAAAGGACTTTGTCCAGGCACAGTTGGGAATAGTTATTGCCATCTGGTAGGTCAATTACAAAGTCCCCTTTGTCAATAGTACTGAAGATTTATTTGTTTGTTCAAAACAGACGTGGAATAATTCTCTTGAAGTCCTCAGCCTAGAACCCCGCAACGCTGTTTGTCGTCCTCACGGTTTTGGTGACGAAGACCTTTCTGGACGTATCGTTGAATTTGTCGATGATATTTGCCTAACTCTTGCTCTCCGTCTCCTCAACTACTTCTTCAAACCAATCTGGCTCCTTGACCACTGCCCACGTTCCATCTTCCCCAGCTCCCTTCGAAGATTACTATCTCTTTGGCGATGTTTGAGCCACCAGTCTTCTCGCTGCCCCTCTGCCATGTGAGGAGCCATAGCACCATAGGCTTCGTTGCAAACGCATTGCCAGGCTTTTGCGTCGTTGGGACTGCTGGCAAGGATTCCGATGATCCTTTTCTCGGCGTCAACGATGAGAATGGTCTTACTAGATTTGAAAAACGTTACATAGTTAAGTGGATCAGGGAAAAAATTCCTACATACCGGCACTAGCTTTTACCCCAGCTTTATTAAACCCCGAGGGTTGCTCTCTCCAATCCCATAACGGGTTTGTTGAGCGTGATATAGGCGGTGTGCACAGGCTTGGTGGTGGTGGTATATTTGTTCTTGGCCTTCTTGCGACTTCAGGCATAGTTCGGGTTGACTCCTCTCGAGGCGCACTCACTTCGGCTGTTTTTCCCGCCTTGTTGTTTGTTGCGCCTTTTCCGGCGTTCGTCTCTTGATTGGACCATTGGTTCATTCACACCAGTTGGGACTGAGGACAGCTAGATCGGGGCCTTGGACTGAACGCCTGGCTCTTTTAGGAGGTGAGGGTCTTCCGCATTGTGGAGTCCGACACACGAGGCGGGCGAACCGAATGAGCTAGAGAGGGGCGATCGACTCCGTTAAAGGTGTAGGAGCTCGAGGAGGAAGGTCAAACATCGACGAGGTGTACCTAACGTGCCTATTGCGCTATAGAAGCCCGGTTACACTTGTCTTCCTTCCTCCGAGTCACTCGAACAATTATCCGAAGAGCTTTTGCCAAGCCATCACCCTCGCTATGCAGATTAACACAATATCATCTCATCCCGACTCTTGAACCAATTTGTCGTCTCATCGGTTTCTTACTCACACCTTTATAGTCCATGAGCGACCCTGAAGACGATGAAGATAGACACAGACAAAGAACCTGGAGTTATTGAGTCAGAAATACGCAAAGCCGAAGTCAACGAAAGGGAGGATGATAATTAGCACTCGCAACACGGCAACGATTGAAATAAGGACGAAGGGGACAACAATGAACCAAGCACGATAGTAGTCGTTGGAACGTGAAATGGAAAAATCTACGCAACATTACCTTATTTACACTAGAAGGAAGAAATAGCGGAGGCCGTCTACAAGGTACGCAAACTGCTTGCAAACCTTAGTTGTTCCTAATGTATTAGCAGATTTAAATGTAACGCTTGCGCTAATGTGATGTACTGTAACGAAGTTATTGAAAGTACTCAGAATCATATTCAATGACTATCACTGGATTCGGCGATTCTAAGAGGACAAATTGCGTTGCAGGTGCCCGGTCTCTGGTACTCTGCTTACAAAACTCGTTAGCCAGTGCGATTGATTCCGGGACAAACAGGTATGAAGGGCAATGCCTGGTACAGCCTTGAAAATGTTCCAATGCTTCGAACACCTTTCTTGGAACGGTAAATTGTAGCATCGTCTCTTTTTTCATGACATCAATAGCTGGAAATTTCGAACATAATAGCTATCATGAAATAATTTTGTTGGATGAGAAAGGTCGGGTGTTTTGTAAGTCAGATGAGATGAAATCTGGAATACGGATCTAGTTTCGGCTTCAGAATTGGTTGAATATGTATTGTCCAAAAGAACAGAGACAGAAGACGTGGATTTGGTCATGTATGATGTCGAACTTGAAGTTCATGTCGCCACTTTAATCAGCTCTAGCGAGCCCTTCCATTTCGAAGACAATCAATCCTACTCGCTCAGGCAGCAATTCCTGGTATTGCAGAACTGGTGATGGCATTAAATTTTGTCGGAAAAATAGAAAAAACGATATCATGCCGGATGGGTGATTCCCGAACCATATTAGTGATTTTGGAGCCTAATATGAGGTGATTGGAGCTTATTACATATTGGACCATAATCACTAATATGGTTCAAAAATTCCCCATCCGGCATGATATTGTTTTTTCGATTTTTCCGACAAATTATGAGGAAAACTGTTGACACTAACCCCGTGCACGTATATATGTAACACGTTGGTTCACAATATGTTGAGTAGGCAGAGTAAATAAAAGCCTATAAATACTCCATAGTAACAATGAACGATATCACTCTTTCTTCTGTACTCCCGGAGTCCCATCTGGAATTGTCTCTGCGTAATATAGCCTAATACGACGTATTTGTACTCACACTCTACATCGTGAATGTGCCCTCGCTATCATATTCTGATTGCTTGATCTGATGTACTTTCTAGTTTTGAAGTCCATTTTATCAGACATGTATTAATTACATGAATCGGTGTTAGCACATTGTGATGCGTCCCATTTGATCACCGTTTTTGGAACCCGGAGCAAACATCATGGGAACTTTAAGGTCATTCGAATTTGACCGTGACCGTCAAACGACGGTTGTCTGCCTCTTGGTATCTCTTAGTCAATGCCCATATGCTCTGTGAATCTCATGTATCTCGCTGAAGAGGGCAGTGTAATTTTAAATAATAAAATCATCATTTGGAGGCATTGGAGTAGACTCGTAAATAGTTTTGTGAAACCATTCCGACTGGGGAATCGGAATTTATGATCAGACTGTGAATAATTTTGATTGAACACGGAAGTATTGCAAATATTTATCTCCCGACTCACGACATATCGACACGAAGCTTTTGTGGCTGTTGTTTCATCAAGCAGAAGTTCGGAAAAAAAACAACTACACTTGCCTTATATAACTGGTCGGATTCAAGAAGTTAGGGAACACCGGTGTACTAAATCGTAGGGGCAACTGTGGGGTGGAAATATGACGTAGGTGCAAGCCTTCACCTTAAAAGGTAAGTGGGAATAAAAATACATAAAGTATATTTTATTAGGCAAAAAGCGGCATTTTGAACAATGATGCCAAGAGTCCTTATGAGTACATCAAAGCGTCTATGAATTCTTGCATCACAGTAATTATAGTAAATCCATGCATCATTCTGGTAACATAGACTCAGTCACCATAGCCACAGTGGGATCCCACCTAATGCCCTATAAAGGTGGTCTTCACCCTTGTCTACGTGTTCATTCTTCAAGTTCTACTTTCCTCGTCGCTCGTTTAATGATACGCCCCCTTTTTTCTAAGATGTGAGTCAACATTCACAGTCACCAACAGTCACTGAATTCCCCGTTACCAGAGGCACAATGCCACCAAACCACATTGCTAAAGCTGGTCGCCTTGTTACCTTCACACTTCCACAAAGAGTTGTTGGGAGTCAATCCGATGTAGCCTTAGGCCAAAAGATGATCGACACCTGGCGTAAGGATGGTATCTTCCAGATCTCCATAACAGTAGCCCAGGACGTGACGCTGCATAATGCATTCAGAGCGAGCAAGGGCTTCTTCAGCCGCCCCTACGCAGAGAAGGCTAAACATGTGGACGATCAGAGCTTCAGCGGCTATATAGCCTCGGGAGAGGAGCTTACAGATGGCGTCGCCGACTATTCTGAGATTTTCACCGTCACCAAGGACCTACCCGTTACTGACCCCCGCGTGCAGAAAAGGTGGCCCTGCCATGGCCCCTGCCCATGGCCCGACACTAACTACGCCACGATGATGAAGAATCTTATGTCGCAGCTAGGAGAATCCGGGGAGAAACTCCTTAAGCTAGCTGCCCTGGGACTGGGACTCGATGACCCGAACGCTTTGACGAACCTTACTGAGGATGGCTGGCACCACATGCGGGTCCTCCGCTTTCCGCGAGTCGACCGGACAAATGGCAAGGGCAAAGCCGGACGTGGAATCGGGTCCCATACAGATTACGGCCTCCTTGTCATAGCTGCCCAGGACGAGGTCGGTGGCCTATTTGTCCGATCACCAATTGATGGAGAAAATCTTCATAACTGGGAAAATAGTGCTGCGGGATTCAAGGAGAACGATGGGAATTGGACCTATGTGCCCCCTGTCAAGAAAGTCCTTACCGTGTTTCCAGGTAGGAGCCGTCTCATCTCACCTCATACCCGTTCCGTTGAACGTTGCTGAATCCAATATCCTAGGTGATATGATGCAATACCTGACGGGAGATTACCTCTCTTCCACTCCGCACAAAGTTGGTCTCAATACTCGCGAGCGCTATGCTTTTGCCTACTTCCACGAGCCCAACTTCAATGCGGTTGTCAAACCGTTGCGCGATTATAACCACATAATCGCGAGTGGTCTACCAGCCCCAGGTATCCACTATGGCACCCACTTCACCAACATGTTCATGCGGAACTACCCCAAGCGCATAACTGCCCAAAGGGTTGTGGCTGAAAATAGGATGGCGATTCTCGACAAACTAGCTACCGAGTCAGCAAACGTTGTTAGGTCGGAAATTTCTGAGCTGCGCTCCACCGGATCAGCCTTTGGTTCACCGTTGACCGCAGTTCCAACACTGTCCAATAACCTTTGATTGAATCATATGTAAGGTAGGCGGGAACTTATATGGCAGGATTTGATTTCGTATCGGGACTTTTGGGCTTCTGATGTATTACTAAGCTGGGAATTTATCGTGCTTTGGGTGTCACTTTTTGTTCTGTAAAGCACTGGAGCGACAACGAGCACGGAGCAAGGGAAATTTGGTCAAAGGGGGGTTTGAAGGGGGTCAAGAGTGTCAGATTTGAGGTTACATTCAAAATTGAACAAATTGACAGAGATAATTTTCGATTCCTTCAAGGCTTCCTATTATTCAATTTGATACAAATGTTGTTGTAAGAGAATAAACAAAAATGCCATCACCTCGAAAATGTTGATGAGGACAAAAGGCATGGGTGTGGGTGGTCAAAAAGAAACGGGGTTGAAACTACCGAGTTTTTCGTCTTCAGAATGGGAGAAAGCATCCCACAACAATGGCTGCTTCCTCCGTGTTTGGGTGGGAGAAGAGTGGAAAGGCCAAGGGAATTGAACAAGAAGAACACAGTTTGCCATGTGTTTCCTGCTCGGAATGAGAGAGAAGCACAAAAAGTGTGGCCAATTTCCCATGTGTTGTGTTAGTAGGCCCAAAGCCCAGACACGAAAACCACAACCAATTCGGCGGTGCTTGGATTTCGGAGGTGTCTTCAGCTATGAGTGAGTCATAGAAAATAGGTGGTTCAAAATACCGTTACACACACCATCCCTCTGTTGTACCCTCGCAGCTGTTCAGGTACCTCTCAGAGTTGATGTCATTGTCAATGCCATGAACCTGTACGGATAGTAACATGAAATAATATTTAAAAAAAATACAACTGCCAATTTGTGGACCGGATAGTTAGTCGGAGAAAAGTGCATACAATTTCTGAGGGCCCTTGATTATTTTCCGCTGTGGCCATTGTCATCATCGTCACGTTGAGTTCCGGTGTAATAAAACGTTCGCCAAATCCCGATTTATCGGAAATCAAAATCTATATAGTTCCCGCCAACGGTAGGTTTAATATGTTTGCAACACTGACGCGTCGGGTTCCACTCTTCACGCGCTGCACTTCGGTCAACTGAGTTAAGTACTCCTCCCGCAAGGGATTTGATCAATCCTCTCCTCGGTTCGGGGACTTGAAGATGTGTTTAAGGGAGTTGATAGAAAACCTTGAGGTATCCAGTTAATACCCCCTCACCCGGCGAGAGAGTGTTGGTGTTAAGCGACGCAGCCCAAGCCGTGCGTTATCTTTATTCTCAATAAACCACAACCTCATTGTTCATTTTTCAGATGCCACCTCAAGGACAGAGCATGGGCGTTGCCCTGGAAGTTGCCGTCCTTCGCTCGCATTATCGAGTGCGAATTCTGAGGAGCCAATCCCAGCGCTCTTAGCAACGTATGAAAGCCTTCTACGACCAGATTGATGTCATGTACAGAGAGGAAATTCCGGATATCAGCACCCTAAGCATCTTCCCGTGCATTTTCCACCACAAGAAGATAGGGGTCAGGAAATCCCTCACCGGCCTTTCCAGCCCTTGTCCTTGAGCCCATCTCAAAGGAACTCCGAGTCCTTTCGAAGGTCTAGCGATTGCCATCACACGTACGCTTCAATACCGTTCCATACAGCTGGTGATATTTGTAGAATTGCAGTGTTTCTCGAGGATCAAGAACTCGGATGTCGACAATCGTTTCGTTTCGTGTTGCGGAAAAACAAGGGCATTGGGAACGTATTTTTTTTTGGGTTTTGATTTCTGACATGCCCGTGCAGCTCTCCCTGTCAATCCACGTCGACATGATTGTTAACCTCCGAGGGACAGGCATCAAGATATTTCCGAAGGGCCTCGGTTGCGTATTGAATTGTGCTCAACGCCAACATTTATTCTCAACAACCCACGGCGTAATTCTTTTACCTCTTGATCAGGTTCGCACACCTCCAGCCATCCTGAGTTCTCGTCTTTACTATCCTATCCACAAAGGGGGAAATCTGACTCCCCGTGGCACCGTCATTGTTCCACTGGCCAAGAGATGGATAGGGCGTTCTTCGCGTGAGTGGGTGGGCATTTTTCGGAAGGACGATCCATCCCAACTCTCTATTTCCAGGCGTTGTACAGGGAGATAGGCGCCTATTCTTTGTTATAACATCAAAGTGTATCCTAGATTCTCAATAGTCGGAAGTGGCTGATGCTTCCTTGACTTGTCCAATGCACAGCTCTTCTTCACCTGGTTGTCTGTCCCTCTTTTTAAAACGTCTGGGTAAGAGACCAAATGATTCAAGTTATTCTTCATGCTGTCTCGGAGCATGAAAAAAAAGCTCTGGTCCGTTGCTGGTCCGTAACCGTAGCGACTTTGATTCAACGGGCTCCTCGAACACATTTGCTGAAAGAACTACGGGTATTCCATTGAGCCTGTTTCAGAAGGTAGTACTACTCCGGCCTTGTGCTACCCTCTCCCCTCACCCGATAATGGTCTATCAAATTCACCATCTTTTCGAAAACAATGTCCTTGTCTACGACGGCTTTAAATACGCTCGTCTGCCGAACGAATTGCTTGATATCCCGGTGAACGCTGCTGCGCTGGTCATCCTCAAAACTCTTCAGGACATCCTCAACCTCCTTAGGCGTTACTACTCCATCTGCCCTTCCCTGTGAGATAACGAAAATCATCTGCATGATGATGGTAAGGTCGACAATGTATGCCATGAAGCATTGGAGTACCCCAGGCCTGCAGAATTGTCAAAATGTCTTTAAATAGAGGGTTAAGCAAAGTTTCTTACGTGCGTTGGTACACATCATAAACCCACTTGGCGAACACAGCCACAGCAACTATTGGTCCTACAACGAATCCAACTGGATTCGCAGAACCTGCAGCTATGGCGGTACACGCGCCAACCGCTCCTGCGATATTCGCCACATTTTGAACTCTGGGTTGGCACAAAAATGAGTGATCAAATAATAAATACTGATGATGTCCAGAGGCACTCACATATGGTCATTGGGCGAAGACCCCAGGTCTGCAAGGTCAGCGATTATAGACAGTCTTCCTATGAAGACATCATCACGTAACTGAAACGAATGAGTCTTAAGATTAGGCCTGGTCCATGGAGACGTACCATGGGAAGGTTCCGAAAATTCCAGACGAGTACAATGTCATCGTGGATGACCTCAAGACATGGGCGGAGGTTTTTCCCCAGGAAGTGGGCTGCTGACGCAAGACCCCGCCAGTACTCTACGGCAAGGCATCTGAGTATGTGCAAGTGCTGCGCGTTTGTAATTGACTTACTCTTTTGACCAACACTGCACTCTCATTAGCATTCTCCAGTTGCGGAAGCGGCAGCCGAACTCACTTGATCGATTCCGTGATTTTTGGGTCGAGAACGACTCGCTGTGCCGTTGCAAGCATGATGCCCACGGAATTGGCGGCATCGGCGTTGATGGGTTCTGCCTTTTCTGAGGGCTTGAAAGTTAACAAATTGCGGAATTTGGAACGGAGTTTTGATGGATTGGTTGAAAGGACGTGCGGCAAGGGATATTTTCCAGGATTAATATGGTGAAGAGTGGTATTGACGAGGTTCTGCAGGGTTTCTTCGAATTTTGGTTTGACTACCGAATTTGTTCATCAGGGAAAAAGATCGGCGTAGAAGCTGGGATGAGGCGTCACCTGACACACACACACAGGATATTTTATCATTGACTTTCGTGATCGGTGCTATACAGTCTTTCTTGAAGGACTGATGGGCATTCGATTTCGCGAGAGATTCTATGTCGTCTTCGGTCTTCCTTCCACTGTCGTGCAGTTGGCGTTCCCTCTTCATCACGAGGTCATCATATCGAGTGAAAACGACGACTATGGGAACTGGTCATTTCAGGATGGAAACCTGACTCTCTAATTACAAGGCAACTCACCCTTGCCCTGAAAATCTTGGAAGATCTTTTCATCCCCAGTCTCTAGGACGCGGGCACCAGCGATGGGAGTTGCGATGCACAACCTACGGACATTTACAAGTGTATAAAAACGAAACCAAGATGGTGCGTACCAGATCGCGTGTAGCCGATCATGCGCGTCGGCATTACCAGTTCGATTGTTGATAAATTCCGTCAGAATTGCGAAGTTGTCGACTTCCCCAGATCCATAACCCCGCGAATCGTGCAGGACAAGGAAATCGTTCTCTTGTGAGAACATTTCCTCTTTGATGTCAGCCTCTCCCGCTGTGTATTCGGATACTTTCTGTGAAGGAGTCTACATGAGCAAGGAGATATTGAGTAATTTCTCACGTACCGCCAGTGAGTCTACTTTGAAGATGCTATTGATAAGAGACGATTTGCCAACTCCTTCCTGCAGAAACTTCGTTCAGTAGTTTGCAAGAGGCGAGGTGGTTTAGCACTAACCTTTCCCAGGACGAGAACGCGGAATCTAGTATCGGGTGTGTAGTGTCAAACTTCTAGATAACTTCGAAGTCATGAAAAGGTCGCTTTACCTGCCGCATGATTGCCTGATTGTGTCCATCGTCCTAGGCAGAGGATCTCCTTGTTGGGGTTCAGCGGGAGTACTAGTAGTGAGCATTGCTGAGATTGTTAGGAATGAAGTTAGAGCGCCCGTGGGCTGGAATCCATTGCGGTTACGGAAATGGATATCTTCAGGCAGCTCCACCAAGATAAGATTATCATCTTTGAATACCAAGATAAGCGGACACTTATCACGACGCTCCATCTGAATCCTTCATCGTTTACTCTCTCCGAGCCCGAAATGTTCTCTACGAACTTTTCAGACCTCTCTCCAGGACTTGCTACTACCCTGCACCCTTCTGCTCTGCCTTCATTAAAACCCAAAATTGCGCAGGAGGAGCATCAGAGGGAGTATCTGATGTATTCGTTTAGGCCGGTATACAACAGGCGCGATGGGTTATGCACATCGGGGAATGGGGGCTCTGTATCTGTACGCAAAAAAAGGGAGAAAACTTGTAAGCTTGCGGTAAAAAAAAGGCCAGGTAGCCATCAAGGAGTGATATAAACACCATGTTCCCAAAGGTCGTGAGGACGCAGAATCAGGCGGTGTACCCTTCGTCAGGTTTCGGGGGGGTGGACGCGGTCAGGCGCGTGTGCATGATATGAAAGATTCAGCTTCCTTGGTCTCGAGTGCGTCCCCAACAGAATATTAACGGGTGTTTTTGTCTCTAACTATCCACAGACGTACCGAGCTCAAGAATATACATCCCCAGCTCTCGCTTTCTTCTTTATCTGTGGAGGCCAATGCAGTGCACAGTACAAGATGCCAGTGGTCAGTCCCCAGAATTACACCTCGAATTAACTAGAATCGACAACGTCTACACCTCCAACACGAAGGGGTGAACGTGAACTGGTTGGAACTGGACAAAACGCCACGTTCAAGTTCGTTGAGCCCCTCCTCACCGCAAACCTGGAATTGTTGTTTATGGTGAGCCTTCATCCCCAGTGAGAACGCGCTCTGGAGGGACCTGGGGATATCCGTGAGAATCTGGCCAGAGGTGGAGAGTCGGGTGTCATCAGGATATGGCAGAAAATGTCGCTCCTCCAGATGGGTTTCTGGGATGATCAGGGAGACACAATAGGTCGGTCTGATAGTCGCCGGGGGTCTCTGGCAGTCTCTGCAACAAATACATTTTATTTCTGGTCATTTCTGATTCTATCTGATTCAGTCCGATCCTGTCTAATGCAATCCGGGCTCTAATGGCTCTGTCTGGAGCCACATAACTTAACAGTACACGATGAGTTGCTAATCGGAAAGGAGTGTTATTGAGAGTTTTCCCAAACAAAAGCAGACTCACAGGTGTTGTGAGTACCAGGTCCGTTGAATGCTAGATGTCAGGTAGCCGTGGCAATTCGAGACGTGGAGGCTTTCTTTGGTGCAGTGTTTTCGGCCTTCTTCCTCTTAGTAAGTTCTGTATAGCGCTCAAGGGATGTCGATGTTAGGACTATCTCCGCTTTAAGCTCATAGATAGATAAAATACCTTCTTTACATCAGCAGCAAATCCATCGTAAGTCAACATCAGGAAAGTGGGATATTCCTTAACTGACTGAAACCATCTTAAACTTCACTGAAACTCCTGAAAATTCCTGAAATTACTTAAACTTTATTAACATATTATATATACAAGCTTCGCAACCCGTCGCTTCGCGACGGGGGTTAAATAATTTTAATAAAATAGATGGAATAAAATATATATTAATTCACCTGTGGCTGCCAGCAGTGTGATTTGTAGGGTGTCTCTCTGCTTCACTTTGCATGAGACCCCTTCTTACTTGCACAGTCATTTGTGGGGTGTCTGATGCTCCGCTTCGCTTCGCATCAGACCCCTCCTTGATTCAGACTGTAATTCAGACTGTAATTTATTAGAATGTACATTATTTTATTTTATTTTATTATGTTCATTATGTTACAGAAGTTAAGGAATAAATAAGAAGTTATGGAAAAAGTAGAAGGATAACTAAGTAGTTAATGTTAAGCTTAGTCTGTAATTTGTTATTTAATCTTCCATGGTTCTGTTGTCCAATAATTCAGACAGTAATTTATTAAATTTACACTATTTTGTTTTATTTTATTATGTTACTGAAGTTAAGATGTAGAAGGATTAAGTAGTTAAAGTTTATTATGTTCATTATGTTACAGAAGTTAAGAAATAAATAAGAAGTGAAAGTAATCTGTTATTTAATCTTCCATAGTTCCACTTCCATAATTCAGACAGTAACTTATTCAATTTACACTATTTTATTTTATTTTATCATGTTACAGAAGTTAAGATGTAGAAGGATTCAGTAGTTAACATATAAGAAGTTATATAAGAAGTCAAGAAGTTATACAAAGAAGTTAAGTTTATGTAGGATAAGAAGTTCAGCTGCGACCGCGAGAGAAGACGGTCGGGACCCCACGTGTTCTGATCCCCCGAGCTGTGACGCCCTGTGACACCCCGCCGCAAAAATGGTGGGTGGGGGACCCTAAAAAAATCGTGTGCGCGGGAGAACACCACCACACAAACCTCACGAGAACTTAGGGAAGGGGGTAGGGGGGCCGTGATGGGCCGAAACAAATTACAATCGCAGACGAAACTCACAAAGGCATTATTGGGGGGTAAGTACAGAGAAAGAGACGGTGTGGAAGAGAAACAAGGAGTGGCATTCGTAATTGGCTAAAATTTGATGTGACAGCACAAATGGGCTAGCCTCAATGCTAAACCTTAGCCTGTTTAATTAATGTTACATTCACAAGGGTGTTGTCGTGGTGAAGCCGAAAAATTACAATTGGTCTCCTCCGTTTTTGGTCACCTGCATCAAAACGCGCAAACAAGGCAGGCCCGAAAAAAGACGGTCAAAGGGGTGTCCTCTGCCCAGTGCTTGGGTGACGGTCCGCACATAAAAAGACGTTCCGAGTGAGAAAAAAGACGGTTGGAAGATGGTATGCCATGCTCTCACGTGGTGCAGCCAAATATGGAAGGTTTTGTTGATATGGGAAAGTATGGGAATTGAAATTCTGTTTATAAGCCTCTTGTTTCCGCTTCTTGTTTCCGCCTCTATCAAGTCCCTAGGACCCTTGCTGGTGCAATCTTTTGCTCTCCAGAGGAGGCCTATGAGTTGATATCGTTGATCAACTCAATCATAGGGTACTAGTCACAGATCCATTGTAAAATAGCTGGGCACAGGATTTTCTCAGTGATTTCTATGACTTTTATGTCATCTTAAACACCATAATTAGCCTCAAAAACATGCCCAAGATGACTACAAATGACCACACCATTGATGAGCAACTTCGTGTGCAATCCCAGGAGAGAGGGAAGGAACTATGGGTGGGATTTCCTCAGTAAGTACTCACCCTTCATGTGCAATCCCAGGAGGAGGGGAGGAACTACTGGTGGGATTTCTTCAGTAAGTGCTCGCTCGATTCCTATGGTTTTTATATCGTCTCAAATGCCATAATTAGCGCTCGAAAACGTGCCCAAGACGATGACAATTGACCGCATTGTTGTTGGGCAACTTCATGTGCAATCCCAGGAGGAGAGGAGGAACTGCTGGTGGGATTTCCTCAGTAAGCGCTCGCTCGATTCCTATGATTCTTATATCGTCTCAAATGGCATGATTAGCACTCAAAAATGTGCCAAAGATGGCGACAACTGACCGCGTCGTTGTTGGGCAACTTCATGTGCAATCCCAGGAGGAGGGGAGGAACTACTGGTGGGATTTCCTCAGTAAGCACTTGCTTGATTCCTATGATTTTTATATCGTCTTAAATGTCATTATTAGCCCTCAAAAATGTGCCAAAGACGATGACAACTGACCACGCCATTGTTGGGTAACTTCATGTGCAATCCCAGGAGGGAAGGAACAGCTGGGAGGATTTCCTCAGTAAGTACTCACTCGATTCCTATGATTTTATATCGTCTTAAATGCCATAATTATTATCTGTCTAAAGTTTGCCTGAGACAAAGATGATGAAAGACAACAAAAAATAACCACATGAGTAATTGCGCTTCCGGTGAGGCGATCACATTCCTCATGAATAGGGTAAGCAACCAGCTGGACTGCTGCTTCTGACTTCATTCCCAGTTCTAATGTACTCTTTTCAGGGCAGAGATAGAGGGTCTAGCCGAGCCCATTAAGGGTGCTGATCATGAAGTGCATGTAATGTAAGTGCTTGTCTTCTATAAGTTGTCTCAGCTGTGTCTTAAATATGTAAAGCAGTGTTGGACTACTTAATCCCCTATTCCGTAGAGTAAAAACACATGGCCAATGAATTCCGAGGCCCCGCCTTTGCTGGTTTGCATAACCTTTTCATCACTGCATCTGAACTGCACCGTGAAGATGTAGATGATGACATTGAGGGTGAACAGGAGACTATTTCTGACCTTCACACTGATGATCCGGAGGCCACTGAGGAGGAGGGTGACTGTGATCTTGTCTCGCAGTGGCGGGAATCCATTACGAGCATCGAAGGGAGTGACTGATAAGACAGATGGGAAATCAAAGGTCAGTCTGTAGTGCCTTTAGTGTTATTTTACTGATACTTTTCCATAGATTGGCAAGACAATGCGTTGCTTTCCTTATCTCACACAAGCTGATTAAAACTGCGGAAGACTTTCTTCACTCAAAACTGGTTGGGGACTCGCCGCTCTATATTGTGGCTTGGATCATGGATAGGTATGAGCCACGAACATCAAGGCTTTTTTGTAGTAACATCTTTTTGTAGTTGTGATGAAGTCATGCTGGATGGTAAGCACCGTCCTGCAAGCCAGCATCGGGACAGCTACACACACGCACAGAAGATGCGTGTAGCCATGACATACACATTTGGACGGACGTTTGGTCTTGGTTCCCGACCATGGCAATTGAATGAGGTGACTGGAAGGATGGCTGGCAATCCATCTGTTTCGGAAACTGTGTCATCATATATGATGAGCTTACAAAATCGAAAGGTGAGTTGCACACATCCCTGTGTGTTTGTTGCTACATGCCTTTCAGGTTTGTGATACCATGAGTTCATGACATAGCATGAGGCACCTACTCGTTTGCATTGATAGAAAGTGCTTGAAAGGCTTTATGATTTCAACCATCAGAAAGAGAACTGGGATATCAAGGACTATGCCCCAAAATCTCGAAAGACAAAGAACCTCCATGAGTGGAGGGGTGACATGGCCCATCGTGCGCTTCAGGTAATCTACACAATTGCCTTTTTGTGCCTGTTACGGTCAGATGAAGCACTCAAGATCCAGTGTGAACATGTTGTCTATGAGCCTGGGCCTGAGCCTCGTTTAGTACTCACTCTTCCATTTCGGAAGACACATCAGGGTGGTGGTAAGTAGGTTGGTCTATCTGCAATTTTAAGCAATTTGACTCGTTTATATGTAACAGGGATAAAGCCCTTTTATCTCTATGCTATGGGTGAAGCAGAAGCCCACCTTTGTCCTGTCCGTGCGATTGCAGAGTGGATTGATGCCAGCCTGATTCAATCCGGCTATTTATTCCGAAAGATTGTCTCCGGTGATCGTGTCTCGCAGAATGATGTCCCTTTGGTCAGTTTTACTTGCATTGCGGGAGTCGTATTACTATCTCACATTTTAGTTCTTCTAGACATCTGAGCAGTTCCTTGAGATGTTTCGCAACAACCTTCTTGATATTGGAATTGATCCTATTGCCTATGTCACACACTCCTTCTGACGGGGTGGCTGTCAGTACTTGGCTGCTGACCGTCAATGGACACTTCGCCAAATTTGTGAATGAGGGGGGTGGAGCACTGAGTTTTCCAATCTGACCATTGTCCGTTATTTGATTTCGTGGAATGATGATCCCACAGAGCGCTGTGAAGATTTCTTCAATCCTGTTCAGTGTCCTGTTACACACTGCTTTCATTGTGGACGCAGCTGCCGGTGTGCATGACAACTACTACTAGTCGACATTACCAATTATATAGTGAGTAGTATTATATATGTATAGATTCTGCCTCTCATGTCTCTTCGTCATCCATTTCCATGCCTTTAATAGCCCTGTACTGCTCTGCGATATCAGATGATTTCACCTTTACAACTTTTTTGCCAACCTTGATATAAGAAAATGTGATCGGAAAGTCATCACCAAATTCTTCCTTTGCGAGCTGGCTGAGACGCTTGTCTTCAGCGACACGCTCGGCAGCAAGGCACAAGTATCTTTCCACTGACCAGGTTTCCAAGAAATCCCAGACTTTGCGGTGTAGACATCTCTCCAATAAGTGAGGGCAATTGGCTGTCCGTGGATGGCAAGCACAGACTGTTGATCCCAGTAGACGGATGTGTCATCCCACATGCGGTTCAGTCTCGGAAGATCATATGCAAAGGAAATGGCAGGGGGGTTTGGAACGTCTGCCTCCACGAAGGTAAGTACAGTCCTGTTGCCAAGTCGGAGAGTCCGTGTCTGTGCGAATGCATTTTCCGATGGTCCAGATGAAGGTGTTGTGATGGAGGACAGGGGTGAGCTGTCTCAAGACGACGGCAATGGCGAAATAGCTGGACTTGTGGCTGTACTACGGGCAGCAGAAAGGTCTGCGTTCACACTGCTCAGCCATGTATCAACACCAGCCGGCAGTTGTCACCAGATCAATGAGCTGCTGTAGATTACTGTTTGCAGTGTCAATTCCGTCTTTAATTGTTTGGTTCATGTGGGGCTAAACATCCAAGGCATTTCAGCTGAATCTGTATTCAAAGGATCACACTCGCTAACATACAAAAGAAACGGCAGTGCTACGACTTGCAGCAAGCTGCAAACGCTCTTCACGTGGGCGGTATGGATAGCGCCGTATCACCTCTCGAGCCTGATAGATACAAAATAAGAATGTGGATGAGGGTAAACGGAGAGGACTGCTCTCACCCGCTCAAGATCACCCACATGGGTCTCCAAACCCTCACTCTGTTTGGCCATAGTACCAGCAGCCAAGGAGCTGAAAATTTCGTCACGGCGCAGAAGGTATTTTTTCTGTGACGACGCCTTGGTTGCTTTCCCAATTGTTTGGCCCAGATGCACGTTGCGAGCACCTGGCCTGAGCCTGTCCATCCATCCCAAAAAGGAACTCGATGAGAATGGAACGGTAAACTCTTTGTGAAGGGTTACCCACCTGTCCCACTCATCCCGTTTTGCACCAAACTTGCGGAGCCGGTCCTTCAATTTGGCAATTGTTCCACTGTGGGGCAGACGAAACTCACGGCAGAGCTCCACCAGCCGTGCCTTTCGAATGCTTGGGCCTGATCTAGTAAGAGGACTGCAGTGAGTGCTCATTTCTCTGAAATGCACAGAACAGCTCTTACATGTTGACATCACGGATCGAAAATAGCCCATTTTGGAGGAACTCACCTGGCAGCTGCACCGTCTCCACGCTGTCATCATTTGCAAGGCCCGGCAACTTGGTAACATGGTCAACATCCATGGAACCTTCCTCAAGCGTGTCAGTCTCCATTGCCATGGGATGTTTGGACAGGAAAACAGTGCCAAAAAAAAGCCAGGTAAAGAGAGCGAGGCCAATGAACAATGCAAATACCAGCAGGTGAGGAAAGGTCTCAAACAGAAGGGGAAGCCCACCAGGAAGTTGTCTACCAAAGGGCATCAGATGCTAGCAGTGGGCAAGCCTTTATTTTCTTAAGAGAGATGTAGCTAGTATGTAAATTTGCAGAGAAACTCTTAGTCGAGTGTAAATGACCCCAAAAGGGCAAACCGTCGGGCAAGCGCGAACCGAGCGCTGTCACGCCTGCCCAAAGGGGAGACGACGGTGGAGGCGACGGTTTGTGTGACGGGATGACGGTTGACAGCGTGATGGGCGTGACCGGCCGTTTCGGCATGCCCCTCAGACCGTCTTCTTCCCGAGAGAAGTTAATGGGCACAGCAGGAGATGGGAATCGCTTACTTAATTACGATGAATTACCAAAAAAGGAAACCGAGCTCTCTTAATATAT
>QDKV01004941.1_pt1 | contig 19411 bp, 21 predicted proteins | sample 1861101 | NCBI WGS metagenome assembly QDKV01 (sample SAMN04275158, study PRJNA302643) | Fungus metagenome, whole genome shotgun sequencing project. | isolation source: fruitbody | host: Mallocybe terrigena | place: Sweden | collected 2013 | reverse complement strand
TATATCATCCAGCAATTTTTCATAATTTCTGAGTCATCAGGAGATAATTACATTCACTCCACACGTCTGCCTTAAAAGGGCTGTCGACATATAGAAAGGAAATAAATCATTTTCTGAACCTCCCCTGTCCCATGCATGTTGAGTGATATATTGACGAGATCTCGTGCAACAGTATCGCAGATGACGTTGCACTGCTCATCAGTTGAATATTTCAGAAGATTTTGACAAAGATAATTCTCTAATAGACCTATATTTGAAATTCAGACAATAAGCGACATGGTATTGTATAGTAAGCCCACCAGTCATAAGGTCAGAGAAATGACCAAAAGTTTCTCAGAAGATCATGTCATGATGATCTACAACACCTTCCTCGAGCTTCTTTTGCAGATAGCGACAGCCATGCTGATCTTTACACAATGAGGGAATCTCTCCTTTCAGGTGCTCTAGCAGAGAGACAGCATACCTGTTGACTAAAGTAAAGTTAATACCGAGACATCCCGTTAGCAACAGGTCACCTTACATTCTTTGTCAACGTTGCCGCGCTTGTGCTTAGGACCTTGTAAGCCGTTCATCTCGTTTTCATTACCTGATGGGGTGCACGCTGGTGCGCTCAAACCCCACGTCTAACATGCATATGATATAGCTTTTTGTTCTACTTCTCGTTCATGGTCAGGAGTTTCATCCCATCCCAACCATGAAATTAGGTGACAGTGTTATAGTGTCAACAAGAGAGGTGGGAGTTAGCGGCAAAGTGAAAACGAACATGATGCCGTCATATAGCAAAAACATACCAAACAAAGGAGAATGCGCAAGATGCGTTGTTAAAATTAGACGGCTGGTAATATTGTAAGATATAGTATTGTCTAATGATAAGATATAGTATTGTCTAATGAGATACGATCTAAATTGATCTAATATCTTATTTTTGCAGACGCGATTTTCACTGGGAACGTTCTAGCGTTCTACCTCGTGCTAGGTCGCTTAAATGTAGAGCTAGTTACAACATGATGTGCGAAAGCGGATGGTCACGAGACTGACGAACCTTTCTAACAAATACAAATATTTAGACGAACCTTTTTAACAGATACAAATATTTAGACGAACCATTCTAACAAATACAAACTTGCTGACTAACTAACATAAAGATGTGATGTACTTAAGTTCATCTCGTTTTCATTACCTGATGGGGTACACGCTGGCGCGCTAAACTCCCACTTATAATATGCATATGGTATAACTTTTTGATCTACTTCTCGTTCATGGTCAGGAGTTTCATCCCATCACCAATCCCTACACTTATCCTTTGGCCTCTAGGACCCTTGAGTATCCTGCCAGCCCCAACTATCATCTTAATAGAGCTTCCCTCCTGATCCTATTAGTAGACGTTGGTCTTTCCAAGGGACCTACTTTTCTGCCAGGAGGTACTACTAGGGGAAGTTTGAACTGAGCTTTCAGGCATCTTCAGCCGTCCTATTTATGAATTTTTCCTCTTTTCGGACGGAAACTAAAGAGGTGACTTCGCTCATCTCAATATTGGATTTTGTATTGATGGACATTAAGCATAAATTGTTGCAGCCTTCTCATCCAGAGAAATACTTGGTCCTTGAACTCCAGAAAAGTCGACCAAAAGATATAAGGTATTATATTACCTACTTTCTGTCTGATCAAGATACAGAATATATTGGATAATTATATGTAAATGTTACTACAGCGGATCACCCTTGGTCTCAGAACGGGTTTTCACTCAAACAGTGAGACAACAAGGGGTGCATGTAGGCCCTCGTCGCAACTAACGCAACACAACAAGGAGCGTCCAGACCTCCTCTGAATACCCATCTAGAAGGAGGGAGACAGTGGTGGGGTAAGCCAGAGCCCAAAAACATACTCTTGTTGTTTGGTATTGCGAGGGTCTCTTCGGCATTGCTAGGAATACGTTTCAGTAGTAGAAAAACAAAATAGAAATTATGGAGTACCTATTACACCAACCTCTGCTCCTTCGCAAACCATCGGTGGTAAAAAAAGGAACAACATGTTCTCACTTCATCAGAAACAAAGAAGACAACGAGAAGAGCATAGTTATTATCCCTGTTTCGTCGAAAAAGGGATAATAACTAACGAGGGAGGAAATAACCCTTCCTCGCCATGTGTCGTAATTCTGTTCGTTTAATAGTGTAATCAGAGTATGACAGAGATAAGAAGTGAAGGGGGGAGGTACCTAGTACACCCACCCTCTTATTTCCTTTGATATGTTGTCGTGAAGCTGTTCTTCGAAGCAGGGTGAAAAATTTCCAAGGTGTTCCTGTTGCGACTAGGACCCATGGATGCTATGGTATGCTTGTCTATGTCATATTTGGAAATATAGTATTTGTAGAGTTCTCAATGGTACTGCCCCTGGTTTTATCTGGGTATTTATTAGTTCTATACAACCCACCCAATGACGGTGCCTCATATAATTTTCATGTAACTTCATTCGGCCCATACATTTAAACCAGCAATATAATTGGAAATCACCAACTCTGATTCTATCCGGGGTTAAATTTCTATTTTGAGGGCTATGGAATATTTGTCTTTTGTTTGTTTGATTGTTACATTAAAAGTATTTGTTTGGTGCGTAATGTTTGTATAATTTTTCGAACCACACATTCATCTCTCAAACATCTCTATTAAACTTTAATTTCAAATGGCCAGCGAAATTTCCCCCGATTTCCACTTGTTCGTCGATGTCAAGAAAAAAAAGGCGTCGATAAACAGGGCAGTCCAAATTCAATACCTGGTGGAGAAGGGAAAAGATGTGGAGGTTTGTGTTCAAGCAATAAATATCTTTAAGCGTGGGAAGGATCAACGATCTGGAGATCCTTTGTCTTTCAATATTCAGGACTACCCATTATTGAAGGCCTGTACAATGAAGCAGTGGGTATTGGCGTTGACCTGGGAAGGGTGTGTGGGGAAACTTCCCTCCAAATCGGTAAATGGAAAGCCAGGATGTTGAGAAATTGAAGAAATGGTTGGAAGTTGAATACAATTCTGGTGGGAGACACATGGATGATGTTGAGAATGGATCAGGGGAGTGTATTGGGGAAATGGAGAAAATTGGGGCTGTCCTGGAATTATGGAATATGGGCACTTTATACGAGATGAATGACCCAAGGGAAATGGATAAAAAGACAAAGGGAGACGCATTTGGAGCTGTGAAAAAGTGGTTGCTATATCAGTGGGACAAGAAAGAAGAACACATAGGGTTGAAACCTCTTGTTTCTAAAAGGAAGAAAGGGAAACAGAAACAAAAAGTAACCGATCATTTTACTGGTAAAAAAATTTTCTGTTTTTATAATTTTAGTACTCATAATTTTTATTTTAGATTCCGATGAAAATATTAAATGCGATAAAAAAATCAAGGTAACTTGTGTGGAGAAAGGAAAAAGTAAGTTTTCCTCATTAAATTTCGTGAAAAATTGTACTTAAAGTCAAAAAAAATTAGGGACCCGGAAGAAAGTAAAAAAATATCAAGGATATGTCGAAGATTATCAAAAAATGGCGGAAATAGATGTGGATATTGAAATGGATAATCCCTCCCGACCTCATCCTGAGGTGGAGGCTCTGGGAAAAATTGTAGAAGAGTTTTCGGCTCTCATTCATGGAGAGTAACGATAAAATAAATTTTTAATTTCGCTCATTCCGGCTCTTCCAGGAATTACATGTTTAATATATTAACTCAGATACCTTGTTCTATTTCCTAAATATATCATTTTTTGTCCAAGGTTCCAATCTCCAGCTATACATCACGATTTGTACTTTTTCAAGTCTGTTTTAAAAATTTAGATCATGACCCTACTTAAACAATACTTTAGGCAGATCAACAACGGTCTGATAGCCTGAGGTGGGAATTTACCTTGAGAAGTCGGGTACATCGAAAAATAGTTTACATGTTTGTTATTAAGCATAGTAAATATAGTAACTTCCATATGGTTCTGTATATGAATACCCTGCTTCAAGACCACACTCTTTAAGTATTAAACTTCAAGTACTCAAAATGTTTGCTGACAGTGATAATACTCTAGTGGGTGGGAACGTTATATTGGCGATGCCTTCTACCCTCCCCTCATCGCCGCTGGCTCTTATCCACCTTGGTGCAGGGAATCACGTCATGCAGGAACTTTAATCTCTTTCTTTTCTCTTTGTGAGTGTGTCTGGCATGGACGAAGGAGGACATTCATATTATACAATATAACCACCTATTCACAGGAAAAATCATGGTCCTAGCCTCTGAGTCCCCCTTGGCCGACAACATGAAGCTTAAATGATTCAATATATCGAGGATGAGCAGGATATACTTCCTGAGTTGCCCAATGACGACTTCAAGACGGTGGAAGTCGAAGATGCTGCTCTGGGATCTAGTCAAACGGTTACATCAAAATAAAACATAGTTGGTGCCTCTCAGGGTGTATCAGACAAGACATATGCAGACTATTGGCGGTAAAAATCCTGTTGGTCTCGTTTCTCTTACATTTATATTTCTGTTGCTAGTTTAATTGAATCCTGTGATATATTTCTTCCAAGTTCCCACCAATTTTATTATGATGCATGGTGTTCTTTTGTGCATCACACCACCAGAAAATGAATCAATCTGTATGTGACTCAATAGGACTGTATAGTACCACCAACTCTTTTCCGTGATTCCTTTACATATGTGAAGACGAGAGGAAGCATAATATATAACTTTGGTACCAATTCCATGTACTTTCATGAAAAATACAATTTAATAAATAATAGTTAGTAGTTTTAGTTTGATTTTTTGTAGTAGTTTGAGTCCGAAATTTAAAAAGTAATACATTAAAAGTGTTTGACGAACCTTTCTAACAAGGACAAATATTATGACGAACCTTTTTAACAAAGCCAAATATTATGACGAACCTTTCCATCAAGGCCAAATATTACTGTGACCTTTGGTGGCTTCATACCTTGAGCCTTTGTTAGCAGTTTTGGATAATTTATCAGTAAATAACTTGAAATAGATTAAAACTATCCAGTGCATCTTCAAAAGGAGCTCCAATTTCCCATAGATCTTCGTAGGCATTCTTTTATTACATACAAACAAGTTTTCATGGCCTAAATCCAAATTTAAAGCATTAGATCTCATATAATGTGTTTATATTGACCCAAATTTTTTTCAAAAAAATTACATATACATCCCTACATATGTAAAAACCAATTCCGAGATCTATACTCAGTCAACACAGTCTGGATGTGAGAACATCACACACTATATCAGTTTGTATTCCGTAATATTTGGTAGTATAATGTTCAAAATCAACCAATGTTGAAGTCAAATTTTTTGCTACACCCTCGAAAAAGCTTCTTAACTTTTATTTTGACCTTTCTCTCGCCACTGTACCTATCTTTACCATCAAGACACGGTCATGAAATGTGTCAAAAAACATTAACATAATATTAAAACAACGTCACATTAAGATGTTTTTTCTTTTTGTTTTTCCTTCGCCCTCAGTTTCCCCACCCAAACACGAAAAACATGGTCAATTTGGTAGTATTTTTTTTGGTTTTAGTTCTCCTTTTGACAATTTTGAACAAGTTTTTTTTCATTTGGGTTCTCCTCTACTCCCTCTACCATTCAGAGCATAAAAATAATGGCCCAAATGACCCAAATGGCCCTTTCCTTCCCCTTTTCCCACCCAAACTCAATAAATATGGCCAATTTGGTCACGTTTTTTACTTTTTTTATTCTAATCCGAGTTCATCTGGAATTATATATTTTGTACAGAATCTTCATGTTCTCATCTCATCATATAGTAGTACAATTTTCCATACATCCTTGTATTTCCCAATTATTAGGAACAGAAACCCCCCATTTTCAGTATATAGGAGTTACAGAAGGCTTCAACATATCCCGCACTTCCGCCTGCGGCTCTCATGCCCCTGTGATACTCATCCTTGATACGACGCCCTTCCTTTCCGGGATACTCTGTTTCGACGGGTGTGGTTCTGTGAAATCCACATCATGTAAAATAAAACACGCAGCAACTTACTATAAACCAAATTTTTTTTTGTAGAGTGCGTATATGCACAATTTGAATAACGTACTCTTGGATAAACCAGGTGTTGATCGTGAAGTGGAAAATTAACTAGTACCAGAGTAGCATTGATGGTATCACTCTGTGAACCGCTCCCGATGATAAACTTATGGAAGACCAATCTGAAACATATCACCCTGGTGCGGACACTATCATATATATGGAAATTTTTCTAATAGACTTTAAATCAAATAGTTATTGGAGAGGGAGATTTCACTACACATCTTATGACTTATGCCCAACAAAAATTCGGTATGTGTTGCTCAAATTGTGAATTTTTGAGTCTAAATCAATTTTTTAGATACAGAAACTGATATTTTCTCACTGGATCTGATGGATAGTTCAAGAAACATATATATTGGTAATTTTTGTGTCCTACAAAGAATTTTACTTTACTCATTCTGTCAGATGTATCTGTTGAGAAAACCCTAAACCGAAATACTGAAACTAACCTGGATTTAATTACTTCGTCTCTGCACAATTCAACCTTGGATGCGAAACTTCCAACTAAAGAGAGGAGGAGTAGCTCTTCGACTGGTAAGTGGAGTTATTTAAAATTATGATTTGAACTGATTAATTTCCTTATACAGAACCTCTGGCTCCGGAACTTCTAACTAAAGAGTAGGAGAAGCTCCTCGACGGGTAAGTGGAGTTATTTATAATTATGAACTGATTAATTTCTTTATACAGAGCCAGAGTCACACACTCTGGTAACCAATAACCGGGTTTCATTAAGAATTGGGCTTCAAGTGGAAAAATTGACACAAGTAAAGGGTTTCAGTAATATGAGTAACCAATCAGAGGTGCAAGGGAGTTCTGGCCGGAACGAATCTATGAAGACAGAATTTGAGGATCTCAAGGATAAAAGAGGATTGAAGAGGGGAAAGGGAAAGGGAAAGGGAAAGAAAAAAATTGTTGTGACACTTATAAGTCCAAGAAAGAGGGGGGACAGAGTTATACCCTTAAAATATCCAGCCCCACCATCACCATCAGGCAACTTGACTTTCCGTTCAACTTTCTTCGAAAACCTTAGAAACATGAGAGTGCACATTCATCGTGATGGTATTGATACTGTCAAGTTGGACAAGGGAATTCAAGAGCTCGCAACCATGGGAGTCTTTCCACCTGTGGAATATCTCCGTGGAATGAAACAGGATGATGAGACTCTGAAGGTGAGTCACTTTTGACGGACTATAAGGTATTTGTGTTCTAAGGATATAAAACCTACAGATTAAGAAGAGTATTAGAAAAATTACCAAACTTCTAATCCAGTATCTTGGTGACAAAAAAAAAATTCAACAACTCGTGGATGAAAAGGTGACTTATATCACCCTCTTTTCATTTTATGAATATTGTCAGAAATATTATAATTATTTGGATATTGATCAGAGTAGACTGTAAATTACCTGCATTATAACCATAAATATAAAATATCGGTGAATAGACAAAATCATGATATGGGTAGACTGGAATTATAATGATAAATATAAAAAATCTGGTGAATGGCCAATATCTTTCCTTCCCCTTATGTGTATATATAGATTTCTTTTTGTATATATAAGTATATTTTTTAATAATTATCTTTCTTTCTTTCTGACACATATATTACTCTCCTTTTAATCCTGAAACTTATGTTGTGATTATTCTCGAGGCTGTAATAAATTCCAATAGACAGACACCCATGTGATCTTTTTACAATATATGGTGATATTACACAATTTTAAATTTGAATCCTAATATCTATCACGAAAATTCAGGGTAACAAGGTCTGATATTTTTTCTTTATTGTGAATAAAATAGGCATTTCTGACGTCAGAGTAATAACACCTTGTTTAAATAATAAAGACAAATAAAAGACAAATATTTTGAAGCAAAAAGGTCGAACCACATTCTAGTCTTGGTCCTATATATCAACCATCATTAATTTAAAATGGAATTCTCATCTGCGATATCCCGCAAAGGTAGGATGGATATAGAAAATGGTGATATTCAACCTGTTTAATTCTGTTGTTCTAGCAAGACTGGGGTCTCACAGAGATCAGATCGATAAACTGATCAAGGATTGGTCTGAACTCTCTTGCTACAATTCATACGAAGATGGTTTGAGACTACTGGACTGTTTGAACGAAAGAAAAGACCCTTTTCTATTTTCCAATGAGGAGTTCATGTACCCAGGTATGATTTCTCACCCTCATATTACATAAATTGATGACATGTATTAAGACCATCCATTCAAATCTGTTCTTCTCCCACACGATTTTAAACCAACAGAATTGTTGGATATTTTACATGATATTGGTAAAATGGATGCCGGAAGTGACTGTGGTGCAGTAAATATGGGAACTGGTCTTTTAGTTGATCAGGATAAGGTTCCAGATGGAAGGGAAATGGTCAGACGTTTCATGGAACACTTGGTTCGAAATGAGGAGAAATATTTCAACCAAGTTGTTCTCCCACTCTCCTGTCCAATCCTTTCACCTTGTCCCGAGACTCAGTGGGGGGTCAAGGAATTTGACCTGCGTCGAGTGATACCAAAAAACCTCGAAAGCTATGTCGAAGATGTTAATGGATGGAAGGGATCGCTTGTTTGCGCACCGAGCTACACAAAAATCAAGAACGAAAATTTTCTTTGTGGAAAGGTTGTTGTACATATGTTCGGGAGAAAGGTTCGTCTGAGAATTGATTATTTTTTAATTTTTTAATTTGTAATTCAAGGTCTGGGTTTTTGGCCCACCAGATGATCATAATATGACGATAATGAACAAGGACGATGGAAAAGAAGACAAAACGATTTCGTTTATCACTCAATCCAGAAACCTCCTCGTCTGGGACTGTCATAGTCCATGTGTCTTTTTTATCCCTCCTAATTGCTTCTGTGCCAATTTGACATTCGAATTGGCTAGTAGCATTGGTTCCAGATTTGGATCTCTTATTTGGCTCCCGGAAATGGTTACAAGTTTAAAGTGGCTCAAAATACGTCAGGAGGAAATTCTTAAATCATCTATTCATCTAGATAATCTGGAACTCGATGCTAATACCTGGTTTCACTGGTTCAAAAATAAGGGAAACGACCTTTCAGAGGAGCAGGTTGAATTTGTGAAGGAGGTCTCCTCTGTGTTGACTGGTTTGATAAAGGCGAGAAAGTCGGTCATAGACACAACTAACGGTATGTGTATCATATCAATTTTTTTCTTATAATCTTATGACGATTAATTTTTTTAATTTTTCCAGTAACTCCTTCGGAGAACCCATCTTTCAAAGGTCGGTTTCAAATATTGTTCCATAATACCTAACAAAATTCAGACAAAAACCTACCCCAGATGATAACAAAAAGAAGCTTCTAGTTAAGAACAAGGCCGATCCTGGAAATTCAAGCAATCTGGGAGTTGCTTCCGCTATTAATCATGCCATTTCTTCAAACACGACAAAGTCGAATGTTTTTGGTCTCATAAGAAGGCCAATAGGATCTACAAGTAATTCAGAGACGGAGGACATGGACACAGGCACAGACACAGACACATAGATATCAGAATTTAATGTAACATTATTAGATCATAGTAAATTTAGAAATTCTTGATTTTTTGACAAGTTTGTCCTGAAATGGAAGTGTCCTCAGAAAATTTGATGTCCGGAGTCATAGAATAAAAATTTTAATATGAGATCCTTGATTATTATGGGGTTATACATCTGTCACTTTAACATGATTCTGTGTACTTTGTGTATTAACACCATAAGTTTATGTCTAATATTGTGTCATGTGTGTGTGTAAGAGGGAGGTGGGGTTGGAATAGTTTTTTCTTAGTCCTTCGCACTTCTCTTGGTGATGTATTTCCTCTGGTTGGACTTCCCCTGTCTAGATTGGTGGGCTTGTCTTTCAACCAGTTTTGGAATGACCAGATTTCCCCGCTCGTTGCAGATTCTAGGGTGTTAGTGGCCCATTCTCTCTTTTTGAACTTACACAGTATCTTGAAGAGTTATTTGCTTTCTTTATTATCATAAGGATAATTCCTGCTTTTTCTGGACCCGACAGGGGTGTGAGGTCATTTCGGTCTTTTCTTTCCTTTTCCACTGGTTCTTTTGCTTTGGTCAGATTTTTGTAACCATGATTTAGAAAATATTGATAAAATCTCCTCCTTCACTAATTGTGTGATAGTGATTTTTATCGCGTCTGAGAGAGCGGTTTAGCACCTATCAAGTATGTCCTCTGTGGGCGTCTTCTCTGCTTTCCTTCATGCTCTCAAAATAGGAGGTATAGTATGAAGAAGCTCCTGGAGACAACCTTAAAAGTGGAAGGAAATGGGTTATATCTCGTTTATCTGTCTCATGAAAGTGTTTCGGCAGGTCTGGCATGTCATAGAAGAGTAGATGTTGTCGGGGAATTTTTACCATCCTCATGTCCTGGCTGAAGTGAGTTCTCTATTGTAAAATATATAGCTTCAATTGAATATAACGTGGACGGTCACCAAAGCTCACGCCCCATATGTCATGTTTTCGTTGTCACAGGAAGTGGGAAATTTTCTGGTTTAACTAATAACAGGTGTCAATATATCTTTTATTTTCTCACCCCAACAAAAATACCATATGAAATATATAATATACATATACTGTTACATTTTTTAGAGATCCATGGCATATTATGTATTTATATATGATAAAACAAGTGCTATAGTGCAGGTTTTTTAGTCACAATATTGGTCACGTGATTTGTGGTGAAAGGTATCTTAAAGTTATAGTCGTTTGTTTGTCTTATTTTCTTTTTTTTGCACTCATTTTCGATCTCAGACAGCTTTTACTCTTCAAACCAATGGTTAACATACTCTTCCCAGATTTCCTCTGGTTTACTAACATCAAGAAAAAGAAGGTTTCAATAGACAGGGCAGTCCAAATTCAATACCTGGTGGAGAAGGGAAAAGATGGGGAGGTTTGGGTTCACGCAATAAATATCTTTAAGCGTGGGAAGGATCAACGATCTGGAGATCCTTTGTCTTTCAATATTCAGGACTACCCGTTATTGAAGGCCTGTACCATGAAGCAGTGGGTATTGGCGTTGACCTGGGAAGGGTGTGTGGGGAAACTTCCCTCCAAATCGGTATCCCTCTTGGGAGGATATCTTCTCTATTATGAGAAAATTTTGGATGAGGTAATGGAAAGTGAGGATGTTGAAAATTTGAAGAAATGGTTGGACATTGAATACAATTCTGGTGGGAGACACATGGATGATGTTGAGAATGGATCAGGGGACTGTATTGGGGAAATGGAGAAAATTGGGGCTGTCCTGAAATTATGGAATATGGGCACTTTATACGAGATGACAGATCCACGGGAAATGGACGGAAACACAAAGGAAGAGATATTGGGAGCTGTGGAAAAGTGGCTACTGGATCAATGTGACAAGAATGAAGAATCTGACATAATTTTCCAATCTCTGCGCTCCACAAAATGGAAAGGGAAGGAAAAAGAGCATGACATACACTTTACTGGTAGGATATTATTTCAATTTTCTGATCTCAGTATTGAAAATTTTAATTTAGACGACTCAAGTGGAAAAGTGAATTATGACCGAGAATCCAAGGGTTCCGAAGTGGAAGTCGGAAAAAGTCAGTTTCTCTCTCTAATCTTATTCTATCGATTGATTCCACAAAAATTCTTAAAAAAACGAACATAGAGGGTGAAAATATAACAAGCAACAAATATGTGAACGAAATGCTGAAGATGGAGAATAAAAAATCCGAAATCATTTTTCAACCTCTCAATTCCACAAAAATACAAGAAACTAAAGAAGTCAAGGAAAAATTGGAGTTTCATTCTCTGAATGGTAAGAGACGCTTCACTTTGTATAAGTGAAAATTTTTTAACCTTAGAAGATGTGTCAGAACGGAAGAGAGAAGTTCATCAAGGCCAAACTGATGTGAATACGCACGGAGGTTGTTTTCCCCAGTATTTCTGTCACCAACATGATTTAATGAAAAATAGGTCCAACACAATACAAAGACTCCAAAAACTTGTCCGTCCCTGATCGTTTACATATGACGACACTCCCTACAGCCCTCGACACTTTACATGCATTGTCAGATTCTGATCATGACGATGATATAGAACAGAAATCGGATTGGTCGGAGAAGGGAACAGAGAAAAATTTCAGTCACCCTCTACCTACCCAGCTTTCACAGGAAGAGGGCGAAGAAGTTGAAACCATTCTCCGGACACATGGTATTGTGTCCAAAATTAACCGACAACAAGTTTCGCATGAAGATATTCGAAGGCTGATGCCGGGAAATGAACTAAATGACGAGATAATAAACTTCTATGGGGCCATGATTTTGGCAAGGTCGGAGGCTTCCAACAAAGGATTTATACAGATGAATAGTTCCTCATCACAAAAAGGTCTATTGGATATTCATTATTTTAATTCCTTCTTTTGGATAAAATTGGTAAAGGAGGGATATGAAGATGGAAGATTAGAAAGGTGGACTAGAACAGTGGGCTTACACACTTTATTTTCTTGGTTCAAAGATGACTTATTTATCCTTGTTAGATCGATATTTTCTTGAAGGATATAATCCTCATTCCAGTTAATCATAGGAACACTCATTGGAGTGCCGCAGCAATAAACTTTCGTCGGAAGCGTATCGAATCCTATGACAGCTTTGGAATGGCCAATGAAGTGGTTTTCAAGGTTCTCTATTCTATTTTATTTTGAGTCCTTTCTTTTTTGATGTGTTTTTGATGTCTAGGAATTAAGAAAATACCTTGATTCAGAACACATAAACAAGAAAAAAAAGTCATTCGATTTTACTGGGTGGGGGAACTGGGCTCCAACAGTAAATTTTAAATTATCTATCTTTATCTAAGTTCTTACTCTCTTACACGTTATAGGACACTCCTCAGCAGAATAATGAATATGACTGTGGTGTTTTTACTTGCAATTTTCTGGAATATCTCTCGAGAGGTGAAGAAAAATTTTCCTTCTCTCAGAGGGATATGCCATATTTAAGGAGAAGAATGATTTTGGAAATTGGAAATTGTCAACTGAATAGGAGTTAGATACAATTGTAGTCAGAGAAGGCTTACCAACTTTTCATACCAGAATTTAATGTACAAGGAATCTAACGGCTATCCAATAGAGTAATACAGGATATACGACTATGGCTCAACGTTCTCCATTTTCGCAAAGCACTCTGGTGTAAAAACAAAGTGAGAGATCTTCAATTAAAATTTTCTGTACCAGACCAAACACACGAGTAAACAGACTCGGGCAACCGTAAATGTAATTATGGGGGTGATCTTTCTGCTATATCCTCATCTCATCATCTATGAAACTCGGCGACGACCTCATGAGTGTCCCGAAGCTCGACGTCTCTGGCACCAACTGGGTATTTATAAGGACCACTTTTCTTGGGCTATTGACGCACGAGGCCTACTTGAACATGTCGACGGTCCCGGAAGGGAACCAACAAGGCCAACCCTTGGAGGGGAGAAGGCTGGAGGTAGTTCGAAGGAAGGAGAAAGGGTCGGAGAAGTTTTCGTTGTGGTGGAGGAATTTACAACAGAGGAAGTTGGAGGTGTTGTTAAGTAGCAAATTGTGGCGATGATCCCGGATTAGCATTTTTTTTTAAATTCGGACAAAAGGGACAGCATGCGAGATTTGGGAAGCCTTGATGAAGTACTTCCAGAACAAGTCCCGGATGGTATCCGTGGACCTGTGGCGACGGTTGCAGCAGCAACATTGCGTCGAAAAGGTGACACTGTGTCGCACTTCGCAACCTTGCGCACGATGCGCGAGAACCTGGCTTCCATGGGTCATTCACCTTCGGAAGACAACTTCTATGCCGTAGTCATTGGCTCCCTACCTCTAAGTTACGATCCCTATGTCTCTCTGCCCTGAACGCGATGTCTAGCATTCTCGGAACCTTTCTATCCCCAGACGACCTGGTTCAGACCATCACCGACGAGTATGACAGCCGAAATTTTGGCAGGACATCCAAAAGAGAGCCTTACAGGCGGAAGACAATGGTGGGAAGGGGAAGTTGACATTGACGTGTTTCAATTGGGAAAAGAAGGGTCACAAAAAAGGCGAATTGTTGGGCTGAAAGGGGAGGAAGGGCTCCCTGGAAAAAGGAAAAGGGTGGAAGCAATGGAAAGCAGAAGGAGGATAAGGACAAGGCTAAGGCGAAGGAATCAGCTGTGAGTGCAAAGGAAGTGGTTGCTGCATGGATGGTCATGTTTGATGGGTCCGACTCCGACGACAACGATGAGGATTTTTTACCTCGGGCTTGAGTACCTGCACATCTCTGGACGAGCTCCTCGAATGGTTTACGGACAACGATAACAATGAAATTTCGATCGGAAATTTCTCTCCAAACCTTGAACAAGTTTTGGACTAAGATGACGAGGACGACGAGAGAGATCTGGATGAGTGGGAAGAAACGGAACCTTCAATTGATTGGGAGGGACTGGATGATTTGGATGATTTGAAAGAGCAGAGCGTGAGGTTCAAGCTGAATGGGGTTGTGGGAGAAGGTGTGCCGCTTGAGGGGAAGATGGAGGAGCCGGTAGAATACAAGGCATGTACCAACCTTATCCCCGCCAAAAACGAGCCCCTACTCCAATTCTGGAATCCATCATCAAGGAGGATACTGAAGGAGTAATACTCCCAGTACCACCTGTACCGGAAGAACCCCAGGCAAACGACGACGACCCAATTCACACCGAAAAGGACGACGACCTCACTAATTCACTTGAAGGACCTACAAGTCACAAGATCGCGACAACTCCTGGAATTGACGAGACACCACAACAGCTGGTTGCACCAGCTGTTGCAGTGGAAGTAGTCGGCGGATGTGGAATGCGCCAGTTGAGGGGGAGATAGAGGAATTCGGCAAGTTAATAGACGAATGCAATAGAGGACCTGGAACCTCCACATATTTTCTCGGGAGTTTCCTGGATAAATCCAAGGAAGCACCCAGTGGGATGACGAAAAGTCTATTCCGACGCGGAGGATGACGAAAAGCTGCTTCCTGCGCGGCCGGAAGAGAAGGGAGAATGTGGTGGTACGGCTACCAGCAGAGAAAGTGATGAAGGTGTAGACGAGGTCGACGGGATTGACGGGATAATCACAACCGCAGTACAGATACGACGCGAAGTCAACCTCGTCAATTCCGAGGTGGAAGACGACGCGAAGTCAAACCCCCACACCCTGCTCTGTACACAACCCAGTTTCAAGGGCACCAAGCATGAATCAATGCCGATGGATCCTAATGCGGCCTTGTCGAAGGGTCAGCACCCCTACAGCCTAGCCGAAATGGCAAAAATAAAGGGCGTACCCTATCACGAAGCCCCCACATACACACTGATGGGCACCAGCCCAGTTTCCACCCTCAAAATCTCAACGACCGCCCAATTTCTTGAGAAAACGGGCGTGACGCTTTTGGAGGTTGTAAAATGCGATTTTAAAGACCTAAAGGGACCAGGGACATAAGGTTAGCTTGTAGGAAAGAAGAGGACTTACTGGGATGGGAGGACGCAGATGGTGCATCCCAGGAGCCTAGGAGGGCCAATTTGGGTCGTGATTAAATGATCAATCCAAGTGGACGTGCTGACTAATTGGAAAAACTTCCCATCACCTGATATCAAGAAGACAACACCGCCATAACACCGCCATATCTTTTTCTAAAAAAACCGGTTTTACTTAACTAGATGTGGGGCGACATACCTCCCCATTGGAAAGGAAACTCAGTATTAAAGATCTGTGTACATACTATCCCTATCGTATACTGGAGAGATGTCCACTCCCGCTCGAAATATAGAGCACGATTCTATCTATATCACGGTTTGGTGACAAATCTATAATTAGAAGCCGGCCTTGGTGTGGCGGTGCCTCGTTACCCTCAGTAAACTGAAAATTCCGATTAAGTCCTAGTTAACGGTCACAATGTCTACTATTACATAATGTGTGTGTCGTTTTTCCAAATTTAACCTGACGATATTCAGCCAAATTCGACAGGGAATAGCCAGGCTGCCTTCATGTCTCTGGTTCCTTATTTTAGTTATTTCTCACTTGGGTTTATAATAATGTTTGGTAGTACAGATACGTTAATTGTAATATACAGTGGGTGTTTTTGGCTTGTTACCAACAAGATTCTAAACCCTTCCCCATACGGATTCATTGCCAGTTGGCCCCTCAGCACAGCCATCATCGTTTTCCCTCGTCTGTGTTGCTGGGTCTTGCCCCTTGTCGTTTGAATTTTTATGGTACCGCTGTAATGCGGTGGTTAAGGAGGTAGTTAGTAATAAAGATTTTTTTGTTTGTTTTGAAAGAAGAACTGGCATAGAGCCCTATAAGCCGTTTCTATGTGTAATATCCCAGCATTTTCTATTCCCCCTTTACCTCAGTAATAATTTCCTTTTATAATACAGTATTATACATGTATCCCCTTTTGGGAATGGTGAGGTTGCAGACTTATGTGCACAAGCGATGATGGACGAATTGTTGTCACTATGTGACTACTTTCTTAGCTGACATGTCACACTACCTTGCATCCTAATATTCCCCTACATTATAGATCTCCTTATACATCCACCCCCCTTTATATGTCCCTCCTTTACACATTCCCCCTTCCCTTTATACATTTCCCCTACCCTTTATCCATCCTTCCTTATTTATATATTCTCCCTTCCCTTATACATCCCCTTCATCATATGCATCCTCCTCAATTATTTTTCTCCCCCCATTTTACACACTATATAATCTGCTTGTATATCCCGTCCCATCCTTTATACACCTCCCCAGGGCCCGTCTAATTATAATTCCACTTAAGAAGTATTACTATTATACTACCAATCTTATCCTCTCTCACGGCTCTACCACCCCAAAGTCAACCCTTGATGGGTCCATGAATAGTTGTCTGTCAAAAATAATATCATTATATATTAATTAGTATATACAAAAATTTTAATTTTATTATCGCGAAATAATGAGGATGGAAATTAACCATCGCATTGAAAGAGAGTGGAACAAGAAGGTGTTGCCCCCTTGTGTCAACAATAAAACATAAATACAAGGAGGAGTAGTCCCCCTTCTCGAGTTGAAAAAGAAACAATGATACAAGGAGGAAGGTAGGGGAATGAAGAAATGAGGGGTTGACCCACCCCCTTTAATTTGAAAGAATTGCGAAGATGAGGGGAGGATTTCTCCCTTATACTTGCCTCGAAAAAAAGATAACAACAGGAGAAGGGAAATTCTTCCCCTTAACCTCCTCCTTTCTTAGAAAAGGAAGTGACAACACAAGGAGGAGGGTGACTCCTCACCTCAAAAAGGACCACCGGGAGGAGGAATCAATTTACCTCCAGGCCCCTTGCATCGAAAAAGAAATAGCTGCATCTTTTTTGTGACTGTTTATAAATAAGTAAGAGTCATCACTGTCTACAAATTTTTTTCTCTAAATCCCATTCATATCATCTTTTCTGGAAGATTGAAACCCAAAAAAAGGTGCAAGAACTGGACAGATTATACTGGAAGCGCTCGGGAAAGTATGGAAAGCGAATAAGGTGATGGGGACGACTGCAGACATTCAGAGGCAGTAAGGGAAGCTACAAACTATATATTTACAATCCACAACCGTTTGAATATCAGGCGAGTATGTATGATACTAGAACATTCGACTGTCTTCTTTTCGAGGGTGCCAGATTCCAATCTCAACTTCCATAAGCATGCCAGTCAGTTATATGATACCCTTGGTGGGCCTGTTATTCAGCTTATTGTCAACTTCTTCATAAATTCAACATATTTTGGCTCCAGTTCTTGCTTTGCACCATTATTATGTTCCTAGAGTTGATACTGAGGAGATTCCTCTCTACCAGGTATGAAGGAACTCCAAGTTACTGATAATGTTGTCTGAGTATTGGAGAACCTTCCACAGATTTTACCAATGATTCTGATCCTGAACCTGATACTGCTCCAAATTCTTTAGAAAGTGTCTCAAGATCTTGACCTCATACCTACACTGCAGGAAGAGATGGTTGAACCAGGTTAATGGTGAGAGAATTATATATTAATTGGTTCACTTTCCATTCATATTCTATATGTTCAATTTATTTATTTTCCATTAAAAAATGGAACAGTTTCAAGATCAACCATATCCTCATTCCTTATTGGAAGCTTCAAGTATCATCTTTGCACCAGGATGATAAAAAAAAACATTGAGACAAGGTTTTACCATCAAGAAGTTTTAACCTTTCGTCTCAGTGATAAGATGCATATTCTTTTAATGGGAAATACAAAGCTAGTACTCATCAGACTCATAAACAAGTAATTGATCTTATTGAAGGTAGAAAAAATATTTCCCCAGTTGTACTTATCTGAATCTTACTACCATGGTTCATCCATTCCAACACAAGACACAAGGATGAGACTGATCCAAGGCTAAATACTGTGTCATAATATTTGGCCTTGTTAAAAAGGTTCGTCATAATATTTGGCCTTGTTAGAAAGGTTCGTCATAATATTCGGGTAGAAAGGCCCTGAACCAACTAAGAACTGAACTCCCATGTCGCAAGAAAATTCCACACCAACTGATATCCTCATTTATAATATTTCACACACACAGACGAAAAATGGAAAAGAAGAGAGCAGTGATACGAACATTCTAATGAGTGTGGTTCAACAATTTACCACTAAAAATCAGAAACTATATTTGAAAAATATATCTGGTGGGTTAATAAATATGCAAGGGTTGAGTTTATTTATTAATAAGAGGCAGGAAACGGTTCATCTACGCCTCCTGATGTACATGAAATCCAACATTCATGGTCAAAGACACAGGAATCACTACAAGGTTCGAATCCGAAAGGAACCACATACGACTATTCATTTAGCAGTGATGACGAAGATCCACTATCAGAACCTGGTGATAAAAAACAAGTTAATTATGGTGAATATGAGCCGGAGGGTATTGATGATGAAGATTATCAACCGGAGGATTTTGGTGAAGTGAGAAAGAAGGTCCAATGCATAGAGGATGGAAAAAATGGATGTGATGATGTTGTATCTCCACGGGGTAATAAAGAACATCCATTATTCTTTCTATACTCTAATTTCTATCCTTTTCAGACTTGTTCAAGATGAACCCTATATGGCTGGAGGATATATTAGATTCATTGCCTTTCCTTGACGACAAATCCTGGATAACGACAAGCCCCATTGATTCTTGGCTCATGGCGATATGGGAGACCTTTAACCATCCTAAAACAAGGTACATCCCTTCCCAGTTCATACGTCCTGTGGGGAATGGTGTGGATAACGAAGAAGTGGGAAAATTCAGAGAGTT
>QDKV01004942.1_pt1 | contig 19412 bp, 18 predicted proteins | sample 1861101 | NCBI WGS metagenome assembly QDKV01 (sample SAMN04275158, study PRJNA302643) | Fungus metagenome, whole genome shotgun sequencing project. | isolation source: fruitbody | host: Mallocybe terrigena | place: Sweden | collected 2013 | reverse complement strand
ACAGTGCTTAGAAACATTACCAAGTCACAATAAGCCTGTCTAAGCCTCAGTAAGCAAAAATCAGATTTTCCTGATGTACCGAAATCAGCACCGACTTTGCAAAGCAAGCGGCGGAGTTTCTGAGTTGCTTCACAGATAGGAATGGTATGTTCTGTGAGACGACTCGAGGAGTAACCGGTAGTGAAAACCGGCGCCGGAGTGTACTGAGCCCTTCTGTACCTTTCTGAGTTGTCAGCAGAGGTCAGATCTGCACACAAAATTGCCGCTTTTTCAGAACAGATCTGCAGCAATCCGGTATGCTATCTGGCTTGAATCCTTTATTTCCGGTACCCTCTGAATTATACTGTGTAAATCCATTGCATTTCCGAATCCTATATACTACATAGCCGTTTTCTGGTACCTTTCTGCAACCTTGCCCCGCAGCCCATACAACCGTGCCACCGTTCAAAGCACCGTCAACTTCATACTTGTCTATGATCTACCTAAGAATCCAAAAGAGATATGAAAGCTGCAAATCAGCTTCAGGTCAGGGAATCAGCAGAAGACAAAGCTCACACATTCGAACATCACCAGACTTTTCCCAATGAGCACCCGCATGCTACCTACATATGATGGTGAAGTCTACTATCAGCTTGGATAATACAATGACAATCACGAAGGCATACTATATTCACAACTCGATTCAGAATATGTACAGTAAGCGAAAAATTGAAAGGGTGCGCATCACCCACTTAACATCGCTGACTCGCTGAGGATATCATCGTATCGACGGTCCACGGAGCAAACAAAGCGACGATGTCGCCTTGTATTACCTACGACTGACTCAGTGGAAGATTGATCAGCCTGGCGCTCATCAGGCGCAAAGTGACGCACCTGTCTGCGTGCAACCTTCCTCTGTTACCCTCGTTGCTCGACGAGCTAGTATAAGAGCGCATACTCGCATAAGTGCGCATACAGGCAGTGATACAGCAATGATGGAGAGAGTCAGAGTGTAGTGATGGTTCGCATGCCAATGGGAGATTGTCATTACATGCCCAGTCGGAATAAAACAAGGTGAGGAATTCTGAGCAGGGGAACTTTGGAGATAAATTTATTAGGGGAAAGGACAAGTCAAAGGCTAGCCAGATTGTACTGTATTGTATCAGTCTCAACAAAAGCCAAGTCGGCAAGTAGTTACCAGAAACATCCGGAATCCTCAGACTTGTACAGAATTATTCACATTTTTTCAGAATCCTCCAGAACCGGTTTTCACTGGGGGTTATGGGTTATCAGGGCTATGGGTTAAGAGGAGTTCGACTGTAACAACAGAAACCCGTTTTAACGTCACGTTTCTTCTTATCAGGCTGGTCACGAGCCTAGCTGCAAACGGTCCTCCAACATCCGATGTGTGCGGTTATATTATCAACATGATCGTGCCTCGAGGTGGCACGCTAAAGTACAGCGCTCAGCCCTCTTGCTTGGTTCTTGAGTCTTGGATCATTGAATTACCTTTTTCTTTACTATTCGGGCACCGCCAAGATGATTCGCTGCACAGGGACTCCGAGATCCACATAACCGGCTTATCACTCCCTTCTATGTGAAGACGTTGGGAGAACTCTATATATTTGTTCTATAAAAAGAGTGGGAATGTCAGCAAACGATTGCCATCTCATGGAACTTCTCGCCCTTACACCCTCTAATCTGTCTCTTTTCTCTACCGCCCTCCTCTTCATAGTTGCTGCAAAGTTGGTGGACAACTTCTTAAAGCGAAATGCAAGACCACATTCACTTTCATACCCTCCTGGCCCTAAACCGAAATTCTTGATTGGCAACGCCCTGGACTTTCCAAAGGACAATGCTCGTCGAGTCTTTGCCGAGTGGGGCAGGAAATACAACAGTGCGTTTGGCCTTCGACCATTGTTGGTGACTTCTGACTAAGGCTTACCTCTGGCAGGCGATATAGTGCATGCTAGTGCCTTTGGCAATCACATCGTAGTGATCAACAGCCTCAAGTTGGCTGAAGAACTATTTGAAGGGAGAGCACAGCTCTATAACGACCGCCCAGTGATTCCCATTGTAGAACTGTACGCCCCCTTCTCCATTATTAGTCCCATGGGTTGATCCGATATTCAGTCTTGGCTGGGACCATAACATGGCGTTGCTCAGATACGGCGATGTTTGGCGGCAACACCGGAAAATGTGTTGGCAAATGTTCAACGACAATGCGGCGCGCAAATACCATCCCATGCAGCGCGAGCGCGTTCATCTCTTCCTACGCAGTGTCTTGGCGGAACCTGAGAGAGTTTTCGACCACAATACATTGTAGGGCAATCAAGCTTACCGACCCACTTCTTTGTCCTAACTCCTTGCTTTTTTCAAGGATGTCGATTTCCATTGCTATGTTAATGATGTATGGCTATGCTCCAGAATCACTCGATGACCCCGTCATTCACATAGCTGAGGAAGGGGCCATACTCGGGGCCTCCTTGATCGAACCCGGCGGCACTTTCATCAACATCCTGCCTATTTTACGTCACATTCCTTCATGGGTACCTGGCGCCACCGCCAAAAAGATAGCCAAAAAAGTCAGATGGTTGGCGGAGGAAATGAAGCGCATACCTATGGAACGTGTATCCGCTGCAATGGTACGTGAGCTCTCAACTACACAAAGAACCTGCACAACTGATATCAATGAGTGATCAGAAAACTGGGACTGCAGCACCTTCGTTTGTCACTGAATTCCTGGAGAAGAAATATACGATTGGAGTAACACCGGAAGAGGAAGCTGCCGTCAACAACGTAGCATGGACAACTTATGGAGGTTTGTAACCAGTCAATTACTCAGTCAAATGTGTCATGCTGAAACTCATTGATGCAGCGGCTTCTGACACGGTGTGTCGAATAGTGTTTTATTTCTCAATATACTAATTGTCCGTTTAATCAGATTGTCTCTGCGACTGGTATTTTCATGTATCTGATCGCCAAGAATCCTCATGTTCAAAAGAGGGCACAGGAGGAGATTGACCGTGTTATTGGCCACAATCGCCTTCCGGATGCAAACGATCGAGATGATTTACCTTATATTGAAGCGATCTACCGGGAGTTGTTCCGGTATGAGGCCCCTCTAGGCATTGGTCTCCCACATGCTCTGACTGAAGACGACATAGTCAATGGGTATTTCTTGCCGAAAGGTTTGTCTGATTTGACTACAGTGGAACGACTGGTAATGCTATTTTCAGGAACCATGATTTCTGCCAACATCTGGGCCATGACGCACGATGAAAATGTTTACCCAGATCCCTTCGCTTTCCAACCTGAGAGGTTTTTTAATGCAGACGGTACCCTAAATGATGACAGCCGGATATTGGCATATGGCTTCGGAAGAAGGTACATTTTCTGAACCAACTCAAAACTTTTCTTTTCAAAGGACTTTGGCAATTATAGAATCTGCGTTGGAAAGGCTGTCGCAAGCGATACGGTGAGGCGGATTTTATACCTTCTTTTTTTTGTTGACCAACGACCCGTGATATCAGATGTGGCTCATCATCGCATCGTTCCTTGCCTGCTTCAATATCAGCAAAGCTAAGGACGATTTCGGAAACGAAATTGAGTTTGATGACTCGTTTAACGAATTTGGCGTCGTTATGTACGTCCATATTTCAATGTCGAACAGCTTTGTGCTAACCGAGAGGTTGCAGACATAAGAAGCCGTTCAAGTGCAGTATCACTCCACGATCTGAACAGATTCAGCAAGTCGTCGAAAGCACAGCGAATCATTGATCTCGTTTCTGGAGGAGTCCCGTCCACCCAATTCTTATGGTTGTTCGAAACGATTGCACTTTTTCTATTCCTCATGTCGTTTGTGTGCTTTAACTTTTTTTTGGGTCATATATCTTAATATATTTACTTAAAGTCTATTGGTAACAAGTGTGGGTTCTGCTATCTGAAAGAAACGACCTGTGGCCTGGTAGGCTGGAATTGGTAGATTCTGTGGAAGTTGAACTAACTAACATACTTCACGCTGATGTAGTGGGCGACCTGTGGCCTGGTAGGCTGGAATTGGTAGATTCTGTGGAAGTTGAACTAACTAACATACTTCACGCTGATGTAGTGGGCGGATCACCCAGGCGGCCGGAACTTAGAAGCCAGATGGGTCTCCTCCATATGGTAATATTACATCCGTTTCAGTCAGCTAGTGGTCGACCGTCGATCTTTGATCATTTCCCTTTGAGGGCTCTACTATCACATGGTCTATCCGTTCAAATCGCCTTATCCCTTGCTGACAACACGAGACATTGGTACCCTTGAAAACCCAAAAACTGAAACGAGCATTCGGTGCCGCGTTGCGAAGACGACAAGGGCGTTATCTTTCCTGGGCGGCATAGTGATCTACGTAGTATACATTCGATGTCATAGATTCCTACCTGTAACATGTGAGTACGTCTCACAGACTCGTTTTGGATGGGGCTGGGTCTGAAAGGGTTACCCTGTGTAATCTAGATGAGTAGGTAGGTATGAGGAGAAGTACAGCTATGCATACTTAGTGAGAAGATAAGTGAGTATAGGCATTAGGTTTGGCCCGAATTTCAGAGTAATGATGGTAAGTAGAAGTGAAAAGTCACAAATTTATAGTAATAGTAAATCATTAATGTCTATTGCTACCAATACTATTAGTAGTTTTCAGGTTTTTGTGGTTTACAAGTTTTGACTCAAAATTTTTTGGAAACCAAAAAAAATCAAAAAACCCTTAAAAAACCTGAAGGTTTGCTGATTGTACGTATATAGATGGTTGTACTGTTTTGATAACTGTTTATGTATAATCAACCTCAGAGGAGTACTCGATTGCAGCAATTGATGTTGATAAGACTTCTGAAGGCAGCCCGATATTATTGCAAACGGTGATTGCATCATCATTAAGATCCTGCACAGGTCGCTATATTAGTGCAGTGACAGGGCATCATACTCGATGCTACATCAGCTTTACACTTTAGAAGATGTTTCACATACCATCGGCGCATCCCCACCCTCAATTGTGACTCGAAAACGGTCGTCATACATATTCAATCATAGTGCGGGCTTCATGTACGCTTGGAGCCAAAGACCGAGCTCATTACATGCCTCAATGTCCCTGATTCCAAAATTTTCATGAGACAGATAGCAGTCTGACACACTCATTAAAGCGTGCTTCTGGGAGACCATTTGGACTCTGCCTAGGGAGGCATGCCGCACGTGCGAAAATTGAGATCATTCCGCGATCATCAATCAGACCCAGCAGTTTTACTTACAGTCCAATTTCTTTTCGGGTCAGAGAGACTATTCAAAATAAATGTTCCGATCTGTTAAGGATGAAGAACCGCTGAGCGCTGAAGCGCTGAAGGCTTGTTTTGATGGAATACAAGTGTTGTATTGACAAATTTTCCGATTTGCTAGGAATCTCCAATTGCCGTTCGTCTGGTTCTCAACTCATGTGTTACCGAGGTCCTTTCTCCATAAAAGTTTCAAATGCTCAAGTGGTTTATCTCCCAAGGAGATCGGCATTTCCGTCTTCAGTTTTCCAGCGTTTAAGATACCACGAGTGGTGGCTACTCCGCTCATCCTTCAAGTTCCACAATTTATAGTCTGGTTTGATATCTCTCATCTCACTGATGTCTCTGCCTTGCCCTCCTCGTCAATTTCGTCTTCCTGATCTTTTGTCGACATGTTCGAGATCCCTGAAGGACGGGACAAACCCTTATTTCAAAGACGTAGCTGCAGAATCTCAAGCTTGGATCAACAGTTACGACTTTTTGACTGACAGAAAGCGCGCCTTCTTCAGACAAGGACAAAGTGAGCTATTATGTTCGCATGTCTTCTGCTACGCAGGCCCCGAAGAATTTCGTACTACCTGCGACTTTGTGAGTCGAGTCAAGCCAAATCCACGGCATACCCATTTAATCACTTCTCTTGGTCTAGGTTAACTTGTTGTTCATCTTGGACGAGACTAGCGATGAGCAAAATGGCAGAGATGCACAGGCTACCGGTAGAATCTTCATCAATACGATGAAGTACGCTAATTGGGAGGCCAACTCTACGATTTCCAAGATAACAAGAGAGTGCGGAGTCGCCTTTTACGAAGGGATATCGAATGCTGATAATTTTCTACTAGCTTTAGAGCTCGTTTCATGAAGCGCGCTGGTGAAAACAACGCCCGAAGGTTTTTCGACCTTTGCGTGACGTTTACCCAGGCCGTCGGCTTGGAAGCCAAGCTCAGAGAGCAAGGGGAAGTTCTTGGACTTGAAGAATTTCTCCCTCACCGTCGGCACAACAGTGGTGTTCTGCTTTGTCTTGCCCTCGTTGAATATATCCTTGGAGTTGACCTCGACGACAAAGTTTATGAGGACGCTACGTTTTTGGATGCTTATTGGGCCGCTTGCGATTATGTCTGTTGGTCTAATGTAGGTGTAGCATTCATGCAAGTCGGTTATACTGACGGCTTATATTTATGTAGGATCTGTACTCTTATAACCTGGAACAGTCCACGGGTTTGATGGGTAGCAATATTGTTACGGTCCTCATGAAAGAAAAGGGAATGTCTCTACAAGGGGCAGCTGATTACGTCGGGGTCCACTGCAACCACTTGCTCGACACTTACTTGAATGCCAGGAAGAATCTCTCCCAATCCCTCGGCCCAGAAGCGTCTCTGTATATTTATTTCATTGGTCAATGGATAATAGGAAACGTTGTGTAAGTATGCTTTTCGACTTTTTGTAGCAAATCCAGACTCAGTTCTCCGATTTAGCTGGAGCTTTGAGACATTTCGATATTTTGGTCCTCGGCATCTCGAGGTCAAGGAGACAAGAATCGTTACGCTTTCCCCAAGGCAGCCCGTTTACGACGACGACTGCGACTGTGAAAAGGATTAAATATTGGATATCTTATCATTTGTGCAACTAGTAACTACTATACGTTCTATCGCCTATTCAGACCCAAAAATTACTCTACGACGTTGCCATGTAGCCATCGCTCGATTGGATATAATAAATATGACCTTTCTCCGTAATCCTGTCACGCTCTGTGTAGACCTATCAATCAGCTCAGCAGCATAATTTCTCAAGCAAAGCGCGAACCAGAACCAGCTTTGAATGTGTTCAAGACGTGCAATGTATTTACCGTGTCGCATACTTCTGGAGGAAGTCCACGATGTATCGGTTCGATGACTCCGGGAGAAGATCCTGCACAGGACTCAGGAGTAGATTCAATATGAGGTAGTCTGAGGGCTAACTATAGGAAGGCGGTTGAAAGTATCTCGTTCCGTCAGGACGTGCATGGGTGGACAAACGGCATGAGTAGACTTGTGAACTAGATTGTGATCACGAAGGGTTGTGATGTTCCCACTTTCGGAGAGGACGAGCTCGCCATCTCCAGAAGCGACATTTCCTAGGAAGAGCTGGTTGAAATAACTAGCCATTGATAGTCACTCTGATAGTGGCTGCAGCAAAATGTGCACGTGGTTGCCATCACTCAGAGCATCAGCTGATTCAGCTCGAACTTACCACCGTGACTTCAAGTATACCTGGTCAAGGGCGCAATAAAGGGCCACATTCGTTGCACCACCGTCTTTCCAGGCCTCAGCAACTGTGTTTAAAGAAGCGTCTATCGACTGAGCTCATTTTGGTTATGCTCAAGGAGGTTTAGGTCTCCTGCCCTCCTGTTTTGAAATTGTGGGTCGAAATGGTGCACTTATTCAACGCTTATTAGAACAATATATTCCAACAAACCCGACGCTGGCTCTCCGGTCTTTTCTCTTACCTGTTACGATGAAACTCATTACGTGTTTGTCCATTCCGATGACCGAGGCCAAGATTTGTGTCTTGCGATCGACCAGAACTTGGCGATGTTGTGGGGTAGCCTGGAGGAGTGGTTCTACCAGTAGGCAGAGCAACAGGTTTATTATGAGAGCTCCGCATACAAGGGGGTTTGTCTCTATGCAAGCCATAACCATTCGGGGACGGGAGAGCTCGCACTGTCTAGACGCGCTATGTTGATCCGAAAACGGCCAGTGACTGGAGTCTATCCTCTGCGTGATCACTTCTTGATGCCGTTCGAAAATTCGGGCAACTACGGGTAACCTTAATCTCGACAACATTCTGTTCTCCTTGGGGTGGTGGTCGTTAGTGTTTCGTAAAGGGAGCATGAGTCGGATGAGGAATGGGCTGAGATTGTGTGAGAAGATGAAGTTGAGAGGTGGAATGAAACGACTTCTATGTCGTTTCTTAACGCTGACAGAATCTGGTTGGTTATTCATTTTGGACAAGCAACGATAACCAATACCACAATAAATAGGTTTTCAATGGCGAATAGACCTGTCCACACTACTGAATGGAATACTATCAGTACATTCACTCCGAAAGTATTGAATTTGGGACGTACAACCACAAATCTGAATCCAAATACTTCGGCAATGTGATTGAAACAGAAGTCCAGTAATTTTCAGAGGAGCCAATCAAGCATACTGCCATTTTTAGTTGTTCATAATCTATTCTTACAAATGGCGCTCAGTGAGTCGCAACCCATTCATCTTCTCTACACCTTCAAAGCAGGAAAATACATATTTTTGGCAAAGTTTTTGACACCTCCCATCGCAATCGTTTTACGTCCATCAAAAAAGATTGAAACAACACACAGGCTAACAACACCGAGCCGACAACATTATCATAACGATTCAATTTAATGAAAACTTGCATAATCCACAGTAGGAACGAGAGGTAACGCACTTTTTTTTTTTGATTCCGGAGATTGGGACTGAAACTGTGCGTTTCTACTCTGCTTTCCCTCCTGGGCTCGGAGCCGTTGGGAAGGTATCATGGGAAAAATTGCTTCTTTTCCCATTGATTCCCACCATAAACGCATAGTTTTCCGGGGTAGATGAACGAGTCTGTCCCTTTTCAAGGAGACTCGTAAAAAGAGGTTTTTTACCTCGATGTATATGCTCCAGGAAAATTACTATTGTTTTTGACCGGATTTGAACTTGGTTTTTCCGACCGTCCTTTGAATCTGAACTTGGTTTTTCTCACCTGCAGAGCAGAGATATCAAATTTGATGACTTTCCCTGTGTCTGCGAATGTGGTTGATTCCGCAGCGTGGCTAAGACTTGATCAAGTATCCAGGGCGCGTACCTCACATCGGATCCACCGTTATTGTGGTCTGCCTTGGGGGACTACCGTTTTCCCAACCTATATAACCACAGATCAGGTGTCTAATGTCCCAACGGACTTTCCACCTCCAAATTGCATTCGCCTTCCAAAACCTGGTCAAGGTACAATGAAGGCCAGCTTCTTCATTCTCTTCGCTGCTATCGTTGTGCCGTTGCAGGCCTCGGCGTCTGTGCTTCTGGAGCGTCTACCGACTGGCCCTATCGGTTATGCTGCTCAAGGGTGGGTCATGTCTTCCTGCCTCCGGTTAAATTGCCACTCATTCCGTTTATTTAGAACAACCGGTGGTGCTGGAGGTACCACCACCCGCGTCTCTACACTAGCCAACTTTGCCTCCGCCGTCGCCGGCGACGCCAAAAAGACGGTGATCTTAACTGGTATATCCGCATTTCCTTGATTAAAGTTTCTTGTTAATCTCCACACTTCGGTTCAGCTTCTCTTTCCGGTAACACCGTTGTTATGATTGGAGCAAACACCTCGGTTCTCGGCGCGGACGGTTCGATTACATTGAAGGGCATTGGCCTCCGTGTCTTGAACAAGTCCAATGTCATCATCCGAAACCTGAAGATCCAGAAAGGTGAGTTCCTCTCCGCACTTGTACGCTTTTCGTTTGGGTCTTGACGACGCGCCTAGTTCTTGCCAGCACTGGCGACGCTATTGGAATCCAGAACTCCAAAAATGTCTGGGTAGACCACGTCGACCTTTCTTCGGACCGCTCCCATGACAAGGATTATGTACGTACTCGGCGCTCTCGATTGTGATTTGCTGCTTTCCGGGGGACTGACTCCAACTCTTAGTATGATGGTCTCCTCGACATTACGCATGGATGTACTTGCATCACCGTCTCGTGGAGCAAATTGTCGAATCACTGGAAGGCATCGCTTGTCGGCCACGATGATTATAATGTCAGCGAGGATGCGAAGATCACTGTTAGTAGCTGAATGTAATGCGATCCTCCTCATGCTTACTGAATCTTCCTAGGTCACTTTCCATCACAACTACTGGACCAACATTAACTGTGAGTATGGCTCAATTTATAATACCACTACATCCTCTCTTTTTTGTTCTACCTCCGCTTTGTGAATCCTGAAATGCGATGACTGACCAACTCGGCAGCCCGCATGCCATCCTTCCGCTCTGGACATGGCCACATCTTCAACAATTACTACGAGAAGTCTTCCAATGGTATCGAAGCCCGTATCGGTGCTCAGCTCTTAGTGTACGTATCTTCACTCCGAGCGGCGTGGGTGTATGAAACTAAATACGCTCATTCCTGGCAGTGAAAACAACGTCTTTTCTAATGTTTCTAAGCCTGTCTTCGCTGACAAAGGGTTCGCCTGGCTTGCGGGGAACGACCTTGGTGGAGGGTACTCCACTTCCCTTCAGGGCACACATTATACGCTGCCTTACACCTACTCCCTCGATGCTACTTCGAGCGTCAAGAACATGGTCACCAGTGGTGCTGGCGCCTACCTTTCGTTTTGAGCTCGTGAACGTCTTATACCCGATGCTACTTTAGGCGTCAACTGGTGGTGCTGGCGCCAGACCTTCGTTCAAAGGCTGTCACTGAACGAGCATTTTTATACCCGATTTTATATATATATATCATTATTTCTTTCGAGAACACATTCGTTACCCAGAGTAGGATAATTAGAGGGCGTCAACAGATGCAATCAGAAGGTTCCTAAATATATCCAATCAACCGTCAATCAGTTTTTTCGTTGCAACCATGGTCTCTGCCTAGTTTCGGACATGTTTTCATCCTCTAATTCTCGAAGGCAGTCTACGTCTAGTATACCCGTCTTCACCAGTCAGATTCCACAACAGGGAATAGGGTTTTCCCCACCAACTCCTGCTGGCTCAGGTATCCCTGCCTTTCGCAGCCTCCGCTCTCTTTTACCCTTTGGTCCCAAGACACCCAACTCATCCTTTGCCGTTCCCTCACCAAGTTCATCCTCCCCTTTTGCTGGCTTTGGTTCCGTGCGAAGGTCGATACAGAAGGATCGTGAACGAACATCCTCACTTGCCAACGATGTGTTGAGACCTGTCATTGCTATCGAACGGCCGTCGTCACTGTCAGACGAGTCTGCCGTGAGACGGTCGGCGTCGCTTTCGAATTTGGAAAAACCTCTACCTGACCCGAATGTTGAGGAAGAATGGGATACACGTATGTGTTTTTTCTGCATATTTTCTATTCTTTCAACTCGCTTTTTTCTTCACAGCTTTTACACTCAGAACGCCTTCTCCTGGACCACCTCTCTCAGCAGAGTTGTCTACCATCATGGAAGCAGACAGTTCAGGTGTATCTAAAAACCTCCCGCCCCGTCCCTCCTCTCCTCATCATGCCTTTCCCAGACCACCTTTACAGCTAGAAAAACACGCTGACGCTAATACCTCTGTTCTGGACTTGTCAACAACTCACGTCGCAGCTCAAGTGCGCGATGCCATCCTCGCAAGCGACGCTTCACCCAACTCGATGAAGCAATGGCGGGGTGTGGACAAGGCAGTTGTCATCATCGACGCTGATCCAGATGAAGAATTCAAAGACAACACCGCTCTGGCTGATACCTCGTTCAACTTGGACACTGCACATCCAGATCTCGTAGCTCTCCTAAGCCCAAACTCTCTATCTAAAAATAATTCTACCCAATCTTTGACAATGAAGAGGACGACGACAGCTTCTCAACCGCCTTCACCTGCTACCGCTCCTCCGACAACCCCAGTGTTTTCTTCACTCTCTCACCGTCCGAAACATCGTCAAGTGTCCTCTTTTCTTCCACGATTGCGGCCTTTTACCTCTTCCACCCCTTCCCCTAACGTTCGAAACGTTACAACGACAATGGCAACAAGTCCTTCGTCACCCCCTGCTATCGCCACACCCAAAGCGTCTCCTCCTCCCGCTAAAGGAAAAACGCCCATGATATTCCTCAACAACAACAACGGATCATTACCCCAACAACAAAAATCATCCACTCTGACGTCCGCAACGACACCCGTTGTTGTTGTTGCTGCTGCTACTCCTCGGAAAAGTTTGTCAAGTCATTTAGGGAGAACCCTTGTGTCTACGCCGAGTAATCATAATAATACCTCACATTCTGTATCCATGTCGAATGTGAACTCGGGTGGGTTGCGAGGGCCCAAGAGATTTTTGCATGTCGTTGCGGGAATGGGTGGTGCTAAAAGAACGACAAAACCTGTTTCCCCTCCTCCCTCGCCTAGTGTCGTAATGAGCGTCGGTCGTTCGTCGCATGATTCACGACGTTCAGTAGCTACACAAGACGCAGGTGTAGGCATAGGACTCGGAAGGCCCTCCTTGGAAATCTGGAGGGGCAACTCTTACTCTCTAAGAAGGCAGGCGAGTCCGAGTGAGCTGCTGCTCACGAACCGGTCATCTACATCTCCTGAAGATCACGAACCCCTGTGCACGACGACGACGACGACACCTACTGCTGATTCTTCGCCTTCACCTTCGCCGTGCGAGGAACCGAGGTATCATCATCGGCCTTCGATGGACTCGAATAATAACGGGAACACGAGGCCTTCGTTTGATGGCAGTAGACCGAGTTCAAACTTGACGACAACAAGGTTGCTGGTGGATGATGAGGATAGAACGCAGCGGCAGTCGTCTTTGTTGAAGATCATCGATTCATCTGGGGAAGGATCTAGGTTTGGTGGTGGTGGTGGTGTTTCACCCGTTCCGAGGTCGAGTGTGGGTGCACAGGCTCGATCGAGAAAGAGGAGTATGAGTGTACAAGAAAAGATGGGAGGGAGAAGCGGGAGGCTTCTTTTTCCTGGTGGTGCCGGTGCCAGTGCTGGTGCCAGTGTGGTGCCGAGGCCTGGGAGCAGTCTTTCTGTTGGGAGAGGATCGCGAGGAGGGTATGGGTATGGTGAGGCTAATGAGAGCAATGGGGGTGGTGGTGGTGTTCCTAAACCAGAGTGGATTGGACCTAGAACTGCGAAGGCGTTTAGAGCGGCCGGGTTGTTGGATCATCATGATCGCGAGAAAGGCGGCTCGGGTCCGGGTTTGGTGTTATTAAAAGAGCGAGAGAGAGAAGGCTCTCTGCCTGGGAATGGGAACGAAGTTTTGGATCGGTTGAGAGAGAGGAGTGGGAGTGGGAGTGGGAGTGTTGTTAGTGCTAATGGGGTGTTGGCTCCATCGCCGCTTGGTAATGGGGTAGGAGGAGGAGGAGGGTCTTCTGCGATCCATCGGTTTGCCTCGTTAAGAGCTTCGTCGGAATACAACCGATCGCATTCCCGAATGGCTTTTTCTGACGTGGGCGGTCCTGTTGGTCCGACCTTATCGCGAAGGGGGAGCGAGTCGATTTCTGCTTATGGTGGTGGTGGCAATGCGTGTGGGTTGATGGAGAGTCCGACGTTTAGTTATAGTGGGTCGAGTGGGAGTAGGGGTGAGAGAGATAGAGATACGCCACGGTCGACGACGACGAGTTCGACGGCGCTTACGAGTCTTTCAGAGTCGTTTGGGTATTTTGGACGGGAGAAGGAGAGGGAGAAAGACCGTGATCGTGATCGAGAGCGAGAGCGAGAGTGGGAAGACATCCGAGAACTGAAAGAGAAACACTCGACCGAGGTAGCAGCGCTCCTCTCCGCTCTTTCTGATTCCCAAAGGACGGTGCGGATGTTGAGGGAGGAGAATTCGGGATTGAGAGAACGTCTGGATCGTGTGTTGGGTGAAGTGAATAATATTAGAGAGAATGAGGAGTTGAAGAGGGCGTATGAGGGTTTGCAGCTGGAGTTTGAGGGGTTGAGGAGGGAGTGTGGGAGGTTGAAGAGGAGGTTGTCGATATCAGTGAGAGCTCCTGCCGCTGCTCCTGTTCCTGTTCCTGCTGGGATCGCTCCGAGCTGGAGTGGGAGCAGTGCTAGTGCCAGTAGCGGACTTCGGACTCCCAGACCGGTAAACAGCAGTCCGCTCGCGACGGATGTGACGTCTCGGTTTTATCATCAAGACGAGTATAACGACACAGTTGTGATCCATGATAGCATCGACGATGATGAGCATGAACCTTTTCGACGACGGCGTGCGTTTTTAGATACGGATGTGGATGTGGATGATGACAAGGCTGTTGATGATAATGAAGACAGTGGTACCCGATCCCCTCTTAACGTTATTCCCCCCACCTCTGAATCAACACCGTTGATCCACCGTCGACTGAGCAACTCGTCTTCGATATTTCCGGTCCCGCCACCTAATATGACGATGCTTTTAGATGTAGATGACGATGATGAGGGTGCGCTGCCTCCTGTGGCAAATAGCAACAGCAACAGGAGCAGTGCACATTATAGACTTTCTCTGCCTATGATAGAGAGTCCTCGTGCTTCGTCGATGGCGATACCCATTCCGAAACCGAAAAAATCGTATCTTCAATCTGGATCTCCACCTCCTATGACGTTCAAGAACTTTACTGGATCCGTCGTGTCCGAGCACAACACGTCAGGTATGAGTGTGTCCCCTACGACGGCAGACTTTTCGATCGTCACCGGCTGCAGCGGCGGGGGCGGGGGCAGCAGCAGTAGTCCACGGAGTCTGTTTCTGAGACCGGAGCATGAACTGCTGCTCGGTGATATGGAATCCCTCGATTTGGGAGGTGTGGTTCCTCCTATTGAGTTGCATAGTGAGCAGAGAGATGATTGGTAGAAAGGAGCTGGTTGGAGTTTTTTTGTTCATGTTCTTTTGTTGATGATAACTTTCTTTTTGGGGGGGGGGGAATCGGGGGCTTGATTTTTTGTTCGCTCGTTCGTTCGTTATTTTCGTTCGTTGGACTCTTTTTTATAGCTTTTTTGGAAAATAGGAAAACGGTGTCCTACATTTGTATATATCTATAACCAACAATTTTTTCTTTTTCTTCTCTTTGATCATTTCTTATTTATTTATTATTTTAATCTAGGAGCAGCTGTTTCTGTTTTCGATTAAGAACAAAAACCCCATTGTTTTGCCGCTACAGTACGGCGAATCTCAGGTCTGGCATGAAGTATTCCCTTTCGTTCCGCGCACCCTGCATGCAGTTCCGTAGAGGTGCATGCTGTTCAAACCGATGACTTTGTCGATTAGTAAAGAAGTCGTTGGCGTATATACTTTCAACTAACTTTCTGATTAAGGCCGGGTGTGACTCTTTCTTTTCAAAACACAAAGTTCAAAACGTTCCATGCCAGCAGCCATGTATCCACTCTCGAGCCCAGTTCAAGGCTCTCTTCGCCCACCCCACCAATAGACTTCAGAAGGACATTTGGGGGGGATTCATCAGAAAGGATAAACACACGCCGGAATGAAAGAAAATCGGACACGAAAAGCTGCTTCCGAGTCGGCGGGGGAGCAAAACAAGATACACTAGGCAATGCAACGTCGGAAGTATACTTGCGACGTGTAGTATATCATCTGAACGGCTTTCATGAACTTTGAATGAATCAGTACATTGACACCCTGTGCTTATAAAGGTTGTTCATTATCATTTTATGTAACGCATACAAGCGATTCCCTCGTCAATGAAGTTGCAACGTTTTTGAAGACGGCATGGAACTTGTTTCTCAACCGTTTCAGGTATGGGATTCGGAAGACTACAACATCCAAAACATGTTCAACCAATGTTCAACACCAAGTTTGCTCTTCCTTTATAACCTCTCCTTTCAGGATTTATTCTCTTCACTAATTTGCATCCCCTTTGGTTGGTACCAATTTCTCACATCCATGATTTTGAACTGTGTATTAAAAATGCACCATTTTCTTCACTTTTCTGTAGTGTGGTCCAATGCCGATAGAAATTCAGAGTCGCGTCAATAGCTCAGTCGTCTTGTCGAGCAAAAACCCTGTCGGAATCATTGTAAGTGGCTGAATCTCTTTTTTTTCTCCCCCTTTTTTCATATCGAACGCAGTCACCACCGGTTTTGGATCGCCCAGTTTCCTTGCTAGCAGACCACGTTCGGAAAGCAACGAGCGCTTTCTTTACGATCCAAGAAAATATGACATTGAACAAGAAAGTTCCGAAAAGCTTTCTTACACAAGTCATGGATGGGAAACATGTCTTCAGAGCACACTGCGAAGCCATACGTCGTGTTCTGCAGAGCTCTTGTCGTCATGCAGTTGACTATGCCACCTCGAGTCAGAGGCCACCCGACGACCGGTTTATGTCCGCCAAACGATGTTTTTTGTCTGCGAAGAGTGTCTACCGCGACGTGCTGGAGTTGAGTCGGGCATACGAAGTCACCGTGGTGGATTTCAATAAGCAACGTTCACTGTTATCCGCTTATCTAACTGCTCACGCCAAGAACGGTGAGGTCTTTGATTTTTTTTTCAGCGATTCTGTCACCTTGCTAAAGCAAAAAAACTTCAGCTCCCAAGTTGCAGGACGAGAGCGAGAATGACGAGCCTGTGTTGTATGCAGCATTCGAGGGAATACAGACATGCCTTCAGGACATTCGAGCATTCTGGGAATATCACGTTGGTTTTCTTGCGTTGCTGGTCAACCGACAAACCAATTATCCTTCTCCGGGAGCAGAGGCCAAGGCGACTTTCGAGCTCTGGACTGAATATCAATTGTCCCTTGTCAAGTGTAGCAACTCGATCTTGGAATCCTCTGACGCTCTCTCGATGGGGCCGGCTTTTAACCTTTCAAAGGGTAAGCAAACTGTCCGTTTTTGGGCAGCTCCTGCCAGTGTAAGTTGATTATTTTGTCTACAGATCTGGGTCGAGGTTACAATCGAAAGTCACATAGGACTGATCTGAAAGATAGAATAGAAAGAATGTTCCTTGCCATGTTTAGATCTGGACAGCCACGAATCTGACTCTCCACGTAAGACTATTTTATTAGTCAGTAAATTAACTTTACCTACTTACATAGATGTTATTTTCTTCATCCTGCAAATTATTTATATACCTGATGATTCCAACCTCCGCTTGCAGGCTGACAGTCTGAAGGGCACTCTATAAGGTGTTCAGGATACTCTGGGTAACGAATGTATTCTCAAAAGAGCGAGAAGTATACAAGTTCAGGTATAATAAACATGTGCTTAGAACGAAAGTTTGGCCCCAGTGACGCTCGAAGTAGCATCGAGATAGGTGTAAGGTAGTGTTAAGTATGTGCCCTAAGGGGCAAGGTCGTTCTCCACGACCCAGGCGAAACCTTTGTCGACGAAGAAAAGACGTTGTTTTCACTGTCAGAAAATAAGTGTAATTAGTCCCGTATACCCACGCCGCTGGGAATGAAGATAGTTACTAGGAGCTGAGCACCGACACGGCTTCGATACCATTGGAAGACTTCTCGTAGTAATTGTGGCCCGGTCAACAGTGGAAGGAAGGCATGCGGGCTGCGCTGCAGTTGTCATCATTGTGGCGCGATGCCTTCCAGTGAGCCCAAAATTTGTTCCGCGAGACGGTGATGTACCCGTGCGTAATGTCGAGACCATCATACTAAGAGTTGGCCGGAACCAAGCGCTGAGTACATAGTACATGAGTCACTACGTACAAACGGAAATGGGGTTTTGAATGAACAACCTTAAAAAAAATCCCTATCCAAAGTTCTCATCTACTATGACATTCTACACAGGACCGAGAGATACCGATCCTCCTTAAGGCGTTAGTACAGGAGGAAGATAGGATACAGAAGAAGGGTAAGAAATTGTCGTAGTGATCATCCTTGTCTTTGTCATGGTTTCGGTACGGCTCTGATTGCCACGGGAGGAAGAAGTTAATGGAAAGTTTTGTGCTGGAATGTTCTTTCTCTTCAGCGAAGTTGTTCCAGCCACAATCCCCGCAATTATCGCCCCAAGGACGACCATCACTACTACTACAATGATGATAAGCCTTCTTTTCTTCTTGCCACTAACACGCGTTGGTGTCGTTTGAGGTGGTACAGAAGCAGCTGCATTGTTTAACCCAGTCTAATACGTGTGTAACGTAAGTGCAAGGCTCGAGGTGAATAATAAACATGAAAGTGCACCTGATGTTGTTTTCTTTCCCCCTCCAGATCGTGCGCAAAAGCAAGCAAACCCCTGTCGTACTCTAAATCCCCGTACTGTATTGGCGTAGGCATCATACTGATAGACCAGAAGAGACTCGGGTCAGGGCGCGACTTGCTTTAGCCAAGAGCGGTCGCGCTTAAAATACAACCAGTAAAGTGAGACAACGACACTGCCACTTTTGTCCATTGAGTCTAATGATCACAGAAAATGTAGACCTGTGCGCGTACAGCAAACTGTAATTCGGTAAGTACTTGAGTCAAAAACCATTCGTAGCAAGACGAATGGTATGTCCTGGAACGAGAACCAAACCTAAGCCCAAAAAAAACTGTAAACCCTGAAATTAACCAATAAATCCTCCAGAAAGCCACTAAACCCAAAGAAAAAAGTTGTGGGTGAGATGATATGAAATGTCCAGTTCGAATGACGAGTTTTGAACATGATAGAGGGATATGTCGTTCTGGATACCCTGTAGGGGTTGTTGTCATTTGTTGGGACCAGTAGAATCATTCGACCTGGCTAGGGATCCTCCAACGGCGCCTCCCACGACGGCACCAACAATAGCCAATGCAATAAGCACGCTGATAGCTATCCCCTTTTTTGTGCGCCAAAATGGATGTAAAGTCGACGTCACGGCGTATGAGTCCTGTGGATTGCGGCTGCCAGCCTGGTGGAGCTCGGAATCTACTTGAGCATCCTTGGCAACAGCAGAAATTGATAAAGGAAAAAGGGATCAAACGGGAGATAAGTCATTGAAATAATGTGGAGCTGAACCAAGTTATTCACCTCCAAATCACCCTGTCGACGGGCCGCAGGCACTGAAGGCATGAACAGAGCCTTCAGGGGAGTATGTGATGGGTTGCCCCAAACTCGTACCATACGGCGAACACCATAAAAGGAAGGCGGACAAAAACATTTTTTTTTTGGATCAATTGATTAACATACCACAAGTATACTACACTTCGGTACCTTGGGCGTAAAAAAGCCATTTAAATTTTAGTAAAGCGCAATATATTGTTTTTGCAAATACAGATAGAGCTGTAATGAAAAATAAGGGAGAGCTGGGTGGGTAAATGTAAAGCAGTAGCCGAAAATGTAGTAGCATCAGGAAAGTTGCGCATTACTGAAATGTACTTAAACTACCTTAAACTACCTTAAACTACCTTAAATGCCTTAATTTCAGTAATTTAAGTAAATTTCAGTAAATTTAAGTATGCCTTAAATTCCTGAAATTTAAGGCAAATACCTTAATTTCAGGCAAGTGGTTTACTGAAA
>QDKV01004943.1_pt1 | contig 19433 bp, 22 predicted proteins | sample 1861101 | NCBI WGS metagenome assembly QDKV01 (sample SAMN04275158, study PRJNA302643) | Fungus metagenome, whole genome shotgun sequencing project. | isolation source: fruitbody | host: Mallocybe terrigena | place: Sweden | collected 2013 | reverse complement strand
CATAAAACGCTCCTTGCCATGCCGAAAGGTGTTTTGCACAGCAGCAAGGATGATAAAATACGTCCTCGGATGATGTATGCCATTTTTTCTGTCAGTCGTCGTCAGCCTTCTCCATCCCTTCTTACCGTTTCAAAACCAACACTAAAAGTGTCGGCGATGGGTGGAAGAGCGACAACGAAAAGCGGCAGCGTTGGAGGGGCAGATTGAAGAAACAGAGCGCCTCGGAGGAAGACGAAAGGCGTCAGCGTGAAAAAGCTGAGATGCTTGAGCGAGTACGTCGGTGTGAGCGCCTGCAGGCGGAGGGTGAGGCAAGGATGGTACATGAGCGCAAGACAAAGGAGAAGGGTCCAGGGCGGGCGCAGTGATCTGACCGGATGAGAAAGGTCAAAGTAAAAAGTAAGTTCCAAAACCCTGGCAGTTAAAACATCAGCCTTGATGACAGAGGGGTTTGACTGGCTTGCATGGGGTGCAGGAGCAAGAAAAAGTTGTGCAGCGCGGTGAAGCGAGTTGTACAAGACCATGGAGAGCTCCTCTCAAGCTGATCATGTTCCTCGTTCTGTAATATGTATTTGAATTGGAAATTATTCAACAGCAAAATTCAAGATTTATTTTTTAAAACTATTTTCAGCAGAAAGAACATTTCAAGTGGCATAAGTACGATTAGGCGTTTGTCCGTGGTTTTCCATCAAGTCCGTTTGGCGCGATCTTCCAATAGCTGTACGATTAGGCGTATGTCTGTGGTTTTCCATCAAGTCCGTTTGGCGCGAACTTCCAATAGCTGTAGAAAACTCTATCAGTACAACTGGCAGAAGGTCCGACCATAAAGACATGACAACTATACCTTGCAGTTTTCTTATAGGTCTCAGATTCGGTCAAGGACTTCGCCGCTTCACTGGACTGCTGTGGCGGCTGTGATTACATTATTTGAATGTCGTATCGAGGAATTTTTAAATCCATCGCACTTACCCACGCTGGTGTCGACACGAAATCATGATGGGATATGGTAAGAAGACAATCCGAAATTGCATGCTGGTTTTTTTCGAGGAATTCTCTGTGCTCTACAGAAGTGAGAGACGCTATCTGGACTAGTAACCGAAGGAGACCATCAGACGCTTACTGTGGGCTGTAGCATCGACATCTTTCTTCTCGAACTGTTCCAGGAGTTCTTTGACGAGTGACGGCATCTAATTAAATAAAAAAATACTAATCATGAGAAAGGGAGCCTGTGACACAACACACACAAAAACGAACCTCATCGTGGAACGTCTTGACGAGATAATCACCGGAGGATTCTACCAACTCGCGAACCTTCTGACCATCGTAGGCCTGCTCGCCGCTCGAGACCTTCTTCAAGTATTCCTCAAAGGGCTTCAATTTCTCATTGCATTGTGCATGCCTTTGAACATGAGGAGCCGTGTCGTATTTCGGTTGGACGAACGGAAGCCATATCTTTCCCATACCCTCTCCCTGGTGTCCATGAATAGAACCTATGAAGGAGAGACAATACCCTGCAAACGAAACCTCGTCTCCTGGCTTGACGCGAACGCTATTGTAGTAGATGGAATTGAGGCATCGGATGAGAGTGTTCTGGTAGAGACCGAGTTCAATGCCGTATGTAGCAGTGAAGTTCGAATTGAAGTCACAGTTGATGGGGCAGTCGACTGGGATGAGAGGGTAGCGGTGTTTCTCGTCTGAAGCCATTGGTGTTCAAAGTTTTGGAAGGCTTGAGTTGAAGTTAGCGAGATTTTTAGGTATCTGCCAGTCTTCAGAAAAACACAGCCCTGCAGTCAACATTTGGGGACCTCGGATCCCGTCGGGGTCATCAGGTACTTGCGGTAATGTAATTTTGAGACCGAGCATGCCGGTTCTCCCGCCAATCCATAGCGGGCGTATAATTCAAGGGAACCTCGATAATTCATCGATAAAGGTCCCTTGTACAAGATATTCCAGCCAAGATTCCGAATGCAGTTCACCTAGGTTAAATCGAGGATATACGGCGCACAGGAGGTGACAATTTTGAGCCTGAGCCTAGCCCGAAATGCCCGAAATTCAAAATGTGTATTCATTGAGCTTGAGACGGCTGTGTCGGAGAGGGGGAACTCCGTTCTGGCAAGGGGACTGATATTAATCATTATCGCGATCGCACAGAGTACGAAATGGTTTCCCCCGCGGTTTTGCAAGTCAGAACATGGTGGTTCTTCTGGCAACTTCAGGTGTGTTGCAGTCTTTCAGCGCAACCACAGACTTGCCAGCAAAGTGCCACCCAATATACGTATCTCCGAACTCGCTGATACTCTCGGAGAACACGACCTAGGGGATGACGTTGAGAATCTTGGAAATGTCCTTGCTGAGGTCGGAACCATTCAAAACCAGTAGTAGTTTAGAAAATGAAAATTGCCAAAAAGATTGATTCCAGGCTATAACATCGAAAGCTTCGATTTTGGGCTGTGAGAGCCCCAGAAAAAATCGCCATCGGAAAAATCTAAGATCGTCAATGATAAGGACAATTTCAATTCCAATTTCAACTTCAACATATAAACATGAGATTTGTATTTGAAATCACCTAATCTCGCTCGGTCAAAATATAAGATTTTATTGGTTGAGCAGTATGTTCCGCTTCCCAGTTCCTATCTCGTTCGGCTCGTAATAATGCTTGACCGTCGGGGCCTGGAATCTTCCATGAAACCTGGCTTGGCAAGTCAAATCCGTGAATGTCACGAGCATGCAACATCTGTAACGAAAAAATCGATTAGCTGGTCAAATATTTAGAAGAAGCACGAACCGCATTGAACCAAGAAAAAGTGTGCCTTTTCTTCTCAGTAAACTGGTTGCGTGTCTGCCGGCAATCCAGACATTGTACCAGAATACCCTTCCCATCCATCTCATCCTTCGTAACATCTCTGTAGTTCGTGTGATCGATCATCCTCAGCAAGTTGACCGCAGCTTGGTGATCCTGCTTTCGAAATAGAATTAGTCGATTGTCATTCCAACTAGTCGCACTCTTCCCCGACTTCACAAGCTTCCAAAGCGCACGGAATCTTTTCAATTTGTCCCCCTCAAAAGCACATGAATGAACAGAGACTTCAGGATAATAGAGAAACCTTTCACACTGCTTGCAGAAGAATATGGTCGCCGCAAGGTATAGATCTTTGGGTTCAAGACTTGGGTTCTTGAGACTGTCCCGCATCAACTGCAGAACTTTAAAAGAGGTTTCTTCTTCCCAAGTTTTAATGGCATCACGCAGATTCTCCTTGGAAACTAATTTGAGAAAAGTGTCATCCGTCGAAAGCTTCGGTGTTTCGAAGGCATTCCTCAAAGGTGGAGCAACGGCAATCTCGACGTAGTCGGGAAAACGAGCCAACGAGAAACTGTGCGTCATGAATACCGTTTCAAAGGTTTTAAGCGCATCTTGCAGTGATCGCTCGGCTCTCGCTTTTTCCATAAGCGACATCGCAGGAGACTTGAGTGTAGACCACGCTACAGTAATGGAAAGCAGTTTTACAATAAAGGATGATAGAGAAGTTGAACGACGAACCCTGATTTAGGTTCCTAGCGTCCACCTCACCAATCATGTCCTTAAGTTGATTATACCATTTATAATTCATTTTGTGGAATTCTTCCCTTGTCGTTTTTAAATTAGCGAAAACACTACGTAATGGTAAGTCAATGTCAAAAATATTCATGGAAGACGAGATTAACTGAGACTCCAACTGTGCTTCCAAAATATACAAATTCGATTGTTTCTTGCAGAGCCACGTATTAAATTGGGTGGTATGCTGTTACAGATGAATCAGGGCGTTCTTCCCTGACAATACTTGATACTCACCGTTTTCATGGTGGAAACCCAATCCAGCGTCTTCCATGTCCATTCTTCTTTCTCCGAGTCATTTGGCAACTTTCGATATTCCTCTTTCCATTTCATACAGAGGGGTCTGGAATATCGAGCAGTTCCTGTGCGTGGAGAAACACTACCATAACACGAAAGTAATTCGACTATTGATAAAGGAAGCACTGCAGAATCACGAAGGGACAGTTTGCTGACGTGTCTGATATAGATAGATTAGTCAAGATCGCGAGGGTGTCATACAGACGCATACGAATCGTTGCTGCAACGATAGCAGACTGAAAGTTGTTCAAGCCAATATATGAATACGTGCTTTGACTTAGAATCACATATCTATCGGAACATAAGCAATGTCAACAAACCAGGAAGTCAACTTGGATCTGGGTAACTTACATTACAAGTAGAACCAAAGGTGAGATGGGCATATAATGGCTCTGAAATGCCCTCAGGGGGATCAATCATAGAAAAATAACATTTTCGAGCGGCCTTCCATATGGACTTGGACGTTTGACTCATGAGAATCTTTCTGATGGCTTTGCAAGTTCTCGCCAGGAGCAGTAGGTCGATTGGCCACAAATTGGCAGATATCTTTAGCTTAACGTAAGTAGACTCTTAAAATCATGATAAAAATTGTGAACCTCGTGCATGATGTCCAGTGGGATGTCAAGAATAGTTGCGAGATTCGCAGTCGGTTCTCCAGCATTTCTTGTTTTACGCACACCTTTGGTACTACGCTTCTTTTTCACTGGGCTTGATTGTTTCGTCGGTGTAGAAGCCTCATCTTTTAAATTCCTAGGAGTTTGGGTCGTTAATTTTTGCTTGAGACGAAGGGAATGGCGTAATTTTTTGGGTTCCATATCTTGGATTCAAAAAAGTAGACTTGGCAGTAAATATAGTACCAATATTAATACACAATTCGACTGGATCAGAGGTGACATGTCACTTGTGTAGCGTGACGGATACCCGTGACGTCATAGTCGTGGTGCTTGCAATGTTGCATTGGTCTTCAAGTCGGGTCGTCAGCGTTCTTTCATCTCCCACACTATATAACTTACTAACACAACCTCAGCAATTATGACGGGTAAGATCTTTGAACACTTTGGCTCCTGATATCTGCAGCCTGACTGTCGACACAGGTTCCAAACGTTCTGCAAACGAATCTGGTGAGAGTTCTGCAAAAGTGGGAAAGGTTGCTCGAACAGAGCGCAATGGAGATGGTGCCAAGAATTTAGCAAAGAAGGCAACAGCAAAGGCAGGTCAGCTGTAATTAGGTGAAGAATGATTCTGAGAATTTCCGTCCAGGTCGCGCTCTCGAGCACTGACTTTAAGGCTAAAGCCCTTCCTTTGCATCTCAACCTCACACATACTCCTCCTCCTATTGTTCAAAAGGAAAACGACGTGGAAGAGAAAGGAGTTGAGGTTGCTGAAGGAGACACCACCGCTGGAGATATTGGATCCATTGGAAATCTGACTCTTGTACCCAGCATCTTCAATACTGGAAGTTATGGGTGGAAGGGTAGCAAGCACATTACCGTGGAATTGCAAGGTGGAGATGCTGGGGCGGAGGGAGGGAAGGAGAAAGTTCAAGTAATGCTTACGTGTGTTACAATTCTTCTTTCTCCTTTTCGCATCTGATTTTGGTGATATAAAGTGTTAACGCCACTGTTATGGGTAGTAAGCCCAAAAAATCGGCTAAAGGAAAAAGAGGCAAAGATGAGGGTGTGACAGAGGAAAACGCAGAAGATGCAGAGGAAGTGCAAGAGTAAATATTTCGGCACGTTCTTTCGGTTCTGAATGCACTTAAACCACGACCGTCATAATGCAAGTCATGGACTTTCTTTCTTCCAGACATCAGCCAGAAATCTCTCGCGTGAAAGTTCTGTCCTCCCGCCATTCATTTTGCGACCATATATGGGCAAAGTACAAGAACTCGAAGGGTCGTCCATCAAACAACATAGCGGATTCAGTCTAAGGAGATAGCCCCTGACCGGAGCAATTTCATTGAAGTATATGCCGCTGAAGGTGCAATTGTCAGCTGATTGGATATCGTTCCAAAGTTCTACGATCAGATTGTGATTGCTCGACACACGATCGATAACAGAACCCAATATAAATACCTGACCGATCATCTGTGCAACGACTAAAGAGCTTGATTCCTTTCCTCTACAATCCAATATGACTCGATACTGGGAACCCGGAACACAGTACAACTACAACGACGTCGTTGAATACGAAGGCAGGTTTTACAGCTTTGTGACCTTTATCCCCGATTATTGAATCACCTCGCTTTGATCAGGCCACCGATACAAGATCGTCCAGCCGCATCGTTCGCAGGTAAGACTCCGCCTCCCATAACTGACTCTGTTCTCATTTGTATGCAGGGTGATTGGACCCCTCCCATTACACCTGCCCTTTGGGGCCGTTTGTCAGATGACTGCGGCAGTAGTAACAACGACTGCAACCAGGGATACCAGCCGCAACACTGCAGTAGTAACAACGACTGCGGCGACAAAAACCAGCAACACCAGGGATACCAGCCGCAACAATCTTATCAGCCGCCTCAACAGCCGCCTCAGTATGGTCAGCAGCACGGTAAGCTACGGAAAGTATTTAATGTAAATTACTTGCAGATATGTAGAATCTAGACAACAAACCCGACAAGCCCGTGGAACAGCACTGGTATGAAAATGACGATACAAAAAAGAAGATTGGGGTAGGTTATGGAGACACCGTTCTGTTCATCTTGTAAACTGAGCAACACATTTGCAACAGATTGGCGCTGGACTCCTCGTTGGGGCTGGTGCTCTCGGTGCAGGTGTTTTGGCCTACAAGAAGCACGAAGAGCATAAAGAAGAAGTGAGTTGCCCTGCGCACACCAAGTACTCATCCTTGGCGTTAGCATAACTGACGATTTGCCTTTAGGAAAAAGCGCAGGGCTGGGCGCAGGGCAACTGGATCAACGAAGCACGAGCCCGCACAGATGCATACCGTAGACAGGGAGGTAACGAGCCGGCCGCATGGGTCCTTACCCATGGAAAATCCATCCCGAACGGTGCCATCCTTGTTGGGCGCGAGCATTCGTGGAATTTGTATTTCTCCAGGTCGTATCATGACGTATGCTTCTTCCTCTGCTTCGCTTGACTCAGTGGCTCATCCTACTTTCACTACCCTTAAATTCCTAGGGCGCACTTGGTGAGCATCCTTTTCACGTTATAATCAAATTTTCCGTGATGTTTACTGTCTATAACAGCATTGGGAAAGGCTTCCGATGCATTCCAGAAAGGAGGGGTCATTGGATACAAGAATGATGAAATTCATGTTCGTGCCTCTCATTCAGCGTGTACTACTATTTTAAGGTTATCTGACTCCAGGTGGAGGATTTCGAAGTCCTTGTCGGGGACATCAACCGCCTTCGCTGGGTGCCCCTCAGTGGCAAGTTCCATCTCTCCGATCTAGGCTATCGTCCAGTTGAAGGTGGACATGAGAGCGATGGTACACGTACTTACGTTGCCAAGGCACCCCACAAGGGCGTCGTGCATCCCGGAAAAGTGGGAGATGGATGGGACGGTACGCTAACTCAAGGGATTTTTCTCTTTTGAAAGGAAACTGAAATTGATTGATGCTGTGATTTGATAGGTGTCTACATTCCCTACGACGGTGATGAAAAGCTCATCAAGGTATGTACAATCCTTATTTTCTTGCTGCCGCACGACGAATGACAAACAATTTCTTCAGGAGTATCAAGTGCTCTGCTACGACGAGAAGCGTTACTAAATTCTTGTTCATCTACCTGGCGCTTTCGTTCTTGTTCCTTTTTCATAAACACCTGGGCAACGTACGAGGAGGCAAAGAAATGATTGATCGTGAAAATAACGTGTACAATATTGTTTGAATTGAATGCATATGCTGCTATGAACGGACTCTTCAACAGTTTGAAGTACCAGCTGAAACGGTAATTCCACCCACTGTGACGAGCCAAGTTATATTTACGAAATTCCTAATACACCTCCTTGGTATAAAAAACTTATTTTCCAGATTATAAAACAAGGGTGTAATTTCACATATTAAAATTTTAACAACATAAAGTACATACTTTAAGGAACATATCTACAAGAAAAAGTAAGGGGGTAAGCTATATAATGAATCATTAATTGACGAAACAATGTGAAGGACTGAAGTGAATGTGACACTGCCATGGAAACAATCGGAATGCCACGGACCGCACGGTCAGTGGTCCCCACATAGAGTAACCAACTGGTGAAATTATGTGGGAGGGTTTTGCCCCAATCCTGTTTTATTCTCATTTATACCAAGGAGGTGTGTGATTTCAAGGAGGTGTATTACACTATGTGTGCTGAACCTCAAATTCGATAATACATGTCATATGCGTAAGTTTGAACATGATGGAGAAAAGCTACGCGCAATAGAAAGCACCAGCGAAAGTAGATCTGCCGAGGCGCAGAATGAGCTGTCCAAAAGAACTGAGGTTTCCGAGAAGGTAGTCGAGTAATCGCTGTAGACAGCTAAATTTCATATAAAACCGGAAAGCTCAGAAACATACCGCGAGAGTACCCTTGTCTTTCTGCGCATTGAAACCAAAATTATCTTCCCCATCCAAAGATCTCACATTTTCGTCGTACTAGCAAATTAACTACATAAAATGAACGATAGAAAATGAAGCGCAGAACTCACTTCAAACGTTTCCATATTGTACGAATCGGATGGAGACTTGATGCAAGCTGTATAACACTGGCAAGTCGATAGGGCGACAGAGGAGTTGCCTGTTATTAAACAGTTTCGGGTGTGCAAGGCAGCTGGTAAATGGTCGAAAGAAACAATATGCAACCGTGGTAAGGACAAGGGACGAGCACAGCTGAGCCAGTCATTTTATACCCTCGGAATATTTTGAATCTGTTTGAACCCTGCGCACGGAGTAAATAAGGGTTCGAATCCCGAAGACAAAAGTCTCACACATTGACATATTCAATCACCTTGTACCCCACAAGTGAACTTTAAGCATGGTACATACGTCCCAATTTCCCTGGTAATGCGACCTCTGTTCGATCCTTTTCTCTGAATCGCTTTGGGTGACGGCAATCCGGGATTCCTCGGCAGAGTTCAATTCTATAGGATTACCATTGGTTATCTATTGCAAACAATCTAATAGGTAGAAACGGCCAACCTTCCTCTATTTCAGCGGGAACTTCTCCCATAGACGATAAGCCAATGAGGAGGGATATCACCATGGGCGATTGAATAGGAACTGCTGGAATTATTTATGATTTGGGTTGCAGAATCATAGGGTAAGTTTGGACCATTGTGCAAAAGTGGCGTAAGTTTCCATCTTCTGTTCTGGTGAAATCGTTCTTAGATGGCCCCAAGGCTGTGGTAAGATGAAAAGGGATAGCGGGCCTACTCATCTTTTTTTGCAGTATCACAGATGGAAAGCAACCTGGTTCTATTCTCGCTCCAAGAGACTGAGAATACACATCAAGGAAAGGTCCTCGTTATTGAATTTGTTGTGGTTACTTTTGACAGTGCCTTTCACTCTTGGACTCAAAAGGACGCACCCCATTGCTGTCGTTATGTCACTGGGAAAGAAATGCATATATGGGCGAGCTTTGACATTCCCAGCTGTCATGCATCACTTACCAGCAAACTCCTGTAGGTTCTGGTGTATTCAAAGCCATATCTCTATACTGTGTGATTCTCTCCGAGCCAACCTGAAGAATATGTACCGTCCGCGTTAACGCCAGCTGACCAGTGCGGCCAAACGTCAACGGCTCTATAGGATTGCCTATATCTGGTATTCAGGTACCAAAGAGAAAAACCGAGACATTCTGCAGATCTGGATCATTCGAGGATCGCTCAACCAGCGCGTTGAGCATGCAGAAAAAAGACCCAGAGAACTATTTGGAAGACACTAGGGAACTTTGCTTGACGGAAACAAGGGGGATTCCGAATCTTGTTTTGGTAAAAAACGCTACCCTGACGGCCTAATGCAACAGATTAGATGCCTATCGAGGCTGAGGATAGCCTGCCTGTATGATATTGGAGCTGTAAGCATGACATGAATACATCTGGGTCATACTTGAAAAAACTTGCCAGTCAGACGACACCACTTGCCACCACTTGCTGCCTGGAACGTGAATATGTCCTAAGAAACTGTTATTTCTGGCTTCCGTCCATTGTAGGTTTGTTTGGTGTCGAAAAGATTTTTTCCTTGATGTCTTTAACTTGCATCTCGAAGGTATTGTAAGCAACCTCACTGTTGAGGTTGGCGAAAACGGTCATGGAGATGAATCTCGTTGAGCAGAAAAATATTGTAGATTTGACATCCAATCTTACGAAGGTGAGCAATAGAAAATCTAGCTCGTTATGTCGAAACGCAGTTTCTGTGATTGAAGCAGTGAGAAAAACTCAGCTGAACGACCCGTGGCTGTCCGCCAACTCTACAACCATGTCCCCATTCAGACAGAAGCATGGGCTACCGGCATTCATTTGTGATTTTACAACTGTGTCGTTTCTGTTAGGATCTGCAAGAATTTAACGTCGAAAGACTGAAGACACGAGGAGGGCGTTTTGGGACTTTGCGAGATGGGCTAGTACCAAAAAAATCACTGTCTCCGGACCACCAGTTCGTGTAAACATTCGTCAACGTTGTCCAATAGTTTTGTTGAAACCTGCAGTGCTCATTGAACAGGTGTTGAACGTCGAGGAGTCACAACCTGTAAAATTCTCGTCTTACGCACTGCGGATGCTGTGATCCCGAAGTGCAACACGACCTTTGCGTGGCACGTCGCAGTCCACGCACTACGTCTCGCACTCTGGTTGGAAGTTTACTCCCGGATCCGGGACCGTTCAGCAAGGTGATTTCATCTTTACGAAATTGAGTCTTGCACTAGTCGCACTTCTTGGATGAAAATTTGTCCTTTGGGCCGGGTTATGTACTCTAACCCCGATTTAATGCGTATGAGACTCATCGGAGGGTACAATATAATCTCGTTTGTACTCTAATCAGCCTGAAATCCGCACTAAATTTTGCAATAAACTAAAACTAGATACTAATATATATATAAAATGAGTCGCGAAAGAAATGATATATGTAATCCGACTCAGAGATGTCACCCTGACTTTTGTTGTTACAACTGCAGGTATCATAATCCACCTAGGATTTTCACAAGATTTTGCATTATAGAAGACCTATATTTCTTGGTGTGAAATTTGGAAGCATGAATGCAGTTTATGTCCAAATAAGACTAACCAAATTTGGTTCCACAATTCTCTACCAGATCAACATGACGCAGTGTCACACGATTACATTCCTCAATATGGTTGTCACGTTGAGATTTGGCTGATCATGTGGTTGTCCACATTTGGTTTAGTTTTATTTGGACATAAACAATCGATGTGGTTTTAGCTGTCATGGGAATTTTGCGTGGGCGTAATCAATTAAAAATATAAGACCGGTTGCCCAATTCTGTTGAGGGTTTTTAGCCGTTCGCTGCGGTGAATGTCAAGTCAACATGGGAATGTTTTTAGGGGAAAGGTCCTTTTTATAGGAATCTGATTTGGTGAATTGGACGCCCCAACCTCAACGATGGACTCTGGCAATAATACTTCTGTCTCGGGGCTTCCGGTTCAGTCTGGTCTTGTTGACGATGATCAAATCGATGTTACCAATCGAGCTGTAGCCTTTCCGCAGGACGCCCAACTTCGCGAGGAGAAATCACGTCCGAAGGGAATCGAGATGAAGAGAACGATCACCCAGGAAGAGAAGGATTTAGCTGCGGCAGGTTACGAACATCTGAATCCGACAGCGAAGCAGCGCAAGATCGATGATACCGATGGTGACATGCATGAGCATAAGCTGCCCCTCGATGCTCTGGCAGATGCCTTGAAGATTAGTTTCAACGCTAAGGATCCTGGGCACTCCACCGGTTTGACCGCCGACGAGGCGAAGACTAGATTGCAACAAAACGGTCCCAATGTCCTTACCCCACCTCCAAAGAAAAGTGCTTTGAGAAAGGTACATCTGCTATTTTATGACACGCATGATTTGATTAAAACATGAAATTCTTAGTTCTTTGAACGTCTATTTACCATGTTCAATATATTATTGATGGTTGCAGGAGTGTTGCTATATGCTTTATTGGGCATTGACTTCCATGTTTGTTCGAAATCTTGGAGGCTTTCCCTGGCTAATCTCGCGCATTTAAAGGCAAACTTTCAGAATACGTATCTTGGAGCCATTTTGATCGCTGTGGCCTTCATAAATGCCGGGATCGACTTCTATCAGATTCAGAAGTCAGAGGCGATCCTTGCTTCTTTCCTGGCCTTGATCCCCCCCTCATGCCGTGTAGTTCGTGATGGCGCTATTGCTACAATCCAAGCATCAGATCTTGTTAAAGGAGACCTTGTGTTACTGGTTCGTTACTTTCCTAGTGGGCGTGACCTGTCTCACAATTCACTTTATAGCGGAGCGGTGATAAAACACCTGCAGATCTCATCTTATTTTCATCCACGGATCTTAAAGTTGACAATAGCAGTTTGACAGGTGAATCAGAGCCCCAAGAACGTTATCCCCTTACCAATGGTTCGACTCGGCGACCGGTCGAGGCGGAAAATCTGGTATTTGGCGCGTTTCCTTGTTTTTAAATATATATATATAACCAGACACGCGAAGGTTTTCAATTCCACTCTCATTGTCAATGGAGAAGGATGGGGAGGTATGTCCGTATGTTCCCAACATATGACAATGCTTATGCATATTGTTGGTAGCTGTTGTTAGAACTGGTGACCATACTTTCATTGGTTTGTTCACATTCATCAACTGTACTTGGATATATTTTAATCCGCGTTCAGGACAAATTGCGAATCTTACTGGCAGTGAGAGCGGAAATGAGAGCCCGCTTGCCGTTGAGATGTATGTATGCCTCTTGTGATCTGTTCTTCGACACAACTTAAGGAAAACAGTGGACACTTTGTCGTCGTTGTCTCATGTATTGCAATATTTTTCGCCATTCTCTTCTTCGTAGTTGGTATCACCACCGTTTACAAGGGAAAAGCCGTTTCGACAGTGATTTTTGCTGTCTCCATCTTGGTGGCATTTGTTCCGGAAGGTCTGCCATCTGTAGTCACCCTCCTTCTCTCGATCGCAGCAAAACGAATGGCGAAGCAGAATGTCCTGGTGAAGGATTTGCAAGGTGTCGAAACTCTTGGTAATTTTGGCATTTTTTCTTCTGAATAATGTGTCATATCCCTTGATTTTAGGATCGGTAGATGTCCAGCTGACTCTGTGTAGAGGCCTTCACTTACTTTTTCTCTTCTTATGAAGCTTACCTTGTTGGCCACTGATAAAACTGGAACTCTTACTCGGAACCAGATGACGGTCAGTGGAACTCCCAGCAATAACATCTCTGGTACATGGATTAAAGGACAATTAGGTTACAAACTTGTGGAGTGGGCAGAACATGTACTCTGCGTTTCAATCTAACAACGATGATCAGACCACCCAGCCTTTCTCCGTGGATGTTACTGGGATGCAAGAGATCGTTGACATTGCAGCTTTGAATTCCCGGGTCAAATTTGACAAGACCGACGTTCCTTTCGAGCAACGGGCAATCCTTGGGGATGCGACTGAAACTGGTTTAACTCGCTTTGCTAGTCGCCATCTCAAGATGGACTATGACAGTCATGTAAAGAATCATCGGAAAGTATTCGAGGGTAAGTTATTCTTTCCATCGTTTCTATTCCCTTCATTGATGTTTTCTTTAGTCCCTTTCAATTCTACGAATAAATGGGCTCTTGTGATTGTTGGTGACTCGGCTCGCATCCGTTGGTTGCAGCACTCACTATGACAACAGATTGAAAAATCCCATTCCAACGGTCCTCTGACACTCTACATCAAGGGCGCACCAGAGCGTGTTCTTGCTAAATGCACCACATACTCGAAGAACGGAGAGCTACTCCCTATAACTGACGAATTCAAGAGGGAATATGATGATGCCTACGATGTATATCATTGGTCCTTTTGCTTCACGTTTTATACTTAAACGTTTTACAGTACATGGCATCTCGTGGTCATCGCGTCATTGCATGTGCACAGTTTTTGCTTCCAGGAGACAAGTATCCTATAGATCACACTTTCTCGAAGACAGACGATCAGTACCCAACTTCGGGGTATTCTTTTGTCGGTCTTGTCTCTCTCGAGGACCCACCCAAGCATGGTGTCCGTGAGGCTATTGGCACTCTCCGCCTCGCCGGTATCAAGGTTATGATGGTTACTGGTGGGTTGCAATCTAGTTCGTGTGCCTAAGAAAATTGAACTTGTACTTGCAGGTGATCATCCAAAGACAGCAGAAGCTATCGCCCGCAAGATCAATCTTATACTGGGGGATACACGAGAATCCCTCGCAGCCAAAACTGAACGCTCCCTTGAGGAAGTCTATGATGATGAGTTTAGCGCCGTCGTCATACATGGTGATGATATTGACGGATTGCAAGGCTGGCAATGGGATAAAAGTGCGTTTCATCCAATTCGGGTTCTCAGAGCCCTTACGTGTAATAGTTTTCTCCAAGGAAGAAATTGTGTTTGCCCGAACTTCCCCCAAGCATAAATTGGAAATTGGTTCGTTTCTTTACTCTTTTCTCTGAAAATCTCTGAGCTCTTTCGAAATTAGTAAAGCGTGCACAGGCGCTAGGTCACATTGTTGGTGTGTACGTGGAGTTTTTATATGATGCGAGGTCGTACCTGTATCAACAGCATCTGTTGCAGGACTGGGGATGGAGTGAATGACTCACCCGCTTTGAAGAAAGCTGATCTAGGAATTGCTATGAACATTTCTGGCTCCGATGTGTCGAAAGAGGCTGCTAACATGATTCTACTTGGTAACAATTTCCTGTATATTTTCATTCTGGTGGTTATCTAACGTAGTGCGCAGATGACAACTTTGCCTCTACAGTCAGTAAGTCTACCTTCAACTTCGTCTGTAGATGTTTTATTCAAGGGTCCTTATTATAGAGGGTGTTGCGGAGGGTCGGCTGATCTTTGCTAATCTCAAGCGGTCCATTCAGTATGTTTTGTGTGGCTGTCATATTGTTGCGTAATTGACTGTGGTTACAGATACACAATCTCGCACAGTACGCCAGAAGTTATTCCGCAACTTCTGTGTAGGCTCATACCAGCATCCGTGAGAATGAATACCCACAACTCATTGTAACTTTCAGACGTCGTTGTTCCCATTCCATTGCCACTATCTGCTATCCTTATTCTCGTCATCGGTACGTACTCTTCAACATGAAAATTTATCCAACCTTAAGCATTTTGTCACTGCAGATCTCGGGTTCGAGCTTCTCGTTGCTGTATGTTTAAATCAACCATGATAATGACAGAGTCTCATATCTCCAACAGCTATCATTTGCATGGGATAAACCTGAAACTGCTGACGGCTTAATGCGACTTAAGCCCCGAAAACCAGGTTTGTTGTTTTTTCTCATTCCTATATTTCGAGCTTAAATGGCCCATTGTTAAGTCACTGAAAACTCTATTCGCTCTCTGAAACGAAGAGCCTTGCGTCGCACGAAAACTTTGCACCGTGACACGGAGACGGGTGATGTCATTCAACCGACCAAAATCTCTGCCTTCCTTTCCAAATTAAAGACGCCTTTCCGTCGCTCTTACTGGGAAGATCGTTTTGAGCCCACTGAAGAAGAGCTCCTTGTCGATGGGAAACTGTTGAGCTATGCATACTTTGAAATTGGTATGATTGAGACAATTGCAAGGTATGTGCCTTTCATTTGAAGTCAAAGATGGTCACCGACGTCACGCACTTAAGTCTTGTGTCGTATTTCGTTGTTTTCTTCAAAAACGGCTTCACTCCGGGAGACCTTGTGACGGCGCAAAAGCAAGGAGGTTTGTTTAATCTATCTCTGGTTATGTTCAACGCTAACATAAGCTTTCACAAAGATTACTTCACAAAGAACAGTCCGCCATTCATGAACAGTCGTGGCCAAATGATTGATGCTAATAAGCAGGTGGATGCATTCGCTCAAGCACAGTCCATCGTCTATCTTTCAATTTTTATCTGTCAAGCCTTCAATGTATGCTTTTTTGTCAGTTCACTTATTGGGAAACTACTTGATAAGATTAATTTTAGGTGTTTGCTGTAAAAGCACGTCTATCTTTCCCCTTCGGCAAGAGTGCTGTGGCGAATAAGTGGAATTTCGCCGGCATTTTTGCGGGCGCTTGCCTCGGAATTTTCATCATCTACACCCCACCTTTCCACGTCGTCTTTGGAGGCTCTTACAAATTGTCACCACTCTATTGGCTCATTCCCATCGCATTCGGTTTTCTCATTTTGGCTTGGGCGTCTTTGAGGGTCATTATTTTACGGAAGTCCATTGAGCACTTGAGGGTCAGAGACATCAAGGGACTCATGATGTGTACGTCGACTCTCTCGTGGAATACCCCGTTTTTGTCTGCTCACATAGTTTTACCCAGTCCCAACAATGAGAACTATGAGTATACGTTCACGTGGGTCCCGGAAATGATACCAAAATTATCATATAATGTTGGCAAAAAATTCATTTGTACCTCACTTTATGCCCTGCGATGTCTAGCTGAATGGTGTTTTTTTTTGGCTATATGAACGACTTTAACCCGATGTTTTTTAGATTGTGTACTTGACTCCCCTTCCGACGTTCTTGATTGGTTTAATGAAAATTGCACTTCTGTAGAAGGCACGAGGACCTGATGATAGGCTAGTATTCCAAAGTTGCGTGAAACAAGAATCGCCACAGGAAAATATAATATTATACAGCCGTCCTTGTTTATGCGGTCAATACGACGACCCTTGGATCTGCAGTGTCTACTGCGTCAATCCGAGGTGGTGGGTTCAAAATATTGATATTTCGGAAGGCTATAGCAGGCATTCAGCAATTGGAACGGATCTTCCAACACCGATGAACGTACCGGGCGACGAGATTCAAACGCCAACCAATCTCCAGTACCAATTGGGAGCAGGCCCATTGATCGACATTTCCACAAGCCCACTCCCAGTGTCAGAAGGTTGCACAGAATATAAACAATTTTATGAAGAGGCAATGTCGTGATAGAATTGGGACTTTTGGTTGACGGTGCGTATTGTGCGAATGCTATTAAGAAAAAGAATTCCTTAGTGTAAGATTCTAAGAGAGGGTTGGAAAAACACACCTTCATTCATTCCAGCAATGTTCTTAATTGGCGAGAGCAAAAGCATGAAGACGATGCCGATGCTAAAGATTTGCACCCCTCCACCTGACATATAGAGCATGAATGCTTGCATAGGTAAAGACTTTACAGGTGCTAGAGCCACGTCCCACGCCCGTTTTCCTTTGAGCTCATCATAAGATGTTGTTGTATTTGTAGTCTTCTTGGAGGGTGTTTTGGACTTTACACAAAGGTGAGGTAAGCCATGGAATATTTGCCAGCAAAAGCAACGATTCCACCCACCGAGAACGACTTGGAAAACCCAGGAGGTGGTGGGAGGTTTTTCCATCTTGGAGAAATTGTCGTTAGATAGGATTCATAGCGTAACGCAAGACCAATACCTAGATATTCCCTCAAGACTTGAATATTCTAAAGTTGTTTGCATCGTGAAGTCAAGCCGCACTTCTAAGAATTCACTTACCGGAAGTGGGCCGCCGGCCCGGTGCTCAGATGTGACATGCGAGCCTGTGCCGTATCTTGTTCCTCAATACATTGTACAGTCCTTCGAGTGCACTCAACGTCGCTAGCATGTTTGAGAAGGTATTCACTATCTACTACCATTTTTTTAAATGACGATAACCACTACCAGATAACGTCTTGGTGGTCTGCATCACCTCCTCAATTGCCCAGTGACAAATTATGCGACCTAACTGACCCAAAGATGAATCCTCTAAACCCCAAGGGTCTTAAACCGTATGTTACTTGATTTGCTGCTGAAAAAATTCTGCGCTGACAATTATTATCCTACTGTGCAGTTGTTGTGCATGCTCTGCAACGAAGTCTGCTAGGGACAACTGTTTCATGAAATATGATCCTTCGGAAGCGGAAGGAAAATGCAAACAAGAGCTGGGAGAACACATTGCCTGCATGCGTAGTCTAGGCTTCAAGGTGTAAAACACACCCTTATCTTTTGCTGAAGGGTTTGGGATCTACCGGAAGGATTGTAAGTAAATCACCAAAACTTCCGATAAATTGAATAGACATCTTTCTTGGTCTGAACGACATTATTCAATTTCCTGAACTACTGCCACCCGTCGGCGATTCCACCCGAGTTTTTTTTTAAATTTTGGGTCTCAAAATAAATGTCAATGTCCGATGTGATATAGAAAATCCGTGAGCAACAAGCGAACGAACACTTCACTCTACTGACCCCATGTATATCCCCTGTAATTGCTGTACATTTTATTGACGTGTCACAGATTCATGGTCCAAGGAATTTATGGAGATTCCACCGGAAGAGTCATCGAAAACAAGAGGGAATCAACGGAAATGAAGTAACACAATACCGAACTATATGCATACGGAAAAAATTGCGCTCAAGTGGTGAGGGATAGATCTAATTCGAAGAGGATCAAACGCATTCAGCTTGCTACGAATTCATAAGTACGACCTTTTTTATGCTCAGGGAATTTCCTCCCAAATTCCGCTGTGAAAGAGTCCTTCCGAAGTGAGTGTTGAAGAAATCATGACAATGGGACATTGATTTGTGGTAGAGTGAATGGTAAGTATGTACATGTCAATAAATCAATCAACTGATAGTTATAGTATTAAAGTAGAGAGTGCGTATTTTGAGTATCCACTTGGAGATGCGTTTTATAATCACAATTTGCCTGCCAAGATGCGGAATCAAGAAAACCATGGGATAACCTGGAGTATCAAGCACAACCGAAGCATGTAATCCGACCGATGCGGATCAGGAGTCGTCCGAATGATTTCAATTTCTGAAGGGCGACAGAAAAAAAAAGCTTTCAAAACCGTCACGACCAAATAAATCTCTTACAAGAGGATCACCTACTACGAATGTGTTTTCATTTCCCTCCATTTCCAAAGGGGAATCATTGACGAAAATTTGGTTCGACTAGAAAGTATATGGTGCTCAGGATAGCGTTACAACCGATGAACAAACGCTTACCTCCGAATCACTGGTATCATATGCAAACCTCGCTGCACTACGAAAGTTCGCAGAGTTCTATGTGAAATAAGCTGGTGTGGACACGAGCAAATGAAGGACCTTACTGAGACGCGTAAAAAGGGCGAGGTTGGCTTCCAAGTAACTTCGCCAACGAACCGTGAAGGATAATTGAGGTCTCCTACACTGGTAACGATGTTGTTGCCGTGTTCGGGTACCAAGAGTTGAGGGTTTTGATGAGCGGTCGCCATCAAAGGATTATTTCCGGTATTTAGAGAATGATATATTATAGCAAAGAAGCGTATAACAAAGGGGAAGAGGCACGAAAATTGTGGGCAACCAAAGATTAAGGATGGGGGAATAAAGACAAGCTAAAAAAATTGATGTGAGTCCGCATTTTATACAGTCTGAGTTTAGACAATTCAGGAGGA
>QDKV01004944.1_pt1 | contig 19439 bp, 31 predicted proteins | sample 1861101 | NCBI WGS metagenome assembly QDKV01 (sample SAMN04275158, study PRJNA302643) | Fungus metagenome, whole genome shotgun sequencing project. | isolation source: fruitbody | host: Mallocybe terrigena | place: Sweden | collected 2013 | reverse complement strand
TCGCTGGCGTTCGCTGGCTCGGTGTTAGACGGCTACACTGTATCCGTTCGGTAGACCGTCTAGACGCTACACTGTAGCTTACCTACCTGGATTCCTTCGTTCAAAGCGGTTCCGCATTTAGTGACACAGCTTGTAACCCAAAGCTGGAGATTTCCTTTGCCTGCGTGGTAATTGGACCATACACCCTTGACATAACTCAGATGTGCGTTTCCTTCTATCAGTGGAGTGACGACCAATGCAACTGGCGACGGCGGTGGACATGGCACTTGTGGATGTGTCAGGATATGTCGCAAAACTAAAATAGGCTTTCTGGACAGGTATATGCTCAGCATTCATGTTGAGCCGGTCGTGGTCCATTCGCGGATTATGTTCAGCCTTCAAGTGTCATCCAGGAAAAGGGACGGGTTTGCCTCGTCTGCGTCAGACTACATTACCATGAGAACCGGACAAGACTAGGCATATGACAGAAATACTTGAGGACCAAGGAATATAATACAGACGCCTTGAATAAGAGCTTCGCTGATATGAGCAAGATCACAACATTTCTGAATAAACATAATGCAAAAGAAAACCTGTAAAGAGATGATAAGTTGCAACCAAATCTCCATCAAAACTGTTTACTCACACAAGGTAGCTAAGACAGCCAAAGAACCCTTCAAAAAATTCACCTAGGAGCTCAGCTAAGCGAACAATTATCACAGTCTTCTTGACACCTGAATCCATGGAGAGTTTCCAGATATAACATTCAAGTTCCTTCAGATCCTTCAAATAAGGGATTGGAGATGAGCAGGCGTTTGTTGCGTCAGCATTAGGCAACATAGATCTTTTTGATGAGACAAAAGGGTTATTGCACAAGAATGACAAATGGGATGGAGGGGGACGGGTTGAATGAGGGGCCTTCTGCGATCGGGCTCATCTTAATTCCAAGAGGGTTCAACTTGTCGGTGTGGTCCGACTCGGGTCTTTGGTTGCCTGTCGACAAAAAGCATCAAAGTTCCATGTCGGACCGAGACCAAGAAAGTAGAACGGCATGCCACAATAGCCGTTCGTTTCGCATCGTAGTTGTCCGATTGACAAACATTTCCATGTTCCAAAGACAGTGGCGTCCTAAGAATCACGACGCCTCCATGAAGCTCCGCCAATTCCAACTCCTAGACGAGTGTTCGTCGTGAAGGTCGATGAAGCTAGGTAGTAGCATCGAGCTATCTTTATTTGACCTCTTCTAGGAAGAATGTTTGCGATGGCGCCGTTGGCGCTTGGTCAATGGCGCTCTGGAAGGGACAGAGCGTGATGGCGCAAGCGGTGCCGTGCGTGGAGTCTCGAAATAAGGCTGAGAGTGAAACGGCAAAACCATATCCTCTGGTTCGAAAAGAGGATCAAAGCAAAAATTTAGGGGCCGTAACGGGAGTGATATCAAAATTCGTCGTCTGCCATCTCATCTTCGTTTTCGTTTTCATCGTCGCTCGTGATCACGAAGTTTCTATCGGTGGTGGTTGCCTTGGATGGGGCAAGCCACCTGGTCAGATGGTACGAGTTCAACTTTGAGATGGCAGAGGAGAAAATAGGACGATGGCGGCCTTTGAGAACGGCGAGAACTTCTGAGCGATTGTGCCTGCGTACACGTGTTGATACAGACGAAGCGGTGGCTCTTGTGGCGCAAGATACACGCTTTGGGAGTGGTGGAGGACCGATGATGCATGTGCGAGAGATGTTGATAAGCGCACGTGAGGGAGCGTCTAGCTTGAGGATAGACGGTAGGCGAGGAGGGCGGTAGAAGGGGCTGGCGGGAGGGTGCTAGAAGGGGCAGGGATTGAACGGAGAGAATCACAACGGAAATGGCTCTGCAAAGGTGAAACGGTCGGCATGGCAGGCAAGGCTCCCCACTGCCATTTATACACGTTACAACGCAAACGGGAGGGTGATGGCCCCCTCCCTGATCACATCAAACCCTCTGCTCACGTCGAATGATGTTGAAAGCAAGGAGAGGGATTGAACCCTCCCCCTTCGTGTCACATTGAAAAATGATGACAAGGGGGGAAACCTCCTTGTCGTGTCAAGTGCTTCCCGCTCGCATTGAAACACGTTCCAAAGAAAAGGGAAGGAGGACATGACGAGGAGGGCGGAGCCCTGCTCATCGCATCAGACCTCGTTGAGTCTGCGTGAAAAGAAACATGACGAGAAGGAGGATACCTCCTCTTGTTGCGTCTCAGATTTCGGTCAAGCAGTGGAGAATGGGCGTAGAGGAATTGAACCCTCCAGAAGGGGAAGCGACACTTTTCGAGGTGGTAGCAAGGTATTGCTAGACACCTATAGTGGATGGGGTGGTGGTTATTGAGGTCGTTGTCAAGTCGGCAATGTTGTGACATAGTTATTGCGACTAAAACACTGGGGTAGAAATGAGAAAGACGATGAGTAGGGTAAAACTCTTCTCATCACCTTGAAACAACAAGAAACAGGGTGTACGAGTAACGAAAGTCCTGCGACAAAGTCATTTCGCGCGTCTATCCTGTGATAAAAATCTTTTAGTTAGCATAATATAAGATTAAACCCTTATTGGTGAATAGTAACACAACGAAGAGGGCAAGCCCCCTCGACGGTTCGTTGTGCTTGATGGGTGTTGAAAAGATGACGACGGGAGGGGAAACCCTCCTTGTCGCCAAGAAATTGACTTGAAACGAAGAGACGATGGGCAAGATGCAAAGTGGACGAGATGAGTCGTTGTTGATAAGGGACTTTTTAAAAAGGAAAATGGAAGATTCAAGAAATTATGTACTAACCGTCTTGAATTTTGGCCTTGACGTTGTCGAAGACTCGACCTCGAGAGTCGAGGGTGATGGTTTTGTAGCGCGACAAATCAAAGGCTTTATTGATGAACGCCTCAGTTTCCTTCTTGTGTTGTAGCTGAACATATATGATATGCCTGATCAGCACCTGAGAGCTAGTGCTCTAAAAAAACTTGCCTTGTTACCAGCAGCAACGGAACTCGTCGGATCATGACCTGCATATAGATGGTATTTCCCTTTGTGGTGTTCCGTCTGACCGGCAGCAGTGTAGGTCCGTGGGCCAACATAACTCCAAGCACCATTGTTCAGAGGCTCCTCTTGACACCAAAGAAGGCTGGCATTTGGATACTTGTTGAGGTCTGGAGTGATCAACTCATCTCATATGGGAGCTCAACACGACCAATGGCAATATCCTTGATACCTCTTTTCTCACGCTCACACGCTTCAATAATGTATACTTGCCCTGTGAATTGGTTAGATGGAAGCGAAAAATTGGAACGGTGTGGAACATGCCTGAGCAAAGGATGTGACGTTGAATTTCTTCCGGAGAAGCATCGTGGGGCTCTGGGAGATAACGCAGGAAATGTGTTTCGCCCACCATGGCCTCAAGGTCGGAACGGGCTTTTGGATGGCGCAGACTCTTTGAGAAGAACAAGACGAGCTAGACAGGAAAGATTGTCAAACGAAGTGTAGAATTTCCAAGTGAGAAACCCCTCACAGGTTTGCGGAAGTCACGATGAATTTGGCGACGAAGAACATGGAACTGATGAGATCGTGTCAGTTTCTAGCAGACGTAACCATTTTATATGTATGTTGCGTACATAGTTGGATGGGGTCCTTTTGAATGCATTAATTAGAAGGTATGGGGTATGGGTAAAATATTGGACGCAGAAACATACATTCAATCCTTCCGCTAGAATGTTCCGTCAACGTCTCGACAAAATCTGCGTGACGGAGAACAAGGTAAAGAGTGAACTCTTTTTGAGTGTTGTGATCGGACAATGTACGGCCATCCTGCTTCCCAGTGGAGATTAGGTGCTGTTGGTCTGGAGGCCCAGGAATGCTACTATGGGGTTCAGAATCAGGTGCGGAGAAAACGTGAAACGATGTGCTTACCCTCCTTTGTCCTGGGTCTTTGTCAATAGATGGTAAGATTCAGATTGAGAAGTAGACGTGAGGAGCATACCGCAACGAGAATAAGCGAGTAAAGACCGATTGGCGGATTTGCTGGGCTAGCTAAATGGAAGTTGGAGAATTGAATTTTTTGCATGGTGTAAAAATTTCTTTGCCACATTCGAAATAAAGCGAGACTGCATTGCTCCTTCAGGCAACTATTGTGGTCAACGCAAGTCAGTAAAATGTGGACGCAGTGCACTCGCATACGCACAATAAAGCTAGGACCTCCTGGAAAAGCCTTGCACTCTCTTGGGGTTGGGATTTTAGAATATGCGGGACCGTTTTGCCGGTGTATGATTTGACACGCTCAGGGTGGTTCTTGAACTCATTGGAATCGAAAAATGCCTTGACGTCGTCAACAGCAGCAGCCGCAATCTTGGATTTCTTTGCAGCCTCATCAGGAATGTGTCAAATTGGTTTTCTAGTCTAGGTTTACTAAACCCGATAAAACCTCTATAAACTCGATTACATAAACCTAAAAAACCTGACTCCAGGTCTGTTGCCGAGTAAACTCGCCAATTTTCTGTCTCTGGAAACCTCTGAAAACCTGTAAACTCATGTAAAGTTATGTAAACTACAAAGAATTATAAAGCAAAATTTATATAATAGATATTGAAGCCGTAAATTAAGACGAGCATAACCGGAAAAAACATCACAAGCCGCAACTAGGCCTTCTGAGGGCAGCGCAGCCCGGTGGTTTGAGATCATAGAGAGATCACCTGCATTATCACTGCTTTCACTCCCTTTATCTTTCCCACAAACTGATTTGTTGTATTTCAGTAATTGCGCTGATTGAAATCAGGCGGTGCTTTATAAGATCCCGAGGCATAAGCAGAGAATGCACGGTTGATCTAGACGGCTCATAAGAATGACTACTAAGTGCGACAGAAATGAAGAAATATGCCATACCGCTGTTAAGATAAGCGCGTACAAACCAACTGGGGGTTCGTCGATTTGATCACAGGTAGCAACACAGATTTTCGAGCAAGGGGAAGGTAGTCGCGAACAACCTTGAGGATCAGATTAGTCTCAAGGACACCACTATTGTGGTATTTCTTTGGTTGAAGATCGGCGGGCTTGGGAAATCTAATGACATTGACAGATGTCGTTATGGTTCCATATATATATATGTATATGAACATGACATGCCTCGCGTTGCTCCCTTTTTCGTCCCACCACCACGCAGTTCGTTTGCGAGTTCTTCAACACCAGCTCGTACGGCCTTCTTTCCTTTGATTTTCTGAATATGGTCAGCAACACATCTAATATGGAAAAATCTGGCACACTTTTGCTCTGTCTTGCACCACCTCAGGCTCCGAGTCGGATTCATCAGCACCAACCCAGTCGAACGACTCTGCATCATCGTCTGTGTGTAGGCCATGAGCATTCTCTAGAATAGCGGACAGACGGCGAGTGCTTCTGGCTTCATCTTTAGCATTCTGCATTTCTTCATCCACATCCATTTCAGCAAGCCGACGCCTGGCCTCTTCACCATGACGTATTTCATCCTCAGCGATCTTTCGAGCTGCTGCACGTTCAGCAGAAACCTCTGCGGATGTACGCCTATGAGCTGGGCCCTGGCGCTACGCCTTCTTTCAATCCAGGGTGCATATTTCGTCCATGTCGAGCAGGCTGTGGCTCACGAGACTGCTCTATAGGTTTCTGGCGTGTCTGAGTCTTTCGTGCCCTTTTTGTTGGAGGTACACCATCATTGTCCTGACGATTATCATGATTCACTTCGTTGCCATTAGGAGACAACGCTCGAGCAGCCCTCTTGGGGGCCCGTCCCTTTGGTTTTTGCTGAGGTATGAAAGTCTCTTGAATTGGGATTGCCGAAGCTTGAGTATCATTTTCAACAGGTGCGGCTCCTTTGCGAGGACGTCACAGTGGAATATTCAAAATCAGCCGATTTATTATTTAGGACTTGAGATGTCACGGACTATTTTATTCGAAATTCCATTCTTATTCAGTTCATTTCATCACACTCTGTTTTTTTTGTTTTCCGCACTGTATATCCAAAATGCAATCAAACAACTCTCCTCTTACATATGTCTGCTCTATTTGTGGTCGCCACTGTCAGTCGCAAAATGGTCTCACTCAGCACCAGAACCAAAAACACTCGGACTCAAATTCCTCGGAGAGCAGGGGTGTGTTGTCTGTCAATCTTTTTCTTCCTAATCTACACATCTCAATACACTCTCGTTCGGACATCATTTCAGTCTGGTTGAAAGTCGGTGAGCCGGTGGGACATGTGTTCTGTTTGGCTGTTCTGTTCGTGAGGCTGGGACAGCTGTCAATTTGCAGAGAGTTGATCAGTCTATGGACCCAATTTGGGCTCGCCCAATCCCTCGAGACACTCACGATTATGATCCAGACTTTCTTGTCTGAACAATACATCAGGCCACCCGTCTGACCATCGTTGAAGCTGCTATGCGAAACAGGTGATCATGCAATTCCTGACTCTCTACATCATTTATATATCCCTTGTAGGTCTAAGTATGTACTTTTTCCCAGTAAAATATGACAGCATGTAATAATAGGGATTTTTATTGTTTGCTAGAGCTATAATACTTTGATAGACTCGTGACCAGTCGCCAAAATGAGAAGTCACTCGATTTAACGAGGTCCAAGGTGCAATCAGGTGGAGAAGGTCACACCAGCTGGTGGACACGGGCAAGCATCAGAAGTTGGAGAAGTATTAAGAGAGGGAGCTGGGATTTATACTACTGAAATGAGACATACTAGTCACCATTGAAACATTTGGAGAGGATCGGCTGAGATGTCTTGGTTAGATATTGATAACTCTGGGTGACATCAGATGGTGCCTGAAGGAGTTGTCAAAAGCGGCAGCAGGGTGATGCAATGCGGCAGAGATTGGTGCTGAAAAGTGTTACTTTAAATCCGAGTGACTTCTCATTTTGGCGACCGGTCACAGGTCCAATAGTTTGAGGCCAATTGGAATTTCCTTTCACTCTCCGCTCTCATGCTCATGTGTCTCGTGGAGCATCTGTCCTTGCATTATCCCCGCATCGGCAGTAAAGGCATGCGTGGAAGGATTGATTTGGTCTATGCATGATCACGAGCATCTGAAAAGGTCAAATATCACAATTACACACCGGTATTGTGAAAGTTTCGCATGAGTCCAAAATTTCCAACTCATCTTTCCTTGAAAACACAGCAGCAGGGAGGATGTTTGAGTGATTTTTCTCTTCTGTCCATAGCAGAAGTTGAACTGATTTTGCTTGGGGCTGGGCGATGATTTTGGTGTTTTATAGATGGCGTTGCATAGCGAATGGCGCCCAGCGGAAGATACGGTGGGCAGCGCGCAAAGCGCCAGAGCCGGGTATCGACGGTGTCTTCAATGGCGAATGGATCTTGGCTTCGAACTTGATAGACTGACAAGTTTCTTTGGGCTCTCGACCATCTTCTTGCTCTGCAGCGACGTTTTCGCCATTATTTTGGGTGAAGCCCATCTCTGTTGCCAACCGTCCATGACTGCCTGTGTCCGTGACGCGGCCTGATGGGAAAGCGTTTGTTCTTGTTCCAGGTCAGATGTAAATGCGTCCACATCGATAGCCTCTATTCTGTTCAACATGGGATCCCTGCCAATGGGTGTGTTAGGCAACAGGCTGTTACACTCCCCTGGATGTTCCTCAGATCAGGTCCATAATACACAGTGGGTGAAGGTACTTCATCCACATCGGTACAGCTGCTTCGTGCCTACAGGCGTTGGGTCCACCAAGATCGTTTCGCAGTGGTCCTGCCTTATCGACTTTGTCGGTGTTATACAATCTTGGAGTGGACCGCGCAGCTTCCTGCCAGAAATCGGGCTCGATAGGACTGCCGAACACAGGTCTTGTTCCTCCACGTCACTGAGATAAGTCCCAACAAACTCCTGCTCCGATCTGCTCGCTAGGCCGCACAGGTGACGAAAGGTCTTGCACATCCTTTGAATAACTTGGAGTAGGCGATATGTAGCCTTCCTCCTGCTCGACCCTATCAGGGAACCCAGCTACATCTAATTCCGTGCCCACCACCACATCTAAAACATCGATTTCTGGCCCCAAAGAAACTTCTGACCCGTCTAGGTCTGGTTCATCGACATCTGCATCATCCTTATTTTGCGCTAAACACACTCGTTCTCCTTATTCTCTTCACTCCACACACTGGCAGGATGCGAAAAGGTGTGATTGAACCCAAGCTCTCCCTCACTGTGCCTCCGTTTTACACTGCTCAATTTCGATACGGAACGGAAGAAATTTAATTTAGATTGTTCTTTCCGCTGGCTTTGCCAGTACAATCAAGTCTCGGTGTCGAAGCAGCGGTTGGGATCTTAGTTCGTGAAGGAATGACAGGTTCAGGTCCTGAAATGCTTGATTGCACTTTCAAATCTTTAAAATTAAAATTTGTACAACATACAAAAGAAACTGAGGATACCAGCCGTGGCAGAACGTCCTCGGTAACGGCTTTTTACTTGCTTTAGGAATGAATTCCGTATTGATAATTTGATGTCTACCATGGGCAGTTGCATGTGTTCCCATGGCTATGCATTTCGCGAGAAGGTTTCAGCGCTCAGCCCTTAGAGCCTTGGACAAAAATTAATGAACGTTTGCACAGTGGAAAAGTATCACTCATACTTTGATGGATTGGAATAGATTGGAATGCCATTTGAGGTGTCACGTCACTTCACCTTCACTTCGTGTTTCATAAAGGGAATGTATGCAACCAGTACTGGTCGTACTGCTGCTGAGATCATTCAAGCTAACTTCACTGACTCTCGGCAACCAGTTCTGCACGACGAAGTTGAGGCTATCAGGTCTGAATTACAACTCGCTAAAGCGGCTCTCACAAAATCCATTTTTGAAACTGTAGCAGCTGTGGATGACTTGGGTGCAAAACACGATAGGTTCGAAGATCAAATAGATGGAAAACTTCTCTTGATGCATTCGAAGTTCAATAAGCTTTTGCGTACGCAGGTCAAACAGGTCCGCATACTTACTTGAACATGTTTGGTTCATCATTTATTTTTCTATAGGATCGAAGTATTGAGCACTATGTATGTCCCTTTGAGATCGCGACATTGAATGCGACTCACTCCCAACTCACTCTTTTGATAAGGATGAACAAATTACAAGAATACTCTGTACTCCTACATTGATTCGAGGCTCTGAAGGAAACGAACGAATGCGCATCCCAGATGTCAAGGAAGAAATAGTTGCAGAATGTCGCGACATGTTTGACCGGCTGCAAGACGAGTTCGGACAGTCACGAAGTTCATTCGAGAAGCGGCAACACAAGACAGAACAGACCCTGTGGTCAATCCAATCAAGGCAGACAGAATGCACCATCTCACATGCCGAATTGGCTTCTAGGGTAGATCAAAACGACGATGAAAGGGATATGTTGAAGGGGGAATTTCTGTTGATCAAGAACGACCTCAAAAGTGAGTGTGTCAGCTGAGTTTGAAGGAAAAATTTACTTACCATTCACTCTTAGCCCTTTTTGAGAGTGTTCAGGTCTCTCTAGAAAATGACATCGGATGCAATCAGGTGCCTACTTATCGCTCGGCCATGCTTTCCGATGAGCTGTGGAGGGCCGAAGCCACATCTGGAATCATGTTCCACTCAGTTCATCGCGCATTGGCGAAGCTGAAGGTTCTTTGGGAGACAGCCACCTACAAAATTGCTCCTCACCTTCGTTTTTGTTTTTGCTTGGCTTATCCCCTTGAAATAGTCCACCTCGGAATTTCAACTCTACTTTCGGCTTTTCAAAAGACCATCTCCGCTTCGCTGCACTTAGCCACCAGATCTTCAACCTTCCTCGTTCATACATTCCTGGCAAGCTTCAATATGACAGGTGTTCCTGCAATGGACTTCCTTGTGCTATCGACATATTTCCGGTGTTTGTGGCTAAGCTTGTATGCAACGGGCCTCCTCAATGTACCTCACAACTTAAAAGTGTGTTTCCCAGCACATGTGGTTACAGGCCTACTACACAGCCGCAATCTTCAACTGTCAGCTCGAAGATTTTTTCTGCGGCTGCTTCTCTTGATGATAGTTACCCTGATACTCGCCCTTTTTTTAATTATTTCCTCATTGCTCGGAAGGGAGGGACTAGAACCACATACGACACCAAGAAGATTTCGTCGAATGCAAAAAAATATTCGCTACCATTTGCGCAATGATTTGTAGCTGGAGTATATATCATGTACACTCTTTAGGGTAGAAATTATATACACCATGTACACACCATAAATAGATAAGTTTTACAACTTGTATCGTAAGAATTGAGGAAAGGATTGAGCTGATGGCGGAATACTCCTCTGCTCTCTCATGCCACTCGCACTTGCTCTCGGTCCCCTGCTTCCCTACCGTACCATTCTTCTTATTCGACGTCGCTTTCACTGCTATCGCCATTGTCGTCTACCTCATCTTCCTCGTCACACTCACGTTGATCGGTTGATCGACGCATTGAACAATAGTAGCTACAGGGTCGCCTACGGAGAGTACCTCGTTGGAATGCTGAATCGATGCCGGTGACATCCAGCGAGGGGTGAGGAACGATGGTCTCGTAGCGAGTCAATCCTGCACAGCGATTGAGACGATCAGTCGACCCCAGGGAAACCTTCGGGAACATTGCCCTTTCCAAGTTCTCGTAAAACGCGTGCCTTTGGAACCATCTTTCCATTCCCAACATCAACAAGGGGGTTGAACTTTCCGCGACCGTCACGGCTGGTATCGATTGAAGCGTGGTCCATTCCATGTCGAGCAATGGGCTGTCACCTTCAGTATGGTGAAGAGTAACTGTTCGGTCTCTTCATCGTTGTCAGAGTCCAGGATTGCGGTTTCGGCGCCTTGTCCAAACGGATATGTCATATCGTAGCCTTTTTCTCTAATTCGATTAACGCTTCTTCAATTCCTGCTGATGTGAGCTCAGATTCAACCATTGTCCATTCGCGGATTATCGTTCAGCCTTCAAGTGTCATCCAGGAAAAGGGACGGGTCTCGTCAGACTAAATTACCATGAGAACCGGACAAGACTAGGCATATGACAGAAATACTCACTCAAAACTGCTTTTTTTTCTTCAGTCTTGCAAAACGCCGATCAACATTTTAGATTGTCCGTGTCGCAGAAGATATAGTTCACTATGTGGATACTGTTACGCGCCGTCTGCTGAACTTTAATTTAGTGCTGCTGGAACATCTACCTGTTGTATTCTAATTGTATGATGTATACTTGCCTATGTACATGGAAGAGGAAGAACATGCAGGCAATCTCCGGTAATCCCTTCAATTACCATCGGTGTTTGTGCAAAATGAACAACAATTTCTTCAAAAGGGATTATGTGGCCAGTCGTGGAGAGGTGGTTGTAATATAATTGCCCACCAGAGACTGGGAATCGTCGATGGAAGTCTCTGCGCGAGTCAGTATGAGAGAGGGGTTCAAATAACTGGATCTTGACAAATTTCTTGGTAATTGACCCTGCTGTCGTTCTTCGTGTATGCGAAAAAATGGACCGGATTTCGGCTGCAACAATCCCCATATTCGACAGACGAACCATAACAAAACTATTCTTCGACGGGAATGCCTCAAAATGCCTGCCCAAGACATCAACCTTTTTGAGTGGCAACATTTTTTTCGAGAGAACGATATCATTATCGCGAGCTTTCAGACACTCCGACAGGAGCTGGTAGTCTTGTGCACTCATTAAGGATTCTCGGGACAAACTCTTAAGTTCATCTAGGGAATGCCGAGGAAGGATGATTTCGGGAATGCTGACTTGGAAGCACTTTTCCATTGTTTTAATGATTGGGTGTGTTTCAGGTGGGAGGTGTGCTTGATCGAAGAGAGCTCGAAAATTTTGGGAACGGCAGAATTTGAAAAACTTGGTTTTCTCTAATTGACCTATTTACCAAAATGCGAAGGGCATCAGAGTCAAGCTTGGAAACAAATCATGCCACTGACCAAATTTGTGATTATCTGGTAATTTCTGAAGTTGACCATTGTATCGCTCAAATGAATAGCATCTCCAGGCGTGAGTAGGGCCAAATCTCTCCAGATGAGTAGAAAAATGCAAAGAAAGATGCTGATACGGAGTGAGTTTCATATGGGGATAAAGTTCCAGCAGTCCTGTCAAGTAGGATTTCATATAAACATCGTAAAGGACGAGATCTGATGGTGTTATGCTCCGTTTCGTGGCAATCTTGATTGCAGTGACAAGATCCATGTAATTTTTCAGCATTTGATGATAACGGTTTGTCTCTGGTTTGGAGCCCCAAAGACGAGTTAGTGTGATAGGAAGATTGACTGTGCAGAATATCTTCCATTCATCTGCTTTGAATTTCCCTCCCTTCTTTTCTCCAGGATGTTTGGGAGGTGGCATTACCCAAGTCGGAAGACATAATCGCTCCATGTCATCCCGAATGGCTTTGAGAGTTTCTTTTCCAAGTACTTTTGTTTCCTTGGGTGATTTACAGTCCTCGTTGTCTACTTCATATTCTGATGTATCCTTTGATTCTTGTTCGGCTTTCTCTCTTTCTCGCTATATAGCATCATAAGTCCTCAATCTAGAAAGATTACAGGAGCAAACTTACTAGTTGAAGAATCAAGGATGCTAGAACTGACTTCGTGCTTCTCTCATAATCTTGTATATTCCCCTTCAATTTGTTGACACATAAAGCAACCAATGTTGCCTTTCTCAAGGCCTTGATTGCCGCATCACTCCTTGCTTTGTATGCCTGCAAGAGGAACTCCTCTTCAGTAGGTGGGCCAAAGATGGGACCCTCCAATGTTGGTTCACCGAAAGGAGCATGACAATTCAGCGTCCCATCCAGATTAAACCAACCCTGCTGCACTCTCTGCGGCATCAAATTAATATTTTTGTGGGCCTATGATTTAGAAGACCTACATATGTCTTCAACAACTTGCACAGGCTTTCTTTTGGACCATTAGATGGCAATTCAAGCTGATGACATAGGTGCCTCAGAATGAGTTCTTTAAGGTCTTCCAGCTGATCGTTGCTACCAAAACGGAGTATTTGTTCTTTCAACAGCAGCTTTTTCCTCCAGGGCATCGAGATTAGGACCTATAAACCCATTACCATCCTTCGATGCCATGCTCATTCCCCATATGTCTCGAATATGCCGGCTGAACATACGAAGATAGAAACCATGCATGGAATCAATCACAACATGTTTCGTTGGATCCCAGTAGGGGAGTCGAAGCAATTCTGACCAGCGAATCCCATGGTTCTTGAAAAGCTGAGCCTGCTCTGAAGTTGTTTGGGCATTTCTCCAATTCTCAGCTTGTTTCCGATGCTCCTCCTGAGTACGTCTTTCCCATTTTGAAGAGTCGACACTGTTTATCTCTGCCCTACTGAGTTTGCATTCAGAACAAAACAGTCGGAATGAATGGGCCCCAAGTCCTGACACTTGACGAGTGCTTGGTAAATCGCAAATGAGAGGAACAAGCACAGCATGAATGAGACGCCCATGGCAGTGTTTCGGTGTCCTTGAAAGGTAAATACCATCTTGCCAGAGAACGAGGAGATCATCGACGAGGGGACGGAGTAAATGGTTTATTTCAGAGGTCGATGGTTCATCCGGACCAGGAATGATACCAACCAGATACACGTTCTCTATATTGTATCGAATTTCTGGTGGCAAATTAAAACAAACCATATACATCCCCTCTATGCTAAGGGACTTCCCGCTGTTTGAGGTGCCGTGAGCATTAAAGCCATCGACGTTGAGGCCAAACACAAGTCGGCCCTCATTCCCGGAACAGCACATAAATGGCTGGCCATCAGGGCCTGCAAAGTTCTGAAGAATTGATCCATCCCAGATGTCATGCATTTCTTGTCTGTCCAAGTGTTTGTCAGGGTATTTATCAAAATATTCCTCGATATCAGGTCTTGCATACATTCGTCCAATCCAGTGGTGTAAATCCTGATAGATGAATTGACGTGTCAAGAAGTCGGTGCTTGAATTAGTAGACCTAAGTCGCTCAGAGCAAGGGGGACTGTTCTGGGTTTGTTGAAATGAGCAGAATTGGGGTACATGTTCCGCAGTGATCCTTTCACCTTCGGTGTCTGCTCCAGGATCCATGTCGAAGGAGTAGGTGCAGAAACATTTCGGGCAACACACAAAAGCACGGGTTTTCGGTTCAATTCCTAGTGACTCGATAACCGTTCGGGTGTCCTGAGGAATTGATTCCAAAACTGTCACAGACTCAGGGTTGTTAGAGTCTTGGAGCGAGAGGTGTAAGAGATGGGCAATCGACGACAAAGCGGCGTTGCAGTTTCGACGAGAAACATTGGCCAAAAGGTGGAGAAACGAGACAATTAGAAAGGTGACACAGGTAAGAGGTTCCATTACAAGTGTTCGAGCAGACAAATAGGCGGCTGAAAAACGCGAAGGTCAGCATAATGCCTGCCATTATCAAACGGATCTTCTCTCACCTGTATCGATAAGTGGAGCACTCTTCTCCTTAACGGCTGCATGCTGCCTATCCCATTCCTCTGCTTTGCATTTTTCCAGTTGATCGAGTGCCGCCCTTATATCTCGAATGACCATCACTCCGAGTAGGCGTTCATGGGAAGAGGTTTCCCTTCTGGTTGTCTTCAGTTGAAACTCGATACGACGAAGCCCGTCTTGAAGCCAGCGTTCGTGGGTGAGAATTGCCTGATTTTGTGGCACATTAGGGTCAAGATCTGGATAACCCGATAATTTTAATGAAGCCTTTGTTGGAGGATTACTGAATAAAATGGATTGCTCCTGAAAAAAAGTTGTGACAGGACGAACTCGAAGTCGGTTTCGGAGTGAGCATAGCAACAAATAGAAAGTGCTCGAATTCGGTGTCTTGTGTTTCATGCCCTTTCTTTCAAGGGGTGTCGAACTTTTGGTTGTCGCAGTCGGATCCGGGCTCCCCCCAATACTACTTCCTGGAAGGAGTGCAGCGTGAGTTGAGTCACCTTCGGTCGATGATGGTGGTCCCTCAACTGGCGCATTTTCAAGAAAAAGGACCGGGGGGTCAGGAGGGACACAGACAGTATGTTCCAATCTCTGCAAAGCAGCCTCCTTTTCCCTCTCTCGTGTCTGGTGGTCCCTGAACAGACTGAGTGGGATCGTACACCCCATCTTGACTTCACGTGCTGCTTGTGTATCCACGTACTGATGAAGGCGACACTCAGAGCAACGACAAAACGCCATCTGGCATGAGACACGATTGAGTTTGGAACTGAGCTTTTTGAGAGGTCGAAGTTGAGGCATCCTTTGACGCAACCAGAGAACCAGAGAGTGAAAGAGGAAAACAAGAAACGCAAGGCTTGGTTCTCACGAAATAACAAGAACGTCAAGTCGCTCACGACATAAACCCACTCGGCTGAGATGAAAGCGGCGAAGATCTTAATGATTCGTGGGCGATTGGTTGATGTAACGAACGTTCGGCATCATGAGTTCCGCTTTCTGAGGATCCTTGTTATGTTGCAACGTGATGTCGTACAAATCGTGCGTCAGTGAATTATGGAATGTCAACAGCGTACTTTACTCACATGTCCCGCAGCGATGACCTGCTTACCGCGTGATACACACAGGATAGGACCCGCTTCTTGGTGTAACCCCAAGGTTCTTCTGCCCACTCTTCAAGTTGATTTCGTGAAGGTTGACTCCTCCTTAGTTACGAAACCGAAACCGAAACAACAGACTCAAAGAAGTACCGCAATGCAGGTTTGCGCCTGTCTTGATCCCACCTGGCTTCCTCGAACTACTTGGCGGACTGAAGGACGATGATATTGCAGATATTCCACTAGTGCAAGTTCGAGTCGCTGCAGTGCCGTTGCAAGCTGTAGAGCGTCTCACATTTGGATTCAATCAGGCATGGTTTCTTTCATGAAAGTGTCTCACATTATCACACATCGTCTGATCTCATGGCTCAGTGCTGACAGAATTGGTCAACATAGCTGAAGGTGACAGCATCTGCTGTTCAGGAGGCAAAGCAACCAGCTCCAGCGCGAGTTGCACTAGCCGCGGCAGCAAAGAAGTTTATTCTATTACTCATGCGCTCTTCATGTCTCTCAAGCCGTTCAAGGATTACAAGGTGTCGTCACAGGTGTTTATTGTTTATCGCAACCTTGCAAGAAGTGTCTATCCTGATATCAACCACAAGGTTGTTTCGAGCGATGTGATTGCCGTAGTGGTATGTGATCAAATTATCTTGTGAGACGGCTGAAACTGAAATCTGTTCCTGCTAGGCGTACCATCGGCTGCCAGCAAAGTGTCAATTTAGTTTCAGGTTTATTGAGTTTATACAGGTTTTCGGAGTTTCAGAAAACTCGGAAACTCGAAAACTCGAAAACCTCAATCTGATATAGTTTAGTCTACAGAATAAGTAGAACTACCCAAGAATGAGCTCGTAGGTATGGTGATCTGCATAATGATTGACAAAAAAGGACTTGTAGGCGGTCAATGTGTTGAAGTAACTAAATTTCTCAGGTACTGGAGAGCTGCCAAAGATGGGAAGCAGATGAGCACCTCGAACTATGGAATCAATGTTAATAACATCAAGCACAGGCTGGGTGTGGCTGCGTTCAAGACACACTGTCCACATTCCAGTATCCTCGTCTCGGTCATCACTATCACGAACATACCAGTGGACCAATCCACAAGAGTGGCTCTTCCGGCGATATTCGAATGAAAAGAAGAGTAAGACCCGAGCCACTACCATTCCCAAAAGACCAGGTTTCGATGAGTCAAGTTCAACAAAAACTGTATCATATCGCTGTCCACCACGGTATTGTGGCATGGACCGAATCCTTTCTCGAAGCAATCCACCTGTTCCACAAAAATTTGAGGAGAGCATTTGGAAATCCGGGTTGATGAATCTGATAGGCAAGGTCATCAAGTCGGCGAGGGTAGCTATGCGCAGGTTCTATATGGTAATCAGTTCCTCTCGGTAGTCTGCAAAGAAACAAGGCGTACGGATGCAGACGGATGCGTGCTGCTAATTTGAGATCTGAAACGCCAGTGAGTTCCATGCGATCTCCCTCGGCTGGTTGATGATCTATGTCAATATCACCGCCACCACGATGCTGATCTAGTTCCTCAGCATTAATTCAGATTAATTCCAGGCCTTTGCTCATCAACATCCTCTGAATCAGTGATATCAGCATCTACCATATCCACGTCATGATCCGCCTTCATTCGGCGAGTGGCAAGAACATGAGATCGTACTGTTCCTATGAGCAATCCTTGTGTACGAAAACGCGGCAGATGGCAGCCATCTTCTCCATTCGTTATGCTTGGACTCCGTAATAGAGGAACAAAGCCCATTTGGTGAACCAAACAGCTTGATCAAGTCATAGTAGTGTGACGCGAGAGCATGCTGACGTGGCAGTGAAATTGACACCCGAACGCCTGCTTCGATAAATACTTGACGGAGACAGAGAAAGCGGTCAACACATGTACGAAAGCGCTGTAAAAACAGGCTCTGAGATGGCATTGCGACACGCAATATAGCAGGCTTCCAAAAACGTTGCAACGCATTGAACTATTGCTGATGGCAGATAACCTGCTATTCCCGCAAGATAGATCTTTTATATGGATTAAGTGCAAGTCTTAAATGAATAGGAAATGCTTATAGATACCTTCATTAGCGCCTTGGAGTCATCTCCGGTCCATTGATTGAAGTCGCGACCATCAGGAAATCGGCGAATGCCTGGAAAGATTGGAATAGCTGAGAGGCTGTCAAATGTGAGACTTTTTGAATCATTTCAAAACTTATGGCTTACCGGTGATCAATATCCTCAATAATTTCTTCAGAGCAGGCTGTTCCATATGTGCGCTTCAGATACTCGTTAACCCATTCAACCAGATGGTCCTTGAAAACTCCTTTGACAAGCTGGTGAAGAATATCAGGAGCAAGCGGTTTGTGGATATTTGCACGAGGGAATGAGTGAGTGAAGGGCTGAATACTAGATATCAGAAAATTAGACGAGCAAGAAAAAATTGCCCACCACAACATCGGCTCGAATGCCATACTCATCCCACAAAATTCCAGGATCAAAATTATGGAGAAGGAAATCCGTTTTCTCATGCGATCGACGATGGGCTTGTCTAGTTCATCAGGCTTTGCGTCACATCTATGTTTGTATAAGTATTTATGAACTCTAGTGCGACATTTGTACCCACTTCGGACACCAATTCTGAACTGTACCTGCAAGCCAAACTTGTTCTGGGTAGTCGGCTATAAATGGCCCTATGCTAAAGATGACTCGACGGAAATGACCATCTGGACAGCGAATGATCTTTGGCTTCTCTGTGTAAGGTTTGAGAGGGCCGAAAATGACTTCGAGACATGTGTGGTAAAGTTGTCGTTGAAAAGTTTTGAATGCCACTTTCTTTCGTTGTCTTTTGCTGGCTGCGAAATACTTGAGATGCCTCTACAAATGAGGAATATAGAAGCAAACCTTTTGGAATTGGAAGGAGCGCAACTGGAAGAACTCCGGAACCATGACTTCGACGAGCCACATTAGAGATATTTCCTGATGATACATAGACAGGGTGATACTCTTGCTGACCTGTTGCAGCGGAAACTGTGGTCTTGTCGTTACCTCCAACAACTGGAACAAGCATTGCTCCCGTGATTTGAAAGATCTTTTGCGAGTTCGTCCTGAAAGGAAACTCAGGATAAGGTTCAAAATTCAACGTACTGCTTCTTTGAAAGCCCAGTCACCAGACATCAGATTTGACCAAACGCGGGAACCATCTGGTTGAAATTCCGCATATGGTGAATAATCGCAATCATTCTTGAAGTCTGGGTTGGCGAGTTGCTGCTCAATGACATGGAGAACATCACGAGTATTGAGCTAGTATGTCTGTTCCATCCATTTGGGTACAGTACCATTTGGTTTAGGTCCATTATACTGAAATGTATAGGTTGTCCATGGTGCATCGCCAGCGCAAATTGAATCGATCGTTTCATACATCTCTTCTGTGTTCCTCCATGGTGTATCGCCACCAAAACCACCCTTCGCAAGCGCTGCACCCCAAAGATCCAGTCCACAACCAATTGCTCGACTAGAGGCCTGGAGCTTCACATAGTGTTGATCAGCCCATTCAAATGCAAGGCGGTCTTCAAAAGGTGCATAAACATTGTCCGGCTTGGCGTCAACAGGCGCCTGTTGTGTTGGCTCCGGCACTGGGTCACAGTAAAATTCTCCATCTTGGTTACAGGGACGAGCTTGAGAAAACGATTACATGTAGATTAGGAAGAAAAAGATTGACAGACAACACACCATTGAGACATGGATGTCCAAGGCGAATATACCCCCTGCTCTCCGAGGAATTTGAGTGCGAGTGTTTTTGGTTCTGGTGCTGAGTGAGACCATTTTGCGACTGACAGTGGTGACCACAAATAGAGCAGACATATGTAAGAGGAGAGTTGTTTGATTGCATTTTGGATATACAGTGCGGAAAACAAAAA